>Ga0187847_10000621_pt1 | contig 37578 bp, 28 predicted proteins | sample June2016WEW_4_10_FD_132458 | JGI IMG/M metagenome (GOLD analysis project Ga0187847, IMG submission 132458) | Peatland microbial communities from SPRUCE experiment site at the Marcell Experimental Forest, Minnesota, USA - June2016WEW_4_10 | ecosystem: Environmental > Terrestrial > Soil >...
CCGCTCCAAACAAGCCCTCGACCAGGCCATCACCCAAATGCTCCCATGCATTACTCCTCAAGACGCTCAGGCGTGGTTCAGACTCCGCTTTGGCACATTATAGTAACGATGCTATTGCTCTAAAAGGTGAGTTTGTCGTCAGTCTGCGTAGGCAGCAGATTGGAAATCCGCGGTAACCAATCGCAAAGCCGCTCTTTTGGGGAATTTCTGGCGCGGTTGTACCTGCATTTGGTGCGAGTTTGTGCGCCGTGGAAAACATGCCGAGGCCAGCTACCTCTTCCCGAACGCGCCTTCGATCACCCAGACCTACGGCCTAGGTACGACCGAATTGCTTCCGGTAACATTCGGATTCCGCTGGTAGGTGACGTCGCTTCGCAAATGATCGCCAAGCGCGCAATTGCAAAGCTCAACTGCGGTCAGCATCAACAAAGCAAGTACCAATCTTTCCCTCTTGCACCAAGAGGATGCTTGAACTGCGTCTGATGTCCTACCGTTGGCTCCATAGAAAATGCCGCCTTGTCTGGAAGTTTTTGCGTTCTCCGTGCAATTCAATCAGGAAGCACGTCCCTTCTTGTCAGCAAGGCCTCTCAGCAGTTCGGAGCTGTCTCCGAGGAAAGGGTTCAAGAACTCCACCATGCGTCATTTGCGCGCCCTCCCGTTTTGCGTGTTGATTAGCGCAGTTTTCAACTATTCGTCTCTAGTGGCTCAAACGCCTTCGTCCATACCGCGCATAACCGAGCAAGTAGATGAGACTCCACTCACGCCATTAGAGGGCAGCGTGCCCCTACTGGCGCGGGCGCAATATGACCAAGGTGAAGCCTCAGCCTCGATGCTGCTTAGGCACACCGCGAAGCAGGGTCTGTTCAAGGGCCTGCACCTGTTGCTGCTCGGTATGAAGGCGCGTGATCGGCTTTTTCGCTGCGACGGTCATAATGTCTTGAGATTAGCACATACTCGAAATAGTCGCGATACACGCAATTCTCGGATCTGCACGGACCCTCAGTTCGAGTAACTGTGGATATATTCGCCTATACTGAATCCATGTTCCCGTCTCCAACGTCCGGCATTCACCCTTTTGTGGTCGTCTGCAAGGGATGCGGGCAGAACATCCCCGCGCCGGTCCAGACTATGCCGGACTCGTGGATCGTGGCCGATTGTCCGCTCTGCGGTGAGAAGCACCGGTACTTGCCTGCTGACATTTTTCGCGGTCGCCGGTCATATAGGCTGGCTCAACGCGGTCCGGAGGCCACTTCGAGATGAGGTACCGCGTGCTCATGAATTTCATGGACCGGGATGGATGGCACATTTCATTTCTTGAGAGCGACTGCAAAACGTCGCTGCCCCTCAAGCTGACTTTCGCCAAGGAAGACAAGATACGCGATATCTTTGAGAGACATGGTGCTGATGACAGCTTGGATACCATCGCACGCACAGGAGGATCACTTCGCGGTCGAAATGCCGCCCTCGAAACAGCTCCTCGACGCTATTCAGTTCGCTCACCGTTGGTCCTCAACTCTCCAAAGACCACTTTACCCGGCGGGCAGGGCCATTTGCACCAGAACCGCTAATTGCACCAGAGCCCAATTGGCATGTTTTTTGTGATAATAATCGGATAAATGCTTGCTCTGCTTAATACGAGTTAGCCACCATCTTCACCGGATTCGTTGGCGCAGGGATGAGGCCCGGACAACGACCTTAGGGGTAACCAACGTCGTTTTCGGATGCGCACGCTCTTTTGAGTTGACTAGCGACAAAGCCAATTCCGCAGCATGCTGGCCTATTGCGGAACTGTCCTGGTCGATAGACGTAAGCGGAACGCGCAGAAAATCCGAATAGAGAACATTACCGCATCCCACCACCGCAATGTCCTCGGGAATGCGCAGACCCAAATCAAGGATGGCCCGCATTGTGCCGAGGGCGATGGGATCATTGAAGCAGAAAATTCCATCCGGTGGGCGCTTCAAGCTCAGGAGATTCTTTGCCGCCTCATAACCACCTGGTTCGCCGCGGTCGTCACCAGAGATCCCGATTGGAACGATGTACTGGTTCGATGACGGTAGTCGGTGAGCGGCGAGGGCCCGCTTAAAGCCTTCCACCCGGCCTGCGGCGGTGCTTGTTTCGGGACCGCGAATATGAGCGATCCTCCTGCAGCCTTGATCAATCAAGTGATCGGTGGCGAGTAGGCCAACGACTTCATCATCCACGCCAACGAAGTTCGCTGAAAGACCTTCAAAGCGACGATCTATGAGAATGTACGGGACTTTGCGCCTCTCGAGGCGGCGAAAGCTCCTCGCAACCGATTGCGCCGATGCGATTACCAAGACGTCGACACGCCGGGCCAGCAGTCGCTCAATCTCTTGCTGCTCCAGTTCCGGATCCTCCTCCGAGGAAGTGATAATCAGGTTGTAACCTTGTCCCCGGATTCCTGACGAAAGGGCTTTTGCGATCTGCGCAAAAAAAGGATGAAGCAAGTCGGGAACTACCAACCCAATGGTCCAAGTCCGCCCAGTAATCAGGGCACGAGCCGCAAAGTTCGGTTGATAGTTCAACTCCTTCATACGCTTTAGAACGCGCTTCCGGGTTGCCTCGGATATATCGGGGTGACCGCGTAGCGCCTTCGAAATGGAGACTGTGGACAAACCCATATCCCGCGCGATGTCCTTCATGCGCACCGGCGCGTCTTTGCGAATCTTCCACCGCTTGTCTTTCACACCTCGCGATTCTTTCATCGTCTCAATACCGCCATTCTGAATATCTGGAGTATACCTTCCAACGCACGGCTTCATGGAGGGTCGCGCAAATTCTCTCGTGCCGAAATCTTGTCTCCTGCAAAGGTAATGAGCATGGATATTGACAGTCTGCCGGTACACAATTACCATTCAGAGATCGAAGTAATCGATAACTGTTTAGTGAAGAGAAGCCATTATGGGCAGTGCAACCGCATACGAGAGAACCTCCGTAGATCCATCAGCCATTCCGCAAAGACTGCTGTACACAGGCGCTACAATGCCCGCTGTCGACCTCGGGACATTCGGTTCCGATCATGTGTCCCCAATCCAGGTGGCCGAGGCGGTCAAGGGTGCGGCCGCTGTGGGCTACCGGCACTTCGATTGCGCTTCAGTCTATGGAAACGAAGCGGAAATCGGAGTTTCGATCGAAGCCATTCTGCATGGCGGAATCAAACGCAAGGACATATGAGTTACGTCGAAGTTATGGAACGATAAACACGGCGAGGACGACATGATCGCCTCGTGCCGCAAGTCGCTCTCTGACCTTCACCTTCAGCACCTCGATCTTTACCTGGTGCATTGGCCCTTTCCGAATTTTCATCCGCCGGGCTGTGATGTAAGTTCCTGCAGCGCCGACGCCAAGCCCTACATCCACGCAAGTTTTATGAAAACGTGGCGTAAGATGGAGGAGCTCGTTGAGTTGGGGTTTGCGCGCCATATCGGAACCTCCAACATGACGATTCCCAAATTGCAACTTGTCCTGCGCGATGCACGGATCAAGCCGGCAGTAAACGAGATGGAGCTGCACCCGCATTTTCAGCAGCCGGATCTATTCAAGTTTGTTGTCGAGAACGGCATTCAGCCTATCGGTTACTGCCCAATCGGTTCGCCGGAATGCCCCGAGCGGGACCGCGCCCCTGATGACACCGCGCCTATTGAGGATCCAGTTATCGTAGAGATTGCGCACGCCCATGGAATTCATCCCGCTGTCGTGTGCGTCAAGTGGGCAGTGCAGCGCGGACAAACGCCTATTTCGTTTTCCCTTAATAATTACCGGTCTAATCTCGCTGGGGTAGCCAGTAAGCCACTTTCTGACGAAGAGATGCATCAGATCGCACAGATCGACCGTAACTGCCGTTTGATCAAGGGGCAGGTCTTTTTGTGGAAAGATGGGCAGACCTGGAAAGATCTATGGGATATTCACGGGGAGATAACTCCGCCGTAAAATTGCGCCAGTGTAAAGGCGGAGCGCCGGGACATGTAAAATGGTGCATTCATGGGGAGCAATCCGATGAACGAAACGATGACCGCGGCGTATCTGCCCGGAAACAGCACTGTAGAGTTGCGCGCAGTACCCGTCCCCGTTCCGGGGCATGCAGAAGTGTTGTTACGCGTTAAGGCCTCAACGATCTGCGGTTCGGATATTCGAGCTATCTATCACGAGCACTTAGGTAGAGGTCCGGAAGGCTATCAGGGAGTAATCGCTGGGCATTAACCATGCGGGCAAATTGTGGCCACCGGCGAAGGCTGCCGCCGCTTCAAGACGGGCGATCGCGTCATCGTGTACCACATCTCCGGCTGCGGATTGTGCAACGATTGCCGCCGCGGCTATGCGATTTCTTGCACCAGTGAAAAATATCGCCGCGCCTACGGATGGCAGCGAGATGGCGGAATGGCCGAGTACATGGTAGCGGAAGAGAAGGACCTCATTGCTCTGCCTGACAATCTTTCTTTTGCCGATGGCGCACAGGTTGCTTGCGGATTCGGAACCGTCTACGAGGGGTTGGAAAAGATCGGAATCGATGGCAATCACGCCGTGTTGATTACTGGTTTAGGGCCGATCGGGCTGGCCGCGGGTGCGCTTTGCCGCAAACTCGGAGCGAGCAAGATCATCGGCATCGATGTAGTTTCGGAGCGCATGACAATTGCCATCAACCTCGGCCTTTGCGACGTGGTGTTGCCTTCCGGAACTGCCAATGTCGCCGAGGTGAGGGCACTAACCGGCGGTTTTGGCGTAGAACGCGCAGTCGACTGTTCGGCGCACGATTTGGCACGGGCTACGGCAATTCGCGCCACGCGCAAGTGAGGAAGAATTGTTTTCATCGGCGAGGGCGGAAAGGTTGAGATCAATCCGTCGCCAGATATGATTCACGATAAGAAAGCACTTTATGGATCGTGGGTCACCTCGACGTGGCTCATGGAAGAATTGGTTGAGTGCCTGGTTCGTTGGAACCTGCATCCCGCCGACATCATCACTCACCGGTTTCCGCTGGAGCGTGCGAAGGATGCTTATGCGTTAATGGCCTCCGGCAAATGTGGCAAAGTTGCCATCTGCGCGGATGAAGAATTGATATAGAACTAGATCGAGAGAAGAAGACGATGACCATGTCAGTAGCTTTTGCCGCATGCGATTGGGAGTGTCAACTTAACGTTTGTCTGCCGTTGTTTGGTCATCGCAACTGGATCGTGGTTGCCGATTCAGCTTATCCGGCCCAATCCAATCCAGGAATCGAAACGGTTGTCGCCGATGAGGACCAGATTCATGTGGTCCGGAGAGTCCATGAGGCAATTACAGCATCTGGTCATCTCCGGGCAAATCTTTATGCCGACAAGGAGCTCGGATTCGTTAGCGAAGACGATGCGCCGGGGATTTTGAAATACAAACAAGAGCTCGATGCGGCGCTTTACGGATCGAACATACAGTATCTTGAACATGAGAAGATCATAGTCAAGCTAGACCAATCGGCCCGGATCTTCCGCATTCTGGTGATCAAGACGAATATGGCGATTCCCTACACCACAGTGTTCTTCGAACTCCACTGCGGTTACTGGAACGACGACGCTGACGAAAGGCTCCGTCACGCTATCTCAGCTGCGGATTCGAGATAGCTCCAATTATGGTCCACTTGGTCGATATACGACTTCGTGACTTCTCAATCATATAGTCTTAAAGTCCACCGAGCGACATGCCACCTTCAATGCGAAGGGTATAGGGCATTGTCGATGCAGGCATCGGAGGTAGCGTAGCAAACAGCGCTTCGGCTGTCTGTCGGAACTTTATGGCCGCTGGCTCGATACCGAGCAAGTTAACACGTTTAACTCTGGCCGCACCATGATTAAGTGACCGAATCACCGCTTCTTTAGTAGGATACTTGAAACCAAAAACATACAGCGCATTGTTAGCCGTTGTGAACCGAAAATCAGCCTCGGTAATCGAATGTCGGGAACGCTCCTTAATTGAGTCTATTGGATTAGCCGTAGAGCCACCTTTCCAATCCGGTGGGCAGTCGCTTGGAACCTCCGGTCCTTCTCCGTATTTGACCCACGGCTTGCTGTTGTAGATGCCCTCTCCATTGCTGCGCAGCCATTCGCCGATCGCGAGCAGAATCTTCTTCTGCTCATCGGGAATGCTGCCATCTCCCATCGGCGATATGTTGAGCAACAGGTTTCCGCCCAAACTTGCCAGTTCGATCAACTCACGCAGCACGTTGTCGGCGGAACGATAACTCATACCGTCGGTGTAACCCCAGGTGCTGCCCAGGGAATCATCCACTTGCCATGAATAAGGATATATCCATTTCGGTGCGCGCTGTTGCTTTTCAAAGTCCTGTACACTCCCGGCTAGATATGCCACGTCTTTGGTTGCGAATGTCACTTCTGTCTTCCACTGATTCGCGCGGTTGAAGTAATATGCTGCCGCACGCAGCTTGACAGGATCGTACGCGCGCGGGTTCACTCCATTGTCGAAGTAAATTAGCTGGGGTTGGTACTTGTCGATAAGCTCCTGAACGCGGGCAAGCCAGTCCTCCTGAAATCCTTGAGATGCTCCCGCATCATTCATATCGCCTGGAATGGGTGGACCGTAAAAGCCAGCGTAGCGAGGATCGAACTGGTCATTGGGAACGCCCGGGGCAGGATATGCAAAGTCGTGGTGTTCCATCCGATGGGACGAAACTCCAAAAATCAATCCCTCTTTCTTCACCGCAGAAGCTAGTTCGCCAGTCAGATCCCGCTTTGGACCCATCTTGCCAGCGCACCATGGAGTAACATCGCTATCCCACATGGCAAATCCATCATGGTGCTCTGCAACAGGAATCACATACTTGGCGCCTGCCTGTTTGAAGAGCTTCGCCCACTGCTCAGGATGATAGTTGCGAACTGTAAACAGCGGGATGAAATCCTTATAGCCAAATTTGTCTGGCGCGCCGTAATGTTCAGTGTGCCACAGAACATCTGATGTATACATATGACGTATGTACCACTCGTTGAGCCGCGCAGGTATGGAATACAAGCCCCAATGGATAAAGATGCCGAACTTCGCCTGATTGAACCAGACTGGCGCATGGTGGTTATCGCGTAGCGACTCCCAGGTGGGCTGAAAAGGGCCCTCGATTAGCGGTTTAGGTTTCGCATAGGCGTCTTGTGCTCCAGCGGGCGCGCCTTCTTGCGCAAGCATACGTAGCAACGAGCGAAGCAATGCTGCTCCAGCAAGCATTGCGGATCTTACAAGAAAACTACGGCGCGATAAATTTGAAAATTGCGAAGGTTTCATTCAGTCTCTCACCGTATAGCTTTGGTCTTGTTCAGAGATGCAAGTTCATTCTCTCATTAGGAGTTTATGTACCTTGATATTGCCTCGAGAACTTGTTGCGGTTCGCGCCACCAACTTAGCGCGAACCGCAGAAAATGGAAAGTGCGGATTTGTTTAGAAATCAAGCCGCGCTGAGAGCTGGCCTCTCCTTGAGCTGTTCGCCTGAGCAGTGACGGTCCCAAACGTACTTGAGCCGACGCTAACGGCTGGAGAACTATAATCCACATGATTGTCCACGTTGAACAGACTCCCCTCGAAGGTGAACTTTAGCCTCTCCCAAACACCAAACGAGCGGCGCAAGCTGAGAGCCTCGTCATAACTTCCGGGGGCGCGCATTCCATATGCATAGGTTCTCGGAGCGTTACCCAGGGTGTAAGCCGTGGGAACCGAGAAGGCGGTGGGATCAATGTATTGAGTTGCTGTATTTATTGCCCCACCTTTCCTTCCCCAGCCTCCGTTGATGCGCACCGGACCGGCATGTGCCGGGTTGAGGTTGGGCATGCAAGTTCCGGTAAAGGGAGCATTGCAGCCGGTGGCCGTAATAACGAGCGGCAGCCCCGCTTGATGTTGGATGATGGTAGACACTGACCAATTCTTTACAAGTTGCTTTGCAAGCCATGGGCCACTTCCTTTGCCGAACGGAGAGTCATAGACCGCATAGAGGGATACCCTTGTGGGGATGTCTACAGTGGCGCTAAGTGAGCGCTCTACCGCGGAAGCGGAAACATGATTCACTCCATAGGCCGAGCGTGAGGTGCCGGTATCGTCTATGGTCTTAGCCCACGCGTAGGATAGACCATAGGTCAGCCCCCACCGCTGTTGCTGTGTTAACTGGACCTGCAGGGCATTATAGCTCGACATGCCAACATTTCCCCAGATATCGCTAAAACCGTTGTACTGTGGGAAGGGGCGCAGTGCCTGACCGATGGACGCGCTTGTCAGGTAGTTGGAGTACGGCAGCTTAAAGGTTGGAAGAATTGTCTGGGCTGCGGCGACATTGGTTGCGCTCGCGCTTGAGGTTAATAGACTACCGAGCACTTGGTATTGTGGAGCAAGTTGGTTGGAGTAAATCCCTCGTCCAATGCTGGTAGCAAGAAATCTGCCATTGGCGGCAGCGTAATCCGCGCTCACTGTCAATCGCTGAATCAATTGACGCTGAATTCCGAAGTTGAAGTTCTCCGAGTAAGGAGCGCGTTTGCTCAGTTTGGGATCTGCAAAGGTCACTGTAACCGGAGAAGAGTAGCCGGAGACAGTGGTGTATCCTGTACCGTAAGCCGGATCGATGCTAGGCGGCATCGTATAGTTCGGCAGAGCGCTGTTAGCGCTATCCAGGTAGAATGCGGGGGTAATTCCGCTATTTGACGTGGTCGGTGATCCACCGCCAGTAAATCCAAGCTGGCTCGGACCATTGCTGGCGTTCGCCCGTCCGCCAACGCCACCGCCATGCGTGTAAGTCATGGCGAAACCGCCACGCACGACAGTTTTGGTGCCGAGTGCATAGGCGACACCAAAGCGTGGACCTAAGTTCCCTAACCAGTAATCCGCGACAGGCGTGCAGTTGCAGTAGAGGCGTTACCGGAGCCACCGAACCGCAGTGCGCCTGGCGTCCCTGTGATTGGATTAAGAGCGTTGAGGTTTACGCTGGAAAAGCGGTTCTGTGTTTCTTGCCAGGGAGAGAATATATCCCATCGCAGGCCGAGATTTACTGTGAGACTTTTCGATACCTTAATGTCATCCTGAACGTATGGAGAGAAGTTTCGATATCGCCCATAGATAGTGGTTGCTGGCCGGTTGTCCGTGATGCCTGCCGCATCAACGGAGCCGATGAGAAAGCTGGCGTATCCGACCCCCTGTGTCGTGGTCAGAGTGGCCTTATTAGCGGCGAAGCCAGCCGTTTCATTATTGGAATAAGAAAGAGAAAGGAGTGTGCCCGTAGAAATGCTTGTGTTGTTGGAACCTTCCCATTGGAACTCGCCGCCGCCGATGATCGAATGCCATCCCTTCACTGTCTGGAAAGAGTCCACCACGTGGTAGACATTTGTCGGATCATGCAGTGCTGTGTCCGATTGTGTCCATGATGTGGGCATTGGAACCTCCGAACGACGTCTTTGGAAACGAATTGGATGCCTGTCCGGCCGGAATGATTGTGATGCCTGCCGCCGTGGCCCACCAGGCAGGATTCTCTGCACTGGGATTCGTGTTGCCCACTCCATTGAAGCTGCTGACATTGTAGGCATAAGTGAGACGATTCACGGCGCGTGCGCTGATCGTCCAAGTATCGGACACCATCGCCGTAAGATTGTTCTGTGTGTTGCCGACAGTCAATAGGTACGGCTGCGGCAGACCGCTGGCATCACAGCAGGCCGGATTCGCCTCAAGCAATTGAGAACTTCCGCTTAGTGGATGCAATTGCGGACACCGTTGGCGGTGAAGTTGCTGCGAAGCTGCTCGCGAGGGTAAAGCAGGGCGGCTCCTTTGGATACACCGCTATGCTACCGGAAAGTGCGGCGGCCAGAAATCCGACAGTGAAGATTACACGCGTGGGTGCTCGACCTGATGCATCCAAAGTGCGCGAATTTGCCGATGACGTGCGCGATGGCAAGTTCATTCTACCGATTGGTCGCCGGATGCCGTTGCATGATGCGGCTGAAGCACATGTGCTAGGGGAGAAAGGCGGCGTTGGAAAGATCCTCCTGCTGGCGCCAGATTCTAAACAGTGATTCTTCACGGTTCGCTCGGTGAGCCTGAAGTTTGCGCACATGATCGTCGGTTCGGGCTCGATTGCACTGGGCTTCATCGTGACGACAAGACGACTTAACGATACTAATCTCTAGATAAGGAACGTAAGCGACAGATTTTAATCAAGCTGGGCCGGGTTTATTATGCGTCTCCTCGCTACGGTAAACCGCACGTCGTAACCGCGTAAGTTTTGAATGGAAGTGTTGTCCACCACCAAGTGCCTCAGGCTGTTTTAAAGCTTGTCATCAAATCAACGAGGATCTTTTGTAATTGACATTTTTCGTCGCGCAACGGCATCAATGCGTGCACGGGATTCAAAATCTGCGTAGGAACTCGGCCAGTATTTGAACCTAAGGCCCTGACGGAGTGCAGAGGCAAGGGGCATCGACAGGTCTATGCGACTATCACAGGTTGCACTTTCAGGCATTTGTTGTCAGACTTGGCAAGCCCGCGTTAGCCATGCGGCAACAGTTGCGGCCGGCGTCCTTGGCAGCATAAAGGGCAGCGTCTGCCTCCCGCATAACTTCGTCAGGCGAAGTAGGTCTCCAATGCTGGGTCGCAAATACTCCTATACTGGTTGTAATTGGAATCGAGCCGCATGTGGTGAGCACAGGAGCTGCTGCGATGGCTCGACGCAATTCCTCTGCGCGCTCCATAGCTTTGTCGGCGTCGCAGTTACTCAGCACTACGAGAAACTCTTCACCGCCATAGCGACCGACGAAATCATAAGGACGCACAGAGGCCGTCAGGCGGCGCACCACCTCGAGCAATACCTCATCTCCGACCAAGTGGCCATGCATATCGTTTATCTTTTTGAAGTGGTCGAGATCGGCCATCAATACGACTGTGAAAACCCTCTCCCGGCTCGAACGAGAAAGCTCATGCGCCAGCATTTCCAATATCGCTCCCCGATTGAGAAGAGAGGTTAGAGCATCGTGCGTAGCCTGGAATCGCATACTCTCGCACGCTTCGATTGCAGTTTCTTCGGCGCGCTGGCGTTCGACGATCTCAAGTTGCAAAGCCTTGGTGCGTTCATCCACGATCCATGTCAATTCTTCCGCCTTGGCACGCAAGCGGCGAGTGTTGAGCCTGAGAATGACGGCGATGAGTGCGAAAAGAGCCAGCCCGCACAGCGCGTAGAACCAGTTGGTCTGGTAGTAGTGGGGATTGAGAACAAACCCCACCGACGCACCCTGCTTATTCCATAGCCCATCGTCATTGGAGGCAATTACGCGGAAGCGATACTTCCCCGGTGCAATGCTGTTGTAATATGCCACGCGCCGCCAACCCGCATCCACCCAACCCGTGTCAAAACCTTCCAATTGATACTTGAATTGCACTCTTTCCGGGACAGAAAAGCTCAGTGCTGTATAGTGAAACTCGACCTTGCCAACGCCAGGCGCAATCTGAAGATCAGCTCCCGTAGGCATCGGTTGATTGTTTACTACGACGCTTTCGATGATCACGGGGGGGATTATGTCGTTGTGCGGAACGTGATTTGGATCGGCAACGACTATGCCCTTGGTCGTGGTGAACCAGAGCTTGCCGTCGCTGGCCCGCCAACCTGCTGGCTGATCGGTTTGGAGGGAAGCCTCGCTGCTCTTCATTCCATCGTCGGTTCCATAGTGGGCCGTTCGAACCGTTGATACCCGGCCCTCCGCAAAGTCATCTAGATCACTCCGATCTGCCATGTAAATCCCGCTCGATGTGCTGATCCAGAGATCGCCTCCATCGTCGTCGAGAATACGTGTCAAAAGATCGTCGAAGAGGCCGTCTTTTTTCCGATAGTGGGTCACACGTCCGTCGATGAGGCGGAACCGCGTGAGCCCGGGAATTCTGCCGCCCAGCCAAAGGCTACCCCGATGATCGTCGAAGATCGAAGTGACAGGAAAGTCAATTCCGGGCTGCCGGGCTTTCATCGGATCCGCGTCCGAAGCAAATCTGAATAATCCCTTGACTGTTCCGAACCAGAGCGCTCCCTCCGAATCCCGATAAATCGTAAAAGTGTAGTTCCCTGGAGTCGAAAGAGGCGTAGTTCGGCCGCGAATTGTAAATGGCTGAACCTGACCATCCTTGAAGCGCAGCACGACCATCTCGGTTGTTGCAACAATCAGGCTTTCGTCGTCCTCGTTAATAGCGGAGATATAGCGATTTGCCAACCGATCCGGACGATAGATTGTGGACTTCCCGTTCTTGAACTGGCCCAGACCTTTTTCATTATTCGTCCACAGGCTGCCGTCGCTACTTTCAAAAACAGCACCCTTGCGGAAGGGAAGACCACCTTTCTCTGAGACTTCGGTCGCCTGACCGTTCTTGATCAGGGCAGGCCGCCCGCCAGAGCAGAAAGCAAATAGATCCCCGGAGCGAGATTCCAAGATTGCCCTTGCCACATTCGAAGGAAGTCCCTCTTTTATGGTTAGAGTCGTGAGCTTGGTATCGCGGAAATGATCCAAGCCGGACGCGGTACCCACCCATAGGCCTCCCTCCCTGTCTTCATAGAGAGATAGAACTGTGTTGTCTGTGAGACCATCGAGGACTTTGAATGACGATATCTCGCCGTTTGCCGACTTGCGGATCAGCCCTGAGTTGTTTGTACCCAGCCATAGGTTGCCATGATGATCTTCGAGGATCGCAAGGACATCATCATGCACGACATTGGGGGTAACTCGCCTGAGAACCGAACCCTTGCCCTCCTTGATGTACAGTCCATCCGAGGTACCCAGCCATAGGTTATGACCATGATGATCCATAGCCAGAGCCGAAAAGTAGAGGCGCTTATGTGCATCTGTCCAAGCGTTCATTGGAGCCGAGAGTGTGCTGTGGTCGTAGGTGTAGAGTGCATCCACACCAGAAATCCAAACTGTTCCGTCGCTATCTTGAGTTAGACTTTGAACCGCGCCTGTTCCCTGTCGCAACACGCGGATTCCACTGCTTTGGACCAGGTAGATGAAATCGTCGGACCCAAGAAGGACTTCATGATCCTTGCTTTCAAAGATGGTTACTATACCACCATCGGGCAGTGCTCGGGGTGGCAGATAGTCAGAGAAAGTTCCATTTCTATAAGTCAAAGTTTTTGAGTTCGTGCGGACTAACAGATCGCCATCGGCCCCCATAGCGATCGCTTTGATAGACTCATTTCCAATGATCTCGTCCATGAGGACAAATCGGACACCATCGAAGCGGACCAGTCCAGCCGAGGTCCTCATCCAAAGATAGCCGTCGGTGGTCTGTAGAATCTGGTACACGGCCTCTCCGGGAAGCCCGTGTTGTGAGGTCCACGTACCATGAAAATACTGATCAATATTCCGCGTCGGGTTAAGCCCCTGCATCGAGGCTGCGGCAAATACTACGGAGACGAACAATATGCCGATACGAAACCGACGCGCACCGGTTCGCGGTCGTTTCGGTCCTTTCCCGATCCATCCATGCAAGGGCCAGTTCCGCGGCAAACAGAATGGCAAGTCTTCGATTCCGGCGAACCGATCCTTCCACGCTTTCAAGGATGGAACTTGATCTTTCAAATCTTGCCCGTCTTCCCTCACCTGCGACAAGAGCATTCTCATCGCTCTAGCAGTGGCAAACTTTCCGAGCTCGGTTCAGGCCTGCCGGTCCGTAGTTGCTTTCTTCTGTATCGGCAACCGTAGAGGAATTGTTAATTCATGGTTTTTAATTCTTCGCGTATCTCCGCGGGTTTATAAAAAGCAATCATAAGCCGGGCGTTGTTTGTTGGAATCAAATGCTCGCGCATGAGCGCCTGAATAGGTGGCCTTTAGCGCTCAAACTGCCTATTAAGGTAATGGAGAGGCACAGTAAGATCAGCTCGCGGACATGGAGGCGAAAGGGAGCTAGATTCCAGTTGTCATGGCGACGACTCGGGATGAATAGGTCCTCCATGAGTGACTCGGCGCTACAACTCACTTCGCGAGAACCTTCACGATGGCGAACTGGCCTGAAATGGTCGGCGACGTCGAAGAAGATGGTCCCCATCGACGAAGGTACTGGGGAACTGGCACCCTTTCGGGAGCTGCAGTCCGGCGAGTGCCGTGGAAGCTCTCAAAGCGCGGGGTGGCCGTGGTTGCGTTGCAAGGAAGCCGCTTGGTCGGCCGATATCGGCTTGCTGAAGTAGTAACCCTGAATCTCATCACACTGGCGTTCGCGCAAGAAAGACATCTGAGCTTCAGTTTCTACGCCCTCTGCAATCACCTTGAGGTGCAAACTCTTCGCCATGCTGATGATGGCGGTGGTAATGGCTGCGTCACCCAAATCCAAAGGAAGATCACGGATGAATGAGCGGTCAATCTTGAGCTTGCCGACCGGAAACTGTTTCAAGTAGCTGAGATTGGAATAGCCCGTACCAAAGTCATCGATGGCAAGCTGCAGACCCACTTTCTTTAGGTCTTGAAGTGTCGCTGACACCGCGTCCACATCGGAGAGGAGCAGACTCTCCGTCAGTTCAAGTTCCAGATACACAGAAGAGAGCCTAGTCTCCATTAACACTCTTCTGACGAGATCGGTGAAACCGTTGCACCGCGCGCAATTTCGCCAACCGACCGGTTCCCCTGAAGTGCGTATCATTCCCCGCGGTTGAGTGCTAGAGCAAAATTCCGGATCCCCCAGCCCTAGGATTTTCCGAGGCCCTGCTCATATCTCGGTCTCTCGAGAAGCTCAAATTAGACTCCTGACCTGCAATCGCGAGGCGGCACACAAATGATTCCGAACCTTGGCAAATATGTGAACAAGACCATCTTGGTTTCCATCCCCACTCTTTGCGGGGATGTTAAATGCCGACCGTACAAGCTCAAGGGAGTCGAATTGATTGGACTCTGGCTTGAGGGCGCAAATTTGACTAGTGGTTTTCTCGCCCATGAGAACACTTCCCTTGCTCCAACAACATGGGCGTTCTTCATCCCCTATTCACAGATCGCATGCGTCGCTTTCGGCTCTACGCCAGGAGTTGTTACTGCGGGCGAGACAGGATCGGCTGTTCGGATTTCTTTCCCGGCTCAAGGTGCCCCGCCAACAGTCGCTGGGGCAGCTTCCTCGACCGCAGAAATGACGCCACGCAAAAGGCCGAAGACCAAAGAACAATGAAGCGTTGGCCAGTCTAATATCGCCAATTTAAGAATCAAGGGAACACAAAAAGACCAGTATGGTTGACAACTTACAACCAGGGAGCGCTGACGGCGAGAGTTCAACGACCCCATCGCAGTTTGGCGCACCACAGATCAATCTGCCAAAAGGCGGCGGAGCAATTCGCGGCATCGGAGAGAAATTCACCGCCAATGCCGTTACCGGGACCGGCTCGCTCAGTATCCCGATCGCGCTGAGTCCGGCGCGCTCCGGGTTCAGCCCGCAGCTCTCCTTGCAATACGATTCCGGCTCCGGGAACGGCGCGTTTGGCGTTGGTTGGTCCCTGTCAGCTCCTTCGATCACCCGCAAGACCGATAAGGGCCTTCCGCAATACCGCGACCATGAAGAGTCGGACGTTTTCATTCTCTCCGGGGCGGAAGATCTGGTCCCGGTTCTTCACTACGAAGGAAAAGACCGGTGGTTCAATGATGAATTTGAGCTCGAGGGATACCAGGTAAAGCTATACCGTCCGCGAATTGAGGGCTTGTTCGCTCGCATTGAAAAATGGACCCGCATCGAGGATGGAGGCATCCACTAGCTGTCGTTCTCGAAAGACGATGTTCTGACTGTATATGGTGGGACCCGCGAGTCGCGCATTTGCGACCCAGCCAACGAACGCCATGTTTTCAGCTGGCTAATTTCTTCGAGCTTCGACGGCAAAGGCAACGCCATCTTCTACCAATACAATGCCGAAAACGATGCCAATATCGATTTGACCCTAGCCAACGAGCGAAACCGGGACCGGACCGCGAACCGGTATTTGAAACGTGTGTTGTACGGAAATCGAAAACCGTACGTGCGCTCGAGTCCCGCCGCAACGGACGCGGGTTGGATGTTCGAACTTGTCCTAGATTACGGCGACGAAAACTATCGCGCACACCCGGCCGATGCCGAAGGTAATCTCTTCGTCGAAGCTACAAACGACGCACCGCGCAATCGCCCATGGCCTGTACGGAGGGACCCGTTCTCGAAGTACCGCTCGGGATTCGAGGTTCGGACCTGCCGCCTGTGCCGACGCTTGCTGTCATTTCACCGTTTTCCAGAAGAGCTCGTTACGCCACGGTATTTGGTACGCTCGACTGAACTGGAATATGAGCAGAAGGCGATTGGGTCATTTCTGACTCGCGCAACGCAGTCGGGCTACACCCGCGAATCCGAAGGGCGATATCTCAAAAAGAGCATGCCAGCTCTTGAACTCAGCTATTCGGTCAGCCCGATCGAAGAGGAGTCGTTCGATCACTATGCGGACATGAAGAATGCCGAGGCGCAAAACCTTCCCGAGGGCATCGATGGAACCAATTATCGCTGGCTCGATTTGGATGGGGTGGGCATCTCCGGGGTGCTCTCGGAACAAGATAAAGGTTGGTATTACAAAAGGAATTTAGGCCAGGGACGATTCGGCACAACCGAACTGGTTGCGCGAAAGCCTTCGATTGGCGCGCTGACCGGGGGCAGACAGCAATTTCTGGATGTCGCTGGTGACGGCAATCTGGATTTGGTCGATTTCGAGTTTTGTCAAGCCGGATTCTATGAGCGCGCCACGAACGGCGCGGGATGGGAGCCGTTCCGCACGTTCCGCTCGATGCCGGTTATCGACTGGGATGACCCCAATCTCAAATTTGTCGACGTTACTGGCGATGGCATCGCCGATATTCTGATCACCGAAGATATCGCCTTCCGGTGGCATGCTTCCAACCTGCGCGCGGGCTTCGGAGAGGAGCATCGAATCCCAGCCGCTCAACGTGAGGAACAAGGACCGAGCGTGGTGTTTGATGACGGCACGCAATCGATCTATCTGGCTGACATGTCGGGCGACGGCCTATCGGATATCGTCCGCATTCGCAATGGAGAGGTCTGCTACTGGCCGAATCTCGGTTACGGACGCTTCGGTCGCAAGGTCACCATGGACAATTCTCCGTGGTTTGACCTGCCTGACACGTTCGATCAAAAGCGGATCCGGCTGGCGGACACCGATGGCTCAGGCACCACCGACATCCTTTATTTGGGTGTTCACGGAGTTGATGTCTATCTAAATAAATCGGGAAATGGATGGTCCGCGCGCCGTACGCTTGAAGGTGTTCCCACCGGCGATCTCACTTCGATTTCAGTGACAGACTTTCTGGGGCGAGGTACCGCGTGTGTGGTGTGGTCGTCGCGGCTGCCTTCCGATTCCCAGCGCCGGTTATGCTATCTCGATTTAATGCACGGCCAGAAGCCGCATCTGCTGAACCGCATTTGCAACAATCTGGGCGCTGAGATCGCGGTTGAGTACGTGTCCTCGACCGAGTTCTATCTGGCAGACGAAGCCGCTGGTCACCCTTGGATTACCCGCCTCCCGTTTCCGGTCCACGTTGTGAAGCGAGTTGTAACTAATGACGCAATCAGTCGCAACCGGTTCGTCTCGCGAAAGACTTATCACCACGGCTACTAGGATGGCGTCGAGCGCGAATTTCGTGGCTTTGGCCGGGTTGAACAGCTCAATACGGAAGAGTTTGGTGCCCCGACCGAGAGCGGCGGGTTTCCCGTCGCGAGCAACGAGCACGCATCTTTCAACGTTCCCCCCGTACTGACTAAAACCTGGTATCACACCGGAGTATTTATTGGGAACGGCCGGGTGTCGCGGCATTTGGCGCACGAATATTATCGCGAGCCACATGAGAGTTCCGGAATACTGTTCGACGATACGATCTTGCCCGGTGATCTCGCGCCCGAGGAAGCTCGCGAAGCCTGCCGTTCGCTGAAGGGCTCGATGCTGCGGCAGGAAGTGTACGCGCTGGACGGCACGGTGGAGTCGCCGCGGCCTTACACGGCGTTGGAGAGCAATTACACCATCCGGCCGCTGCAGCCGGGAGAATGGAACCGGCACGCGGTGTTCTTCACGCATGCGCGGGAGAGCCTGACCTTCAACTACGAGCGCCAGCTTTACAGAATCGATGGCGTTGAGCGTGCCGACCCGCGCGTGGCGCACGCCATGACGCTGGACGTGGATGACTACGGCAACGTGCTCAAGGCCGCGAACATCGGCTACGGCCGGCGCTTCCCAGGCATTGCCGGTTTGTCCCGAGGCGAGGATAGGCTGAAGCAGGAACAAATCCTGCTCACCCTGACCGAGAGCGAATTTACGAATGCCGTGCTTGATCGCGAGGCCTATCGCAATCCGCTGCCTTCCGAAGCGCGAATGTATGAGCTGTATAACTTTCGGCCGGAAAACCACCGCTTTGGAATCACGAATCTTTTCCGGTTTGAGGAGATTGAGAGTAAGGTGGCCCAGGCTAGTGATGGGCGCCACGATCTTCCCTATAAAGACGGGGACGCCACACGGGCGTTCGACGGGGCTCCGTGCCGCCGTCTCTTTCAATGCTCGCGAACCCTCTATCGCAGCGACGATTTAGAGCGCCTGCTCCCTCTGAGACATTTGGAGTCGCTGGCGTTGCCGGGACAGGTTTACCAGCTAGCCTTTACGCCCGGTGTCATCCGCGACATTTATCGCCGAAAGCTGCCCACTCAGCCGGCTGAAAATCTTCTGCTGGATCCGAAGACGGTGCTGGAAGAGGGCGGCTATCGCGATCTGGATGGCGATGGGCACTGGTGGATTCCCTCGGGGCGGTTATTTTACTCGTCCGATCCGGGCGACACCGCAGCCTTTGAACCATCATATGCGCGCAGGCATTTCTTTACGCCCCGCCGATATCGCGACCCTTTTGGGAATACCACCCAGGTCACCTATGACGTTCATGATTTGATCTTGGTTTCGACGCGGGATGCTGCCGGCAACATGACAACCTCGCTCCCCGATTATCGCGTGCTTGCGCCAAAGCAGGTGACCGATGCCAACCGAAACCGGACAGCCGCTTCTTTTGACGCATTGGGAATGCTTGCCGGCACTGCAATTTTGGGCAAGGAGGGCGACGGAGATGGCGATTCGCTCGACGATTTTGTCGCTGATTTGAGCGAATCCACAATCCTCGCGCACATTCATCATCCTCTGCGCGATCCACATTATATTCTCCACGGAGCAAGCACGCGGTTCGTCTACGACCTGTTTGCGTTTGCACGGACGCGAAATGACTCCCGGCCGCAGCCTTCGGTCGGTTACACACTGGCTCGCGAGACGCATTTGTCCGATTTAGCGCCTGGCCAGCACACCAAGATTCAGCACTCGTTCTCATACTCCGATGGCTTTGGTCGCACCGCACAGAAAAAAGGCCAGGCTGCGCCCGGGCCGCTCGCGCCCGAGGGGCCAGAGGTTGACCCGCGCTGGGTGGGCAGCGGATGGACAATCTTCAACAACAAGGGAAAGCCCGTACGTCAGTACGAGCCTTTCTTCAGCGCCACGCATGAATTCGAGTTCGCCAATAGTGTAGGAGTCAGTTCGACGCTGTTCTATGATCCCGTGGGTCGCATCATCGCTACGCTCCATCCTGAGCATACCTACGACAAAGTTGTTTTTGATCCCTGGCAACAGGTCACATGGGATGTCAACGACACGGTGCTGGAGCGCAATCCCGCCGATGATTCGGATGTCGGAGGCTTCTTCCGACGACTTCCGGAAGACGATTACCTGCCAACGTGGTTCGGGCGGCGCTGCACCGGAGCTCTGGGTCAGAAGGAAAAGGAAGCAGCCGAGAAGACGGCCGCGCATGCGCGCACTCCAAAGACTGCGTATTCGGACACACTCGGACGTACGTTCCTGACCATTGACATCAACCGCACCAAGCGAGACGGCGATGTCACTGAAGAGCGTATCGCCACCAGCATTGAGTTAGATATTGAAGGTCAGCAACTATCGGTAACGGATGCGCTCTGTCGTCAGATCGTGTCCTATGCCTACGATCTGCTTTCGAACCGCATTTACCAATCCAGTGCGGATGCGGGAGAGCGCTGGATAGTCCCTGAGATAGGAAAAAAGCCGCTTCGAAACTGGGATAGCCGCGGCTTCGAGTTCCGATACGAATACGATGTGCTGCGCCGGCAGACGAACATGCTTGTCCGCACGGAACATACTGCCGAGAAACTTGTGGAGAAAGCTGTGTACGGCGAAGGGCGGCCGAACGATCTTGCACGAAACTTGCGAGGAAAGCTCTTCCAATGCCGGGACGGTGCGGGTATCACGTCAAACAATTCGTTTGACTTTAAGGGTAATCTGCTCAGCAGGTCCAGGCAGTTGCTCCGCAACTACCACGACGAAGTTGACTGGACGAATTTCCCTGAGCTGGAAGAGCGAATCTTCACAACCAGCTCAAGCTACGACGCGCTCAATCGGGCAATCTCAATAACGGCGCCGGACGAGAGCGTGATCCATCCTGAGTACGACGAAGCCAGTCTGGTCGCCAGTGTGAAGGTCAACCTTCGTGGGGCCGATGCGATCACGCCGTTTGTCACCAATATCACGTACAACCCCAAGGCGCAGCGCGAATTCATTGCGTTCGGCAATGGGGCGCGAACGAGCTACACGTACGATCCGCTCACCTTCCGTTTGGTTCATCTGGAAACCGCGCGTAGCAATCATCACTCGGGCCTGCAAGATTTGCATTACACGTTCGATCCAATCGGCAACATCAGTTCCATCGTCGATCATGCTCAGCAAACGGTGTACTTCGATAATCAGGTCGTTTCCCCCAGCAACGACTATGTGTACGACGCGATCTATCGCCTGGTGGCGGCGCAAGGTCGCGAACTCATCGGTCTTTTGTCCCTCCCTGAGGTTGACTGGGACGATTCGCCACGAATGAATCAGCCTTTGCCCAGCGACGGCCAGGCGATGCGCCACTATAGCGAGGCGTACCGGTACGACCTGGTTGGGAACATCCTCCAATTGATTCACTACGCAGTTGATGGTTGCTGGAGACGTCACTACGACTACTCGGCGTCCAGCAACCGGCTGGAGCGCACCAGCGTCGGAGAACTCGAAGAGCTTTACACCTACGACAAAGACGGCAACATGGTCCGAATGCCGCACCTGCCACTGATGGAGTGGGACTTCAATAATCAGCTGCACATCACCCGGGAACAGGTGGTGAAGCAGGGCGAAGGTAGGCGTACGTTTTATGTGTACGACGCAGGTGGAACGCGAGTACGCAAGGTCACCGAACGGCCGGACGGGTCGAAGGCGCATGAGCGTATCTACCTTGGCGGCTTTGAGATCTACCGCGAGTACAACCGCAACAAAGTCGTGCTGGAGCGCGAGACGCTGCATGTGATGGACGACAAGCAGCGCATTGCACTGGTGGAAACAAAAACCATTGATCACAAGCCGCCATATAAACATTTGCCGCATGTGCTCATTCGCTACCAGTTCACCAATCACCTGGATTCGTCGACCCTGGAGCTAGATGAAGAGGCATCGGTTATTTCGTACGAAGAGTATTACCCGTACGGCAGCACATCGTACGAGGCGGTTCGGCGTGTGGTCGAGGTCAGTCCCAAACGCTATCGGTTCACCGGCAAAGAACGCGATACCGAATCCGGCAATGATTACTTCGGGGCCAGGTACTATGCATCTACGATGGGGCGCTTCATGTCTCCCGATCCGTCTCGTCTGAGCATTCTGCCTACCAACCCGCAGACCTGGAATCGATACAGCTACGTTTACAACAACCCGCTCGCTCTCAGAGATGAGAACGGGAAATGGCCGACGAATATCCACAACCAAATCATCGACAAAGCGTTCCCTAATCTATCGCCTGAGCAGCGGCAGGTACTGAAGAATATCAGCGCATCTCAGGACGGCATTTTGAATGGAGGTCAGTCGGAAGGAAAATCCTTCGAGCACGCAATGAGCTCGGATAGCCAAACCCCATCAGAAGCATTCAATCAGTTCTCATCTTTTGTTTCGACTTGGGAGACTGAGGCCCAACTATCGCAAGATGCATTTTGGCTGCAGGATCCAGATGCTGCCTCTCAGACCCAAAGCCCTGATGCCTTGGCTGCCTTTGGAATGGCACTTCATGCTTACGAGGATTCGACCTCTCCCGCACACGAAGGCTTCCAGACGTGGCGTTGGTATGATGTCACAGGAGTTATCATTCACCACTTTAGGGAGAATACGATAAGCGACGCTCAAATGAAACGGGCCGTCGCGATAGCACGGAGGGCATACTTGACAACGTTTGGCGTTGACATCCAGGACGCAGGAGACGGCGCAACGGTAACCACCTCTCAGGGACCCGGCACACCGTGTGGCGGGAACACGGGCAATCCGTGTCCGAAATAGATGCGCCTTCCCCGAGACAAAACGGATCTTTTCAAGGCGCTTGGCGTCCTTGTTGGCTTAGCGCTTGCCGGGGGAATACCTGGCCTGAGATGGTTGGGAATGCTACTGCTTCCCGGAGCTCTTCTAGCTGCACCCATTTTTCCGGAAGGAATGAATTCGGATTATGGCTGGGCGTTCTTTGTGCTGGCCGCTATGGCGGACTGGCTCATCGCTTGGGGATGTATACGGCTCGTGCGGTGGTTAATTAGGCATAAGAGCGAGTGACGGTACTTCGAGGAGAGTTGGAAATGGGCAGAAGCTCTGAGTGGTTGCGGATTACGGTGGTGGTTCTGTTGCTGGCAGGAACGTTAGCCTCGGCACAAGGTCCCGAGACCGACGCCCTTAAGAACGCTGAGCGGTTATACAGCAGCGGCAAGTGGTCTGAGGCCGAGAAGAGCTTCGCGGGCATCGTCCGCGATCATCCTGACAACATCGCGGCGCAGATGTACCTTGGGCAGACTCTCTTCAAAGAGGAGAAGTTCGCCGAAGCTATCGTTCCGTATGAGAAGGTTCGCGCCCTTGAAAAGGAAGGCTCGAAGTTGACCCTCACGCAGCATCGAATCTTGGGTGATCAGTTGGCCATGGCTTACGGCATCAGTGGGCGCACCGCAGACTCAAAAGCGCTCTTACGGGACTTGGTGCGCACCGATCCAGAGTATCCGCTGAACTACTACAATCTCGCCTGCGTCGCTGCCGACGAGGACGACAAAGCCGGAGTGTTGAAGAATCTCTCGCAGGCCTTTCAACACAAGGATCAGGTCCTTCCGGGCGAGCAGATGCCGGACCTGGCTTCCGATTCCTCGTTCAAGAAATATGCTCAGGATGCCGACTTCAAGGCGCTACTAGACCAACTCCGGCCAAAGACGCAGAAGTGACACATCAGTACGATGCCAACTGACATTATCTACGACTGCCTTCCTCGTTTTATGCATTCGTGTGTTTTGATCTCAACTCGTTCTACCGACAAAGAACGGGATGAGGAGACGGGCCTTTACTATCACGGGGCCCGGTACTACGCGTCGTGGTTGGGTAGGTGGACGGCAACCGACCCTGCCGGACTTGTCGACGGATCGAATGCCTATCGCTATGCCCGCAACAATCCTGTCCGACATACTGACTCCACCGGCACCCAATGTGACCCCACGAACGCTTGCTGCATTGATCCAACGGCCGACTCTTCCGAAGCCAGTCCAGATAGCCCCTCGAACGATTCGAACTCTTCAAGCTTAGGTGGCGCCTCGTTTGCAGCGACGTCCCTGCCTCTCGCCGCTCCGTCCGCATCGGCGTCGGCAGCAGCTCCTGTGCAGGCAGCCAACTCGATCGATGACCTGCTGACTTTCTTACACGCTCAGGCTGGCTTTGAGACCGGTGCTGCGAGACCGCCAACTTTTAGCTCTAGCTCTGCAAGCCCTTTCGGAACGGCTGCACATGCTGGCGCGACAGACGTGCGGGATGAGATGCAGCAGGTTGGGTTCCTAGAAGCAGACAGGATCTATTCCGAAGTGCGAGTGGTAAACGGCGTCGTCACGCAGATTGGCGGTACACCTGGTGGCCCTGCTGGATCGCACAATATTGACATCATGGTTGCCAGGCCGGGAACGACCATCAGCGTGGGTGACAATATCTCCGGCGGTGTCGCGGAAACGATCGGCGATTTGAAGTATGGTGGCGGAGTCATCGATCCGAAGTACGCCGTCCACGGTTCTCCGACGGTCACCATCACAGGGCGAACTACAGCGGGGCCGGTTCCGGTGGTCCCGGAGCCAATTGTTGCCCCAACTGCAGAACTGCTTGGCGGCGGGTTGGGAATCATTGGCGGGGGTCTGATGCTATGGGGCAACGATAGAAGTGACCCGGCCGCAGTTCAGGCTTTAACGTACGCAAGCGGAGGCGCACAGGTCGCGGGTGGTGGGACGCAGCTTTTAGGAGGCCTCCTGGCTTGGGGCGGCGTAGAAGGAGGAGCTGGCCTTGCGGCGGCGGGTGCGACGCTAAGCGGTGTCGGGATCGTGCTTGGTTTCCCGCTAATGATGTACGGAATGGCGAAGGGCGGTGCAGCGGCTTTCGAGCGCACGGTGGTGGAAGGGAGCCGGCAGGATGCGGAGCGCTGGTATCAACAAAATCCGGATGCACCTCCGGGAATGTACGAGCAGATGAACAGTGTCGACAACCCAGCCAATCAGTACTTGGGTGACCCGATCGATATTTTCGCGCCTCATTAATTGTTTGACGGGTACATAAGACAGCCAAACCAGCCGCGGTTCGGAGACAAGTGATTCGCAGTGTGAATCAGGAGATAAGTTATGGCTACTCAGTTAATCGTAATCCGCCTTGTACCACCGGCACCGATTGCCGCGACGCCGCTGGGATCTACACCGCCGAGTTTCACTGACTATCTGGCGCAGAATGGCGGGCTGCAGATTGCAGCTTACGACCTGTCCTACGGAAATCCCACAACCGGCACGTTAGTGGGTACGGCGAATTTTGTGGCCCCAACCACGCTGCCGCAGACGAGTCCAGCCTTGTTGCAGCCTTTGGCCTATGCCCCCACCCCGGCTGCGTATGCCGCCGGGACAGGAATCGTGCAGCAGTTGGACGAAACGCCGGCAGTCATTGGCTCGCCAGGCGGCGGGGCTCCCCCGGAAGAGCTCGAATCGGCCTACTACACCTTCGAGTCCGTGGCGACGGCGATTATCGAATTCACTCCCCCTGCGGCCACAACCTTCTTCGAAAATCTTAGGCTGGTCGCCACCTGGCAAACAGGCGGAGCGCAAGCGATTTCGATCACCCAGGATTACTACAACGTCCCATTGGCGGACGGCCCAACTCCGGATGCAACTACTTTCGTGAGTGATCCCTCCGACACCACGCCTCCCGGCGTCATGATCGATTCCTGGTCCAACCTTTCCCCCAGCATTTACCTGACAGTTCCCCCGCCAGCCACTCCCGGCAGCACAAGTTTTACTCTTCCCTCCGATGGCAGTGTGCCGCACTTCGGCGATCTGCTGACAGCGGTTCAAGCGATTCTGGCCATTGACCCCGGCGGAGCTACGCCTGACTTGGGCAAGCTCACGTTCGCACAATGTCAGAACATCGCCTATGAAATTGTGTGGAGTCAGCAACCACCGCTGCCCACGCCGCCCGAGCCGATCGAGGATATGTACACCAACCCTCCGAACACGGGACAGATGATGAGCGGCGGTAGTAGCCCCACTCCCAATCAGAATGAAGGTGACCGCCAACAGTTTCAGGCCAACCTCGCCGGCTATTATGGTTTGCCCGACGCTAATGCCGACCGTCTGACGAACTTTGTTTTCTCCCTCGCAGCCGCCGTGGCTTGCGAGGAAACGAGTCTCACCGCGACAAAGGTCTATCTCGAGTTCCCCACCAACTCTGCGGAAACAGGCAGCCCTGACGTGGAAGTGATTCTGCAAGGCGTGGGCACCTCGACCTCGAACTTTGGCGTGCCCGCCGCGTACTTCTACGCCTTGGGCGCGAATATGCCCACTTCTATGTTGGCGCCACAAAGATACACGCTGGCGCTCAGCGAGGGCCTGCCGCAGATGCTGGCAGAGCTCACCGCAGCCTTGAACGCAGGCACAATCACTGACGCGGAAGCGTTTGTCACTTCTGCCATGTCGTCGATTAACGGGGCGCAGGCCGCACGCCGCATGCAAGTCCTGAATGTTCCTTCAGGTTCGTCGGCGCCCACATTGTCGCTGGATAGCACGGTTCAGCTTCTCGTGAAAGACTGGCTGAAGTTCGCCAGCGCCGACGCCTCACCCAGCGCCCAGACCTATCAGCCGAGCGACGAACTGGGTTTTTGGACAACTGAACTGACCTCATGGCCCGCAGCCTATCTCGAACTTGTGCTGTACTCGCTGACGCAAGGCTACTCCATTCCCGCGCTCCCAAATCCAACCTTGGCCAGCGAGATTATTACTCCGGCTAACTGGCCGGCGGGAACACCGCCAATCTCGTCCGTCGGCGTTCTCGTCACTATCACCAATGCGCAGTGGACGGCTTTTTTCACCGCACAACCGACCTGGCTCCCACCCTTCACTCAGCCGGGCAATCTCGCCGCGCAAATCTCGAACTTCCTCGCCTACCTGCAGAAATTCTTCGCCGTCACGGATGCAAATGTAGCCAGCACCATGTATTTGGTAACCACGCTTGACGCCAAGCCGAGCGACGCATTCGGAGGTATGGTTCTGACGTTCGCAACGACGACCGGAATTGTGACCGGCATGTCGGTCAGCGGAGCCGTCAGTGGCATCACTACAATCGCTCCAGGCACGGTCGTCAGTACGCCAGCACCAACGCCTACCCAGGTCACAATAAAACCGGCGCTGACCGGAGACGTTCCCGCTGGTACTACGATTACTTTCACCACCAACTACGCCACCACCGGATCAGCCTATGCTTTGAATCTTCTGCAGACACCGTCCGCCGACTGGCTTACCACCTGTTTCAACAGTTATCCGGGCCCGGCTTACGTGCTGGGGTCTGAGAAGCCCACACCAATTGATCCAACATCGCTGCAAAACGCCGCGTCCACCCTTTTCCCGAACGATACCTGCATACAAACTTGGGTTGTCACCGCAATCCTGACTCTCGATGCTCTCTGCTATCTGATTCAGCAGGCCCTGCCGGGTATTACCGCCAATCTTCAGTTCTCAATTGCTGAAGCCCTCTACGCGCGCGGATTCGCTTCCGCTGCGAGCGTGACAGAACTCTCCAGTTCGGACTTTCAGCAGGCGCTCACGGGTACCGTTGCGTATCAGTTTGCCTCAGCTATTTACGCCGCGGCACAGGTCATCCGCCCGAACTCGCCGGCTTCGCCCTCTACCGGAACATTTACGCCAATTAATCCGGATGGATCGCTCACCAACTGCATTCCTGCGCCATGCCGCTCGCCGCTCGGGCCTATCGAGTATCTGCATGAGATGCTGCTGGTCTCTCCCAGCGCTACCTGCGCAAATCCAACGGCGCCTCAGGCTACCGGCCAAAGCACTCTGGGAACGGTCATCGCGCAACCCCGTGGCCCGTTGGGTCAACTCGTCACCAGTTGCGCAAATCTGGAGACCCCCCTCCAGATGGTCGACCTCGTGAACGAGTGCCTTGAGTTTATGGCCTCGACAACCACCGTTACCGACAAAGGAACGGTTTACAGCACTTCCTCCGACGCAGTCGCGGGATACGAATTGTGTCACGAGGGCTGCCCGCCGGAACAAAAGCCTGATTCTGCATGCCACGATCCGAAGGAACTGCTGAGTGCCTTGCCGGAATATTCGACCCCGGGAACGCCAGCTGTGTCGACGAATTCGTTGGAATCGAATCAGAACGTCGAGCCGGCCGTCTGGAACATTCTGGAATGGGATACCTCGGCGTGCTGCCTTCCTTACTCGCAGGCGGCAGACGTGAGCCGCACGTACCTCCGCCATCTTTCCACATGCCGTTTCGAGGCGATGCGCACCTTCCGCAAGTGCATTACGGAGTTCGTCCTCGATCCGGACAATCCGCCTACAGGATATGAGAGTTACCTGTGGCGCTATCCGGTACGTATCGACATCGCGATTGAATATCTCGGTATTACACCCCAGGAATTCGAATTGGTGTTTGGAGGGGTATGGCCACGACCATGCGGGCCGGCGCAGGACAAAGATCAAAACACCAACAAACTTGGAGCCCCGAAAGCGGAGCAGTTTTTGGGATTGAACCCGGACTCAAGAGCCGATAACTCCTCAGAGCAACGTTTGGTTCAACTGCCCCAAATTCCTGAAGGAGACCTGCCTCACTTACTGCGAGTTTCTGGAACTTTGGAAATCGCAATTTGTCGTATTCCGTGATGGCGGCGTGGAGGACGGGAGATTTCCTGATTGCGAGCCGTGCTGTCTGGAACAGCACTGGCTGCAGTTCCCCAATCAGCTGACGCAGCCACACCCAACAGACCCCACCCAGCCTCAGAATCCGCCCGCTGTCGAAACACAGCCCGCGGCATCGCCGGATGCCGTTTCCCCAGCCAACCCACCGGCCCAGGCACCAGCGCTAGTGGCAGGCACTGGACAGTCACTCGTCCAACTCCAAGTTTTTATTCGCTTGTGGCGCAAGCTGAAAGATGTTTGCAACGCAAAGTACAGCCTTGCTCAACTGCGCGATATTTGCGACGTTCTAAATCTGTTTACTGCCGGGACCATTAACTCCGATTTCATCCGCCAGTTGGCAGCGTTCCAGATGTTGCGCGATCAGTTCCGCCTGCCTTTGGTGAACGCCGCCGACAAACCGGTGGCCGGCGCAATCGACGCTGACCGCACGCAGATTCTCTCGCTGTGGGTAGGCTCAGGCGCCGCGCAGTATCCGTGGGCGATCCGACAACTGTGCGAGGGCATGGAACGTTACGCAAAGTGCCGCCACAAGTGTGATCACCGACCGGCGGAATTCATGCAGATGCTGGCCTCGAACCTGAATGCGTTTTCGGTTCTTGCCGGATTCGATCCAACTTCAACGACGGACAATTGGCACGCGCATCCGACGCACACTCTGCGCTTTGCAGAAGTTCTGGCCAAAATTTATGCGTCGCATTTCCACAGCGACGAGTTTTTCTACCTCTTCACCACCGGCGCGCAAGCCGAGGACGGCAATCTGTTTCCGCTGCAGGGAAACGATGATGCGATCGAGTTTCCGCTCAATCTACCCGACGACGAGCAGCATCAATCGCTCTGGAAGCTACGGCATAAGCTGCTGGAAGCGCAGGTGTCCGAGGAAGATGTACATCACTGGTCCTGGAACCGCGTCGAAACTTCGCTTCGGGAAGAGTTCGGATATTCATCTTCCGCCGTATCGAATTTCGGCCAGCATTTTTTACCGGACACGGTCCAGTCCGCCGGATATCAAGTCACCGCTCAACAGCGTCGCTACTCCTCAAGTCTACCTGTCGCTCAGACCACGCCGGCGATGTGGAGTTCTCCCGCTACAGGCCCATTCCAATATGACCTCGCTTCCGGCGACACCTTATTCATCCAGCTGTCGTTGCCGGATAAAGAGGTGATTGATCAATTGGAGCGGGTTTCGCAACTGAACGCAAATGAACAAGCCGCCGTTCAGGATTTGTATTTCCAGCCCCGAGCTACGCTGGCCGCATTTGCATTTCTGTTTATAGACTTCGCCGAAGCCCAGGCGCACCTGATTCAGGAAGCCGACGAGCACGAGCGCTGGAATTATTTCCGGCGGCAATTTGCACTCTGCCACACCCGCTGCAATATCCTGGCCGAGCACCTCGCCGCAAACGTCGATTGCGCCACTCATCAACACCATCCCGAAAGCGTGGGCGATGCCTTCGTCATTTTGCGTGAGCTCTACGCCGATGAAAACAATCCCGGAAATTGGGAGAACATCACCGGCATGCCTCCCACTATCCCCTGGCCCGGACCCAACGGAGGCGCATTCGCAGCCCTCCTCGGTTTGATCGGCACCGGCCTGCTCCGCGAGATTTCACCGGCGGGAGGCAGCGTGATCTGGCGCGACCTCTCCGGCCCCCTCGGTGGATTCGGCCGCGAATCCGACCGCATGAATTGCCCACTCCCGACGATCATTCCGTCGTTAGGACTCACGCTTACGGCATCGCCACCAGTCTCGTCAGCGGCACCTGGTTGGGCGGCGCTCAAGGCTTCGGCGTGCGCTGGTCGGGCGCACTGCTTGTAGATCACGATGGTGTCTATGAATTTGCCGCAGGCGCTCCCACTCCCGAAGACGAGCGTCCGAATATGGAAGCCGCCGAGCACAGCCAGTGGCGCGTCACCATTACCCGCGATGGCAAGACGCGGCTTCTGCTCAATCACAACTGGCCCGGACAAACCGGCCCCACGGTGACTTTCCCGAAGCTCAAGGCGGGTGTGTACGAAATTACCGTCGAGTTCAGCGTGCCTGCTCCGCCATTTTCCACGCCCGACGAGCACCGCCTGCACACCGGTTTTCAGGTCAAGTACAAGGGCCCCGACAGTCACGACCGGATGATCGAAATTCCGCACAGCCGTCTTTTCCGCATTTCCAAGAAGCTGGTCTACAAGGACGTGGCGTCAGGATACCAGGATCTCAGTTCTGGAATCACGGGCCTCGCTACCGGCGCCATGGATTTCCTGAAAGCCTATTACAGCAGCACTCTACGCGATATCCGCCGCACCTACCAGAGAGCCTTCAAAGCGCTCTTGTTTGTTCATCGTTTCCCACTTTCCTCCAAACGATGCACCGGCGGCTAGTCCGAGCTGGGATTCATGCTCTCGCAGCCTAAAAACTTCGAGGGACAGGCCTACTATTCCAGTGGCGGCTTTTACCTGCAGCATGCCGCGTACTTCGATTTCAACTTCCTGCCTTTGGTCGATAACTACGACCCGCCCACGGTCACGCAGAATTCGCGCGTGCAACCTTCGACCCAGCGAACCCAGGCCATGTTTGACTGGTTCGAGCGCCGCTTCGATTACGTCATCGCGCGCAATCAGGTGTGGGCCGAACATCATTCCGATCTTTGGGAACTGTTTGAGGACGCGCAACTGCGCAACCCCGCTAACCCCGCCGATCTTCTCCGTCACATGGGTGCCAGAAAGCGTGATTGGCCGATCGATTTGCGCTACTTCCTAGATCAGTCGACTGCGCCTTACCAAGTCGCCAGTAGTGACCTCACCTCCGATCCGTGGGTGGTCCGCGTCTGGCACTCCGAGCGCCTGGCTCGCATCATTCTTCAAGGTTCAGGCGACAGAGATGCGGCTTTGGCTCGGCCCGATCTTTGGGCATCGGATGATCCCGGCGGCATCGTTGATATGCAGGGAGTTACTGGCAATGCAAATCTCTCTACGTTTCTGTGCGACCGCTGCTTTAACTATGACCATCCCCGCCGCTATGAAGAAATCCGCAAACTCAATGACGGGTTGCGCGAGCGCGGTCGGCGCGCCCTGATCTGCTATCTGTGCGCAGATGATCGAGTGGCCCTGCCCTGGACCACAGGACAATATGCTCAGGTTGCACGGGACCTCAGCGATCTTCTTCTGCTCGACGTCGAAGTGGGCATCTGCGAGAAAGCCAGCCGGATCGAAGAAGCAATCACTGCAGTGCAGAATTTTATTCGGCGTGCCCGGCTCGGCCTCGAGCCTACTTGGCCGGTCACTTGCGATTTTGCCCAGATGTGGGACCGCCATTTCGCTTCCTTCCATGTATGGCAGGCCTGTAAGCGCCGCCACCTCTATCAGGAGAACTTCATCGAGTGGGAAGAACTTGGCAAAGCACGCCGCATTGAAGCCTTTCGCATGCTCGAAACTCAACTCGGCCGCGATGCTCTTTCCATCGCCGCGCCCGGCGGCATGGACTGGTGGCCAGATTCGCGTCCCCCCGCTCATCATCCCGTCGAACTCCTGCAGAAAGTCGAACCGGATGAAATCGTATTGCTCTCGCAGGAGCGCGAGGGTTTCAATCTGCTGGCCACGCAAGAGCGCGCCGCCAGGCCAACCTGGCTCGCCGCCGTGCAAACAACCCTGCCGCCGGCAACGACCTCAACCTCAACAACGTCGCTTCCTTTCTGGATGGAATCCGCCATCGGCATGGGGCAAACGTTCTACCGCGTCGCCGCCGCCGGAGTTCCTCCCGCCAGCGCCGACTGCAAATGCCTGGGCAATCCGACCGGAACCTGCTGCAAAGAGTGCGGCTGCAAACACTGTCCCCTGGTCGACGAATATTATTTCTGGCTGATTCCTTGCCAATACTACGTCGAGCCCACCAACCCGAATCAGAATGGTTCCAGTGGATCGACTACGAATCCCGACGATTACCAGTTTGGTTTCCAGGACGATTTTTACAGCCAGAGCGACCAGCAATCCGGATGGCAGGATCCCACGCAGTTGCCTCAAATGCTGCTGTGGAATTCCACTCCAATGGTGAGGCTGGGCTGGGTTCGATTACACAATGGCGAGTTTCAGCAGCCTCGCACTTCCTCGTTTGGTGTGCCCGTCGCCCCCAATACCAGCAACGATCTAACGTATCTCGGCAGAACCGGCGACGCTCTGATGTTTTCGGTCACCAATCCCGCGCCGCCTCCGTCTCCGCCACCGATCCTGAGCGACACTTCCGCTCCCGGTTTTCGCTACGATCTTGCCCCGGACTGTGCGGTCGTACTCCCGCAGGTAATGGCGCAGTCCACCCCTCCGACTTTTCTCGGCGGACTTCCCGCCTATCCATATTTCGTCTACGTCGCTCCCGGCACCCACCCATTACCGCTCTCGTTCTTCAGTCCCGCCAACGCTGTGGCCCGCGCCTTGCGTGCGAACTGCAGCTTCGAAGCCGCGCTCAAATGGTATGAGTTGGCCTTCAATCCTTTCACCAGCGATTGCACCTGGATTGACTGCCAACAGAAGTCGGGACCGAATTTGGTCGGCAACCATCCCTCAACCGCTACAGAAAACGGAGGAACCTCGAACGGCGCCTGTTGCGATAGCACCAACATCACCGTCGGTCGGGCCAGGAATCGCGCCATCGTGCTCGAGTTTTTGGAAACCTTGAAAGAATGGGGCGAGGCTGAGATGCGTGGCAGTTCTCCCGAGCATTTCCAGAAGGCGCGCCTGCTCTTTGACACCATGGAACTCATCCTGGGCAAGCGGCCACTGTCCATTCTCCTTCCCGAATCAGCCACTTCGCAGACGGTGGCCACCTACGTCCCGGATTACGCCCCGCTGAATCCTCGGCTGATGGATCTTTACGACATCACCCGCGACCGGCTGAACCTGATTTGCAATTGCGCCAACGCTTTCCGTTTGCGCAACGGCCATCCCCGCAGCGATATGCCCTACTTCGGAAACAGCCCTCTGCGCGAAGGCTGGCGCACCGCCGACGATGCCTGTTGCGACGAAAGCAATTGGTGCCATCTGCATAGCCCCTACCGCTTCACCTTCCTCATCCAAAAAGCTGAGGAGTATGCGGCGAAGGTTCGCGAACTGGGCGCCGAGTTGCTCTCCGCGTTCGAGAAGGGTGACGCCGAATACCTTGCCTCGCTTCATGCTGTGCAGGAGCGCGAGATTCTGGATCTCCAATTGACAGCACGCCAGGATCAATGGCGCGATGCCGACTGGCAGGTCGAAGCGCTGCAAAAAACTAAGGTGGTCACCCAGACCAATTTCTCCTATTACACACAGCTGATTCAGAACGGCCTCAACGGCGACGAGATCGCCTATCAGGACCTAACCATTACTTCCACGGTCCTGCGTGCCGCCGGGGATGCGCTCGAGGGAATTGCCGGCGGAATGGCCATCGGCCCCAATACGTTTTCGGGCGGCGCCGGATTTGGCGGCTCGCCACTCTTCTACATGCAACTTCCCATCGGCGATCCGCTGTCGCAGGTTTTCAGCATCGCCGCCCGGGTTATGAACGGCCTGTCGGCAATCGCCGGTACCACCGCCGGTCTGGAACTCACCGAGGCCGGATGGCAGCGCCGCTTCGACGAATGGAATCACCAGGTCGCAGTTCTCACCATCGAAATCGAACAGAACGAACTGCAAATTCTGGGCGCGCAGCGCCGCCGGGATGCGGCCATGCAGGACTTGAACATCCAGCAGCGCCAAATCGAGCACTCCACGCAGGTGTTGAACTTCCTGCGCGACAAGTTCACCGCTCACGATCTCTACCTCTATCTCCAAAAGGAGACGCTCGATCTGCACCGCCGGATGTACGAGCTGGCTTACCGCCGCGCCTGTCAGGCGCAACGCGCCTTCAACCTCGAGCGCGGGCACACCACCAGAAAATTCATCCCCGAGTGCGCGTGGAATTCACTGCAGGAGGGCCTGCTGGCTGGCGAACGCCTCGATGTCGCCCTGCGCCACATGGAGAAATCCTACTTCGATGAAAACGTGCGCGAGTATGAGCTCACCAAGCACATCTCGCTCCGCGAGCACTTCCCGCTGGAGTATTTACGCCTGCGCACCACCGGCTACTGCGAAGTTGACATTCCCGAATGGATGTTCGATCAGGACTATCCCGGCATGTACATGCGCCGCCTCCGCTGCGTCACGGCGACCATGCCCTGTATGACGGGGCCATTCAATAACGTGAATTGCCGCATTGCCCTGCTCAGCAGCGTGACGCGCATCGATCCCCGCCTTGATCCGCCGCCACATCGTTGCTGCTGCGACCGCCGTCATCTCAGCCCATATGAAATCTGCCCCTGCGATCCCCGCGCCGTCCGCCATTACGATGCGCGCGAAGCCATCGCCACTTCCACCGGGAAGAACGATTCCGGAATGTTCGAAATGAACTTCCACGACGAGCGCTACCTCCCGTTTGAATACCGTGGCGTGGTTTGCCGCATGCGTATCGAGGCGCCGATTGAGAACAACTATCACGATCCCAATACCCTGGCCGACGCGATTCTGTGCTTCTACCACACCGCACGTGAAGGAGGCCCGATGCTGCGCCGGGCAGCGAGCGAAAACGCCCGCAAGCATCTGCCCGGCGAAGGCTGGTGCTTCTTCGATGTCTGCCACGATTTCCCCGACTCCTGGGAACTGCTGCGCATGGCGAACTCAGAGGAAAAGCGCCATAAACAACTGAACCTCCGTCTGACCCGCCGCATGTTCCCCTACGTTCCAGGATGCCCGGAAGTGCGCATCAACGGCATGACGCTACTCTTCGAAACGTGCCAGCGCGCCCACGACTGCTGTGAGGTTGGCGAATGCGCATGCCTCGAGCGCAAGCCGCGCGACTCCTACGAAGTTGGCTTGCTGATCAAACCGGAATGTGAAGCTGGCCGCGGCCGCGATCGCATCGAGGCGGCCTGCGTTGTGAGCGAAGGCTGCTCCAACCTGTACGTTGGCGAATACAACATCAACGCGCCTCGAATCGACCGAGAGCTCCCCGTTACGTTTGAATTTCCCCATGACCTTGAGGAGGTGTCGCGCGTATTTCTCTTCTGCCACTTTGCTAGCTAGGTGCGCGATTCTGCTTACGTACCCCGATGTGGACAACAGCGGACTGAAATCCTGCGGCCCGTAGCTCGTAGAGGGATCAATAAGTTCAATGAACGGCATGGGACGCGGGAGTTTGCGGCTCACTTTTATCATAACCACGGCCCCGACTGGTTTCAGTTCAGGAGCTTGGCTGCGTAGTTGAAGAGAGTCGGACATTGGGCCAGAGAGAAGTGTGTCAGCCGAGAGGAGATGATCGATTGTGATGCATTTGACCGTTGGCCGGTGGTGTCAACGATTTCGCGAGTGCGGAACGTCGTAGCAGGGAAGATGATGGGTTCTAGCAGGTTAGCCGTCACACGAATCTGCATTTGAGTGATTGAAGGAAGAGCTTATGAAACTTCAGCAATGGGGAACGTTTTCGGTACGCGACCACCTAAAGCCGCGGGCATTTGTTGCCGATGTTTTGCTCTTTGACAAGCTCGTGATCCCACGACCAGCCACGCCCACGGAACTTTATGCCGAAGGCCAGCTCGATCCGAATGGGGATCAGAGGGACAGAGGGATTCAACAGGGATGGGGTCCGGACCGCCAGCGCGAGCTGTTGGATGTACTTGGCGAATACGAACTGGCAGTGGAACTGCCATGGGGCAATCAGGCGCAACGGGATTGGCAGATCATCCATGACCAACCCGATCTGAGCCAGTTGGAATGTGGCCGTTCGGACCTTACGCAGGCGATTGAAACGCAGATCCGGCTGGCCAACGAGAACGATGTCGCCTACATCATGACTGGCTCGGTCCTGAGCTTGTATGTCGCCAACATGCTGCACAACGATGTGGCGACCAGGCTCTTCGCTCTTGCCAAGATACCTGACGTACCGGTTGAGCCGGTGATTGCCTATGGATCGTACGCTGAGTTTTCAACTGACCAGGGACTGCGGCTGGCCGAGGGCGAAAACCCGGACGCACCTGCGGCACCTTATGCGATGTTCGGATGGGAATTTTTTGTGCCCGAAGACAATCACAGCAGCGACGCCCATCTTCTTCGTAAGGCGGCAAAGCTGGCAACCCGGTCGGATCTATGCGAGGCGCGTCAGAGTTTTCAGGGTTGGCTGAAGCTGATGTATGGAAGCAATGTCGACCAGCGAGACGCATACGACCACATGATGAAGATGCTCGATGAATACAGGAAAATCGTGCGCGAATCGGGACTGGCAACAGTAGCGCGGTATGCAGCAAAGGCAGCTCCGGTTCTGGCGCCTCTCGCCGGCCTGGCGCTGCACAGCGCGGGCGCGGGGGTGGGAGTTGGCGTGGCCGCGTCCAGCGCTTCGCTTTGCCTGGAGTGGCTTCTCCCGAGCCCGCAAATACCGGATCGCCTCCGCCCCGCCGCATTGCTCTACGATGCCAGACAGTTCTTCTACAAGCATTAGGAAGCCTCTCAGCAAATCTGCACTTTGACTGCAAGTGTCCCCAGACCGGGTTTGCTTTCCGGCCGTCCAGATCGGGTTTTTCGGCCCCTCCCTTCATCACCATTACTTCGACCTGCCCGCCTATCATCCCGGGATACCAACCAGTTGCTCCGCGAGGAAAACGAGTCGAACCGGCAAGAGGAGGAGCCCCGTGGCGAAAATCGGGAACTGGGTACGCTAGGCTTATACTCCATCACAATCGTCTCTTCGCGTATCATTTCCCGCGATAATGCATTTTTATCGTCCACAACGACTTTCAGAGCCACCTGTCCGATAAGCCGGTTTTATGTCCAGGTGGACTGGATTCGTAAACACCGGTCGACATGACATATCTAGACTCAATCTCTGATCGCTGAGTGTTCAGTCATGGCCTCCAGCAGCGTCGGAATATCTGCATCTGCATCCTTCCATAGTGCGAAGAAATCTTCATATGCCACCTTAGCCTTAGCGCTATCACCGGACATCTTGTACGTACGGCCCAGTTCCAGCTGGGCCAGCGCACTAACTGGATCGCTTATCACAACTCCGCGATGATCCAGAATCATCTGAAACTCCGCTGCAGCTTCCGCTCCTCGTCCTTCGGCAAGGAAAGCTTCACCCTGTACATATACCGGAAGCACTGCTGTCCGGCAATTTTGCAGATGGCATGGGGCAACGTATTGTGTAGCAATGAGAAAGCGGCTTTTAGGGGTGTTACCGACTTGAACTGAGATTTGGGAAACTGGGGCTTTGGC
>Ga0187847_10000623_pt1 | contig 37527 bp, 29 predicted proteins | sample June2016WEW_4_10_FD_132458 | JGI IMG/M metagenome (GOLD analysis project Ga0187847, IMG submission 132458) | Peatland microbial communities from SPRUCE experiment site at the Marcell Experimental Forest, Minnesota, USA - June2016WEW_4_10 | ecosystem: Environmental > Terrestrial > Soil >...
GGCATTGCAGTCGGCCACCCGCGGCCCAGGCGCCGAGGAGCCGGGCAAGCGAATCGTGGCGGCAATTCAAAACCTGCTAGGGCGCTCGCTGTCGATTCGGCAAGTGGACGCCGGCTCGTGCAACGGCTGCGAGCAGGAGATCGTTGCGTTGAACAATCCGGTTCACGATATCGAACGCTTCGGCATTCATTTCGTGGCCTCGCCGCGTCATGCCGACATGCTGCTGGTCACCGGCCCGGTCACGCGCAACATGGAACTGGCGTTGCGCAAGACCTGGGCCGCGACGCCGGAGCCGAAAGTAGTGGTTGCCGTAGGGGCTTGCGGCATCAGCGGAGGCATCTTCGGAACGAACTACGCCTCGCTGGGCGGAGTGGACGCAGTCATTCCCGTGGATGTCTACATCCCCGGCTGTCCGCCCCGCCCAGAAGCGCTGCTCCATGGCATCCTGCTGGCATTGGGCCAAGTGCGACAGCGCATTGGCTTCAATCCTGGCAAGGGTGCAAGGCTGGAGTGATGTCCACTTCCTGCCATTGCCGAGAGCATCCTCTAATCCGAATGTGCTTTGGCTGGCCGGATAACTCCCAACGGCGACCGGTGTCACTTCGACGATCAACCCCATGGTAATCCGGCAAGATACATGAATCATTCTGCCGGCTTCCTCAAAGCAATCTCGATCCCTTTCGTTACACTCTTTCCATGGCCCTTCGCCTCTATGCCGCCACTACCAGCCAGGGCAAGCTGCGCGACTTCCGCACGGCTGCCGCAGCCCATTCGCTGACCATCGAGCCCCTTCCAAATCTAAAAGAAATCCCCGCCCCAGAGGAGAACGGCCTGACCTTCGCCGCCAACGCCACGCTCAAGGCCGTCTACTACTCCCGCTTCGCCCCTGGCGCTCTGGTGGTGGCAGACGACTCCGGCCTCGAAGTGGACGCGCTCAACGGCGCTCCCGGCGTTCGCTCGGCCCGCTTTGCCGCTGACTCAGGACTCATCGACTCGCCCGACGCCAACGACAACACCGATGTATGGAACAACATGCTGTTGCTGCAACGCCTCGCCGGCGTTCCCGCCGACAAGCGCGCGGCCCGCTACCGCTGCGTGCTGGCAGCCGCCCGCGACGGCCAGCTCCTGCACACCGCCGAGGGCACGGTCGAGGGCGTGATCCTTGACGCGCCGCGCGGCACCGGCGGCTTCGGCTACGATCCGCTCTTTTACCTGCCCGCCCTCGACCGCTCCATGGCCGAACTCGACCTCGAAACCAAGCACGCGCTCAGCCATCGCGGGCGCGCCATCGCCGCGCTGCTGCCGATGCTGCGCGGATGAAAGCCGGTCTTGCGTATCCATGGGATCAAAGGCGCGCAGCCCGGACACTGCGGAGCGGGTTGACGAAGGTGATGCAGAACACCAATAATGCAATTAAAATCGAATGACGCTTTCCAATCCTTCCAACCGAAGCCGCTGTCTCCGGAAACGGGATTCGGAGCCTGCAAGCCGTTAGGAGCTCACACCGTCATGGCAACCGCTCAAACCTCTGCCGCGCCCCCTGGACGTCCTACCGTCCGGCGCGGCGTCCAACCGCTGCGCGCCGCCGAGGGATCGTCGTTTCTCTGGCGCAAGCTGCACTCGCTCTTGGGCATCATCCCCCTCGGCGCATTCCTGCTCGAGCATCTGCTCTCCAACGTCGAGGCCCTCAAAGGCCCCATCGCCTACGGAGCACAGGTGAAGTTCCTCAACGGCCTGCCGCTGGTGCGGGTGCTGGAGTGGGTCTTCATCTTTTTGCCCATCCTCTATCACGCCTTCTACGGCGTATGGATCTGGCTGCGCGGCAAGTCGAACATCGTCTATTACCCCTGGGCCGGCAACTGGCTGTACGTCTCCCAGCGCTATACCGGCCTGATTGCGTTTGCCTACATCGCGCAGCACGTCTATCGCCAGCGCTTCTCGGGGATATCCCTTCCCGAGAATCCCTATGCCTCGTTCCACAAGGTTCAGATGGAGTTGCAGAACCCCTGGATGCTGGCTGTTTACATCGTCGCGATGATCGCCGTCTGCTGGCACTTCTCTTATGGCGTGTGGCTCTTCGCGGCCAAGTGGGGCATCACTCCTGGCGCAACCGCCCGCAAGCGCTTCGGCTACGTCTGCGTTCTTTTGGGGGTTGGACTTGCGATCATGGGCCTAGCCAGCATCTGGGCGTTCGTGGGTGGCAAGTATCCCAACGTCCCAGAGAATCCGGCCGTCTCCCAGTCCATCGCACCAGCTCACTTGGAAACTAGTTCCTAGTCCCTGTTCTCCGATCTGAAAAGGAAGAATTCATGGCAGCACCCAGAATCATCGTGGTTGGCGGAGGCCTGGCCGGACTCGCGGCGGTCATCAAGATCGCCGAGGCCGGCGGCTCGGTTGACCTGTTCTCGATCGTCCCGGTCAAGCGCTCTCACTCGGTTTGCGCGCAGGGCGGCATCAACGCCGCCAAGAACCTCAAGGGCGAAGGCGACACCACCTACAAGCACTTCGACGACACCATCTACGGCGGCGACTTCCTGGCTAATCAGACCCCGGTGAAGGCCATGTGCGAGGCCGCGCCGGCCATCATCGACCTGCTCGACCGCATGGGCGTCACCTTCAACCGCACACCGGAAGGCCTGCTCGATTTCCGCCGCTTCGGCGGCACACTCTACAACCGCACAGCATTCGCCGGCGCAACCACCGGCCAGCAACTGCTCTACGCGCTCGACGAGCAGGTGCGCCGCTACGAGTCCGAAGGCAAGGTCAAGAAGTACGAGGGCTGGGAGTTCCTCTCGGCGATTCTCGACTCCAAAGGCGTGGCGCGCGGCATCACCGCCCTCGACCTGCGCACCATGGAACTGCGCGGCTTCCCCGCCGACGCCATTATTCTGGCTACCGGCGGCATCGGGGCGCTCTTCGGCAAGAGCACCAACTCCGTGGTCTGCACCGGCTCGGCGCAATCGGCGGTCTTCCAGCAGGGCGTCCACTACGCCAACGGCGAGTTCATCCAGGTTCACCCCACCTGCATTCCCGGCGAAGACAAGCTGCGCCTGATGTCGGAGTCGGCCCGCGGCGAGGGCGGCCGCGTCTGGGTTCCACGCACTGCCGGCGACAAGCGCCCCATCAAGCAAATCCCCGAGACTGAGCGCTACTACTTCCTCGAAGAGTGGTATCCCAAGTACGGCAACCTCGTGCCCCGCGACATCGCCACGCGCGCCATTCACAAGGTGGTGTACGAAGAGGGCCTGGGAATCGACGGCCAGCCGATGGTCTATCTCGACTTGTCTCATATTGACCGCGCCACGCTCGACCGCAAGCTGGGCGGCATCCTCGACATTTACGAAAAATTTGTCGGCGACGATCCTCACCTCGTGCCCATGAAGATCTTCCCCGGCATGCACTACACGATGGGCGGCCTGTGGGTGGACTTCAATCAGATGACGAACGTTCCCGGCATCTTTGCCGCCGGCGAATGTGAATACCAGTACCACGGCGCCAATCGCCTGGGAGCCAACTCGCTGCTCAGTTGCATCTTCGGCGGCTTCATCTCCGGGCCTAATGCGCTGAACTACGCCAAGAGCCTGCCCGCGCAGGAGGGCGACGGCGGCCACGCGCAGGAGCTGGTTCGTCAGGCCGGCATCAACACTGCCCTGCTGGATAACGACGGCACCGAAAACCCCTTCAAGCTGTGGCGCGAACTGGGCGAATCGATGACCAAATTCGCCACAGTGATCCGATACAACAAGGGGCTGAAGCAAGCCGACGAAAAGATCGTCGAGCTGCTCGATCGCTATAAGAATGTGAACCTCTCGGACCGCAGCCAGTGGGCCAACACCAGCTTTGCCTTTGCCCGCCAGTTGAAGAACATGCTCGAACTCTCCCGCGTTGTGGTGCAGGGTGCGCTTTTGCGGGATGAGTCACGCGGCGCGCACTACAAGCCCGACTTCCCCGACCGCAACGACGAGCTGTTCCTGAAAACCACCAAGGCCAGCTTTACAGGCTTGCCCGACGGCCCGATCTTCGAGTACGAAGAGGTCGATACGCAGTACATCAAGCCGCGCCCGCGCCGCTACGACGTGGCCAAATAAGGGAGACTGACAATGGCAAACAAGACCGTGCAATTCGAGATCAAGCGCCAGGCCAGCCCCGATGCTCCCGCCGTATGGGAGAGCTTTACGATCGAGGCGCGCCCCGGCATGAACGTCATCTCCGGCCTGATGGAGATCGCCGCCAATCCGGTCACCGCCGGCGGCCGCTCGACCACCCCTGTCACCTACGATTCGAATTGCCTTGAGGAGATCTGCGGCTCTTGCGCGATGCGGATTAATGGCCGCGCCCGCATGGCCTGTTCGGCGCTGGTCGACAATCTCGAACAGCCGATCCGCGTCGAGCCGCTGAGCAAGTTCCCGCTGGTGCGCGACCTGCAAGTGGACCGCGCCGTGCTGTTTGAGAACCTGAAGGCGGTCAAGGCGTGGGTTCCCATCGACGGAACGTATGATCTCGGTTCCGGCCCGCGCGTCTTCCCGCAAGAGCAGGAGGCCAACTATCCGCTCTCCAATTGCATCAGTTGCTGCTGCTGCATGGAAGTCTGCCCGCAGTTCAACGAAGACACGGACTTCGTCGGCGCGGCCACCATCGCCCAGGTCAAGCTCTTCAACAACCATCCGACAGGCAAAGTGCTGAAGGAAGAGCGCCTGCGCGCCCTGGCCGGCGACGGCGGCATTCAGGAGTGCGGCTTCGCGCAGAACTGCGTAGAAGTCTGCCCCAAGAGTATTCCGCTGACCAACGCTATCTCCGACATGAGCCGCGACGTTCTGATTCAGAAAGCCAAAGATTTTCTGGGGCGTTGAACGCCGGGAACGTCGAATGGGGTTCGTGAACTCCCAGCTTGCGCGATAGGCAGGGCGAAGAAAAACCGTACTCATCTCGTGATCTGAATGTTCGACTTTCCGGTGAAACAGGGCATGTTTTGGGGCGATAAACGCCTCTTTTGGGGCAAAATACGGCTGTTTCCGGCGAAATTAGCCGCCGTTTTATAGGGGAATTTCTCACGATGCGGGAAAATCGTTGCGTTTTTGCGCACAATCAAGGTTTGGCGTGAAACCAGCTTTTGCCCAGCAAGGTCGCGGGGATTCTGTATTTTTTGCGGCCAGGATTCTATTCGGGCAGCGAATTAATCTGCAAGGTTTTGAAAATAAAAATAGGGGGGTGGGGGGATTATTTTTCTGGTAACAATTCTCGCCGCCTTTGTTTGCATTTGAGTCACTGCGGCGCTGGCGTTCCAGTTGAACGTTCTTTCCCTCCAGTATGATTGTGCGCCGAGAGGGGGAAATTATATGCAAGCACCTGCAGATAGGGATCAGGGGTCAGAGATCAGGGATCAGAAAACACGCCGGATAAGGTTCGTGGATTCCAAGGTCCGAAAATCCGGACCTGAGCCACACGCCGCCCGCCCGACGAGTGCGAGGTCACCGCATTATTCGAGCGATTTGATGACGGGATTGTGCTCTAGGCCAATCGGCGTCCCACGATTGGTACTCGAACATTAGATCTGGATTCCTTCTTCGGAGCAGACCGATACTAAGATGACGGAATGTTGCGCCTTTGATATAGAAGTGCATCTGGACCAATATCTCTTCCACTCCGTCGTAATCAAAGTCCGCACGCATGAGCTCGGTCAAGGTCACCCCGTGGTCCTCACACTCAATCGTGATGCGGGCATCGGACGAGATTTGTGCACTAATGCTTCCCTTTTCAAAAAGTGTTTGGATCGAATCGGTGTCTGACACTGGAAATATCTCACTTCCGTCCATGCGCCAGGTCGGTGCAAGTTTGCCAGGAAGCAGATTGAGGTCAGTCACGCCCAGCCGGGGTGATCGGATATAGCTGATTGGCGCGAGTTTGGCATGGGATGCTGCTTCAAGCGTGGCGCTGACAGTCGCAAGAATGAAAGAGGCCTTCAGTTCCATGTTGTTGGATGGATAATAGCCTGCAGTGATCGCGAACTTGTATTCGCGACATGTGCGGACAGAGATTTCTGAGCCTTTGCCGTCTGTGAATAGGACTCCTTCCTTGCTGCCTCGAACGTCGAGAACAACGAGTTCGTCGAGAAGCTTCTCAATCTTTTCCGGGTCTGCTTTGACTTCCCAGATCCCGCTTTCAAACTCGACGGTTGCATTAAGTGGGAATCTGCTCGTCTTGATGGCGGCTTCTGTTAGCTCGCCCAGGTCGGTGTTCCCCGATTGAAGTGCAGCTTCGACTAATGCTAATAGCTTCTCTCTGGAAGATTCGATTTCAAGCTGGGGGATCAAGCTGCGAACCGTGCCAATCTTCCCTTGCGCAATTTCTAGGAAAAATCTAGCGTTGGCTTGACTGAAGACTCTGGCTTTCTTTCGGATGTTGCAGCCTCCGTGCGCAGGTAGGAGGTTGTCGATAGAATCGAGATTAAAATTCGCGTGTAATGAGAGCTGGGCGAAGAGATTCTGGAGTTCCTGTGGCTTATTACGGAGGGATCGCGGGATTATGTGGTCAATTTCCAGATCGGCGTATTTGAGCGGCTCTTCGCAGTAGGCGCATCTCTTCGAATGAGCCGTCCAGATTGCGATCCGCTCAACGCCACTCAATATGCCGCTCATAGCGTTAAGTTTACGGCAGGTGGCCCGGTCTCCGAATGCGGACTTCACCGAACCGACGTTGTACCGCCCTCTGAACGACGGCAGCGGTTGCAGGCGGCGGAGCAGCGATTGGCTTGGGCATCATTGCGAATTCTACGCCTGACGGAGGGGTGCGGGCGAGACGCCCGCACTACAGCCGGTCTGGAGACCGGCGCTACCGTGCTGGTTAGGATGCTTTGATATCGGCGAGGGGAGGTGTGTGGCCCAGGTCGGGATTTTCAGGCCTGGGAATCCTCGGACCCCAACCCGCCGCTTCCTTAGAGCTTGTCCGCAAATTGCGAATTTTTGTAGCACTGCCATCCAGAGCGGGTGCCTTACAGGTCTGATGACCTGCGCACTCCGCCTTGGCGGCTTGGAAGCCGCCAGTACAGCCGGTCTGGAGACCGGCGCTACCGTGCTGGTTAGGATGCTTTGATATCGGCGAGAGGAGGTGGGTGGCCCAGGTTCGGATTTTCGGGCCTGGGAGTCCGCGAACCCCAACCCGCCGCTTCCTTTGAGGTTGTCCGCAAATTGCGGATTTTGTAGCACCGCCAACCAGAGCGGGCGCCTTACAGGTCTGAAGGCCTGCACACGCTGCACCTGGCGGCTTAGAAGCCGCCAGTACAGCCGGTCTGGAGACCGGCGCTACCGTGTTGGCTGGGATGCATTGATATCGGCGAGGGCGGGCGGGTGGCCGAGGTCTGGATTTTCGGATCCGGGAATCCTCGAACCTTAGCCCGCCCCTTCCTTAGGGTTTGTCCGTAAATTGCGGATTTTGTAGCACTGCCATCCAAAGCAAGTGCCTTACAGGTCTGAAGGCCTGCACACTCCGCTCTGGCGGCTTAGAAGCCGCCAGTACAGCCGGTCTGGAGACCGGCGCTACCGTGTTGGCCTGGGATGCCTTGATATCGCCGAGGGCAGGCGGGTGGCGCAGGTCTGGATTTTCGGACCGGGAATCCTCGAACCTCAGCCCGCCCTTTCCTTAGGGTTTGTCCGTAAATTGCGAAGTGTGTAGCGCGCCCTCCAGAGCGGGTGTCGTACAGTCTGAAGGGCTGCACACGCTGCACTTGGCGGCTTGGAAGCCGCCAGTACAGCCGGTCTGGAGACCGGCGCTACAATTTGTCGGCGCTACGATTTGCGGATAGGCTCTTCGTTGGTAGCGCCGGTCTCCAGACCGGCTGTCGCGCGGGCGTCCTCGCCTGCGCTCCAAACCCACTTCCACCCCTTCAGCCCTGCTCGTTCCGGATTATTCACCACATAGCGGACGGCACGTTCCAACTCGTCCCCATTGCGAATCAGCCGGTCATAATACTCCCGCTGCCAGAACGCGCCGCGGCGACAGAGGATTTCGTTTGCCTTTCTGGCCGCAAAGGACTTCCAGCCTAGCACTACCTTGCTCAATTCCTGCCCCGGCAGCAGCCGGCAAACAACATGCACATGATTGGGCATGACACACCAGGCCACGAGCCGATACCGCTTTCCCTGCCAGAAATGCAGAGCGTCGGCCACGAGTTCACCGATACGTGGATCGCGCAGAAAACATCCACCCAAGCCGCGATCGAAATACTCTTCCAGTTTTGCAGCGCTGAATTCGGCGACCAGCACCTCCTGGGACGGCGACAGATGAGCGCCCACGCGCTTTGCCGCAGTCAAAATGCGGTGACGCTCCTCTATCTTTTCCAGAACCGGCAGAGGCAGGGAGTCGGCCAAAGGAAAGGTGAGGAAATACAGGCCTGCGTCCTTCTCCCAATGGGGCAGGCGTCCGCGCTGCCGAATGCGCACTTCACCGAACCGAGGTTGTACTGCCCCCTGAACGACGGCAGCGGTTGCAGGCTGGGGAGCAGAGATTGGCTTGGGCATCATTGCGAATTCTACGCCTGATGGATGGGTGCGGGCGAGACGCCCGCACGACAGCCGGTCTGGAGACCGGCGCTACCGTGTTGGTTGCGAATTCCCTACCCGTCGCTCTTGACGCGCACCACCGTGATCTTGGCGAAGCCCTCTTCAAAGACCGGCGGCTTCAGCTTTTCGGCCATCTTGCGCATCACGTCCTCGCTCACTGAGCGGTCGCGCTGGCGGTTGCGCTCCAGGCAAACCTCAAGCGGCACGTCGAAGAAGACCGCCTGCACTTCGTAGCCGAAGCTCTTGGCCATCTTGATCCACTGGCTGCGCTCATGGCTGGAGAGGTTGGTGGCGTCCACGTAGTTCAAGGGCATGCGCGCGATCAGCCTGGCCCGCAAGAGCGACCGCAGGGTGGAAAAGACCAGTCCCTGGTAGCGCTGCTCCTCCACATCGTCAAACAGGATGTTGCGCAGCAGATCGCTCGACAGAGGGGTGACGCCGCGCCGCCGGAACCATGTGGTCTTGCCCGAGCCGGGCAGGCCGATGGCCAGCACCACATGGCCCTTGGGGGCCTGCGGCGAGCGCTCGGCTGCCTCAGGCTCTCGCGCGGGCGCAGAGGGCATCTCCGGCTGAGTTTCCAGCTCGAAGCGGCCTGAGCCGGCCTGTTCGTTCCAATCCTGTCTAGCTGGCCGGATGGGCTTTGCCGGCGGCTCCGATCTTGGCGACCGTTGCGCTGGAGGCTGCTGAGGCCGCTGCGCGCGAGGCTGCGCCGGAGCGTCGTCCAGATAAAACGGCACCAGCGGAGCCAGTTGATTCGATGGGAGTTCCTGCCCGATCTTGCCTGTGGATTCGGAGGTATTGGGGGTGCGCCTTGACCGTCTGCTCATGCCGCCTTCGTTCCGTTCCTATTGATACCGGAATACCATACTTGCCGAGGCTGGGGCAAATCGTGTGCAGGCCGTCACATACGATCTTGTATCGGGAAGGGCAAACTATAGCTGCGAGAGGTTCCGCAAGAAGCGGCTGGACGCGCGTTGCGATTTCGCCTCTGTTGGCAACAATGCTACGATTAAGGGTTTGGTGGATTTGCCCACGAGGGCGGCTCCAGCCGCCGGACATAACGGACTTAAGCCGGACTCAAATCGGACTCAAACAAGCTCAAACCACAGCCTCATCGACTACGAAGGAGAAGACACACATGGCAGTAAAGGTTGGTATCAATGGCTTCGGCCGCATTGGCCGCAACGTATTTCGCGCCGCTCTTGGCAATCCGGAGATCAATTTTGTCGCCGTCAACGACTTGACCAGCCCCGCCACGCTGGCTCACCTGCTCAAGTACGACTCGATTCTTGGCAACCTCAAGAACGAAGTCGTCGCCGGCGATGACTTCATCTCCGTGGATGGCAAAAAGATCAAGGTCTACGCCGAGCGCGACCCCGCCAAGCTGAACTGGGCTGAAGTCGGCGCGCAGATTGTCGTCGAATCCACCGGCTTCTTCACCGACGCGCTCAAGGCCAAGGCTCACCTCGGCGAGACCGTCAAGAAGGTCATCATCTCGGCTCCGGCCTCCAACGAAGACATCACCCTGGTGCTCGGCGTCAATGAGGGCAAGTACGACGCCTCCAAGCACAACATCATCTCCAACGCCAGTTGCACCACCAACTGCCTGGCGCCGGTGGTCAAGGTTCTGCTGGCCCATTGCGGCATCGTGAGCGGCATCATGACCACCATCCACAGCTACACCAACGACCAGGTCATTCTCGACACGCCGCACAAGGATCTGCGCCGCGCCCGCGCCGCCGCCCTCAGCATGATTCCCAGCTCCACCGGCGCCGCCAAGGCCCTCAAGCTGGTGATCCCCGAGACCTCCGGCAAGCTGGACGGCTTCGCCATTCGCGTTCCCACACCCAACGTCTCCATCGTCGATCTCACCTTCATCAGCGAGAAGCCGACCGACGCCAAGGCCGTGAACGCCGCTCTCACGGCTGCCGCCGGGGGCGAACTGAAGGGAATTCTGGGCGTTGAGACCGGTGAGCTGGTCAGCTCGGACTTCAAGGGCAACAAGCTCTCGTCTATCGTGGACGCGCCGCTGACCAAGGTGGTCGGCCAGAGCGTCAAGGTGCTGAGCTGGTACGACAACGAGTGGGGCTACTCCAACCGCGTGGTCGACCTGATCGGCTTCCTGGCGGAGAAGGGCCTGTAAACACAGGGACTAGGGACTAAGGGACTAGGGAATAGGGCTTTTAGTCCCTAGTCCCTTAGTCCCTAGTCCCTGACCGCTAAAGAATCCTATGCGCAAAAACATAAGTGGCACTTCTCCCTACGAGCCCATCATTGGCTTCTCCCGCGCCGTTCGCGTCGGCAACACCGTGCATCTCTCCGGAACAGGCCCGGTCGGCGCAGACGATCTGGACGCAGCCGGCCAGACCCGCCGCGTCTTCGAAATTGCTGGCGCTGCGCTCGAACAGGCCGGCGCGCGCTTTGAGGACGTGGTCCGCACCCGCATCTTTCTTGCCCATGCCGAGGATTGGGAGGCCGTGGGCCGTGTTCATGGCGAGTTCTTCGGCGTCATCCGCCCCGCCAGCACGATGGTCGTCGCCACGCTGCTTAATTCAAAATGGTGTGTTGAAATCGAGATGGAAGCCGTGATCGCAGAAACCTCAGATAGCGTTTAGCTCCTCACTGGTTCCGTTCACTTTTTCACTTATTCACTCTCTCACTCGTTCACTTCTTCACCGTGTCCACTGTAGAAAGGTCTTCACTCCATGGCAAAGCTCTCCATTCGCGACATCGAACTGGCCAATAAGAGGTTGTTTATCCGTGTCGATTTCAATGTGCCGCTCACCGAGGACGGCTCGACCATCACCGACGACACGCGCATCGTGGCCACGCTGCCCACCATCGTCTATGCCCTGCGCCACAAGGCCAAGGTCATCCTGGCCTCGCACCTGGGCCGTCCTAAGGGCAAGCCCAATCCGAAGTACTCGCTGCGCCCCGTGGCCCTGCGGCTGCGCGAACTGCTCGACAAGGAGTTGGGCGAGTCGATCAACGTCGGCTTCGCCCCCGACTGCATCGGCGAAATTGCCAGCGAACTGGCCCTCCAGCTCGAATCCGGCCAGGTGCTGCTGCTCGAAAACCTGCGCTACCACGCCGAGGAGGAAGCCAACGATCCGGGCTTTTCGAAGGCGCTGGCCTCGCTGGCCGACGTATACGTCAATGACGCCTTCGGCTCCGCCCATCGCGCCCACGCCTCCACCGAGGGCATTACGCATTTCCTCAAGCCAGCCGTCGCCGGCCTGCTGATGGAAAAGGAGATCACCTATCTCGGCAAGGCTCTGGAGAACCCCGAAAAGCCCTTCGTCGCCATCATCGGCGGCTCCAAGATCTCCGGCAAGATCGACGTCATCGACAACCTGCTCGACAAGGTCGATACGCTGGTGATCGTCGGCGGCATGGCTTATACCTTCCAGCGCGCTCTGGGTGTAACTACGGGTAAGTCGCTCGTCGAAGAGGATAAGATCGACATGGCCAAGGCTGCCATCGGCAAGGCCAAAGCCAAGGGCGTCAAGCTGCTGCTGCCCGTCGATAACATCCTGGCCGATCACTTCGCCGCCGACGCCAACACGCAGCCGTGGGATTGCTCGCAAAACTTCCCCGCCGACTGGCAAGGCCTGGACATCGGCCCCAAGTCCATCGCGGCCATCGAGGAAGTGGTCTCGACCGCGCGGACCATCGTCTGGAACGGGCCTGCGGGAGTTTTTGAGTTTCCCCGCTTCGCCGTGGGCACCAACGCGATCGCCATGGCGGTCGCGGCCAACCGCGCGGCCATCTCCATCATCGGCGGCGGCGACTCGGTGAGCGCCATTAACCAGGCCGGCGTAGCCGACCAGATTACCCACATCTCCACCGGCGGCGGGGCCTCGCTTGAGTTCCTTGAAGGGAAGAAGCTGCCGGGCGTTGAAGCGCTGACGGATAAACAAGGCAGGGAACAGGGAATAGGGAACAGGGAACAGTAAGCCCCGCCTCTTGCACCGTTTGCACCATCCTTGAATCGTTCTTTGATTCAAGGGTGGGAAACCAGGAACCCCATGGCGCGCAAGCGCCGTCCGGCCGCGTGGCCAGTCTCCACCTTCGGTGTTTGTGTGTTTATCTGTTTAGGTGTACATTGGAGATGGAGAGCAACCCATGTCCAATGCCACCACCCGATGGAACCTCGTCGTCCCCAAAGAACTCGATAAATCCCTGCGCCAGTTTCTTGCCAATGAAGGCCGAGGCAAGAAGGGCGAACTCTCGCGGTTTGTCACCGAGGCCGTCAACAAGCACATCTTCGACACCGCGCACGAAGCTGTCCTCGCGCACAATGCAAATGTGCCTTTGGAAGAGATTGAGGCGGCTGTCGAAGAGTCCCTCGCATGGGCACGGGCGCGGATGCGCTGATGCTGGTGTTGCTCGACAGTAACCTCTACTTCAGCGCACTGATCTCTCCGCTCGGCTCCTCCGCGCGCATCGTCAGAGCCTGGAAGAATGGCAGGTTTCATTTGCTTACCTGCCAGCAGCAGATCAATGAGATTCGCGCGGCAAGCCGCAACCCCAAGTTTCGCGCTTTGTTTCAACCTCATCAAATCAGCTCCATGCTCAACCACATCTACAAAGCAACCGTATGGCCTGCCCCGCTGCCACGCAAACACGACGCAGCCGATCCAACCGACAGCTACCTGCTCGATTTGATTGAAGCGGCTCAGCCCGATTTTGCCGTCACCGGAGACAAGCGCTCGGGACTCCTGCAACTCGCAAAGCTGGGCCGGACGAAGATTCTGAGTGCAATGGACTTCTCCACGCAAGTGCTGCACCTGTAAGGCACACTTCTTGAACGCCCAACGGCACTCTCCCCGTTCCCTTCCCGCGAAAGCCATCTCCAGCGGAGACCCTTAAGCATCCCGATACAGCGGCTCGCAAATGCCCTAAACTCAAATACCAGAAGGCTCGCTGCAAACACTGGAGGAGGCAAATGGGCTACTACACGCGCGTCCTGTCGAAGGATGAAGAGTTCCCGTCCTTGGAGGAACTCGCGGAGTTGATACGCGCGCAGCATCCGGAGTTCAAGCTGTCGATTGAAGACGGGGAAGAAGAGGAGTGGGAGACACTTCTGCTCTCAGGCACGGATGAGGTCGAGGTCGCGTTGATCGAACGCAACCCGGTCTTCGACGGATCTACGGGCCAGGATGAGATCGCGGACTTCCTGGAAGATTTGCGGGAGTGCAAGCCGGAGAGCGGCGTTGCATGGCTTGAGTCGTATCTGGCCGAGGTCAAAACCATCTATGCCTTCCAGCACCTGCAAGGATCGGAGACGGAAGAAGGCGGCAACGCCCTTCACGCGCTGCGCTCGGCTCTGTGGGAGCGCGGCGATGCCATCATCCAGGCCGACAACGAAGGCTTCACCAACGAGGACGGCTACCACATCGTCTGGCAGCTTTCCGACTCGGTCTCCGGTCCATGGAATATGGGCGTGCTGCAAGATGATGTCTGGCGTCATTTCACCATGGATCTGGGCGACCCGGAGCATCGCGCGGCCTTCCTGGAAGGCGAAGTGCCCGGCGATCTTTCCGGGCTTCATTCAACCGGCTCGCAACGATGATTTCGCGTCGTTTCTACCGCTCAAGGCTTCTTGATTCAGACCTTGTGCCCGCCGTCACCCGAAGCACCAACTCCATCCACTAAAATCAAGCAGAGGAGTTTGAGAAAAAATGCCCCGTAAAGCACTCATTGCCGCCAATTGGAAGATGTACAAGACGCCCGCCGAAGCCAAGGCTTTTGTCAATGCCTTTTTGCCCCTCGTTGCCTCGCACACGCGCGACGAGATCGCCCTGTTTCCCTCGCCCGTGCTATTGCCGACGGTGATTGAGGCCGCCAAGGGGAGCAATGTCGCTGTCGGCTGCCAGAACATCCACTTCGCCGAGGAGGGCGCGTACACCGGCGAGACCTCTGTTGGCCAGCTCAAGGCCGTGGGCGGAACGCACACGCTGATCGGCCACTCCGAGCGCCGGCAGTACTTCGCCGAGACCGATGAGATCGTCAACAAGAAGCTGCACACCGCGCTGAAGCATGGCGTCGTCCCTGTGGTTTGCGTAGGCGAAGTGCTGGCCGAGCGCGAGGCGGGACAGACCGCCGGGGTGCTCAAGACCCAGATCACCGGCGCTCTGGCGGGCATCACTCCTGAGATGGCCGCGCCCATCGTGATTGCATACGAGCCGGTCTGGGCCATCGGCACCGGCAGGACGGCCACGCCGGAGATCGCCGTCGATGCGCACAAGATCATCCGCGCCGAGGTGGCCAAGCTGCTGGGCGCGGAGGTCGCAGCGGCGATGCGCATCCTCTACGGAGGCAGCGTAAAGCCAGACAACGCCACCTCGTTGATCGGCGAGGAAGAGATCGACGGCGCACTGGTGGGCGGAGCCAGCCTCAAGCCGGATTCGTTTACGGCGATTGTGAAGTACTGAAAAGCAGCTGTTAGCTTCTAGCTTTTAGCTCTTTGCCCCAGCTCTCGTGCGAGGGCTGGGTTATTCTCTTTGGCTGAACCAGAGAGCACAGCCATCGGTACAATGGCTCATGGCCCAGCGCGACTTCTATATCGACCGGCTCCGCACGGTGATGACCGCACTGGTCATTCTGCATCACACGTCCATTACGTATGGAGCCCCCGGCGGATGGTACTGGAATGAGCTCAAGCCCTCCGGCACTCCTTCCTGCCTGCTCCTGACCCTCTTCGTCGCCACCAACCAGGCCTACTTCATGGGCTTCTTCTTCCTGCTGGCGGGCTACTTCGCACCCGCCTCCCTGGAGAAAAAGGGCTACGCCCGCTTCATCGGCGATCGTTTTCTGCGCCTCGGCCTACCGCTGCTGGTCTTCTGCCTCTTGCTGGGCCCGCTCACTGCCTCCCTGGTCGAAGGGGCGGAGGGAAACGGATTCTGGACCACCCTGCTCTGGCTCTTCAAGCACCCCGGGCTGCGGAACGGCCCGCTCTGGTTTGCGCAGGCCCTGCTTATCTTCAGCCTGGCGTACTGCGCATGGCGTCGCCTCTTCGGCTCACCGCTTGATCGTTCAGAGCGAAATCCCAAGCCGGTCCCAGCCCGCCGCTGGTGGCTGCTTAGCGCCTTGCTCACCTTCCTCGCCGCGCTCGCCATCCGCCAGCTTGTGCCCACAGGCGTCAACGTATGGGGCCTGCAACTCGGCTACTTCTCCAGCTACATCGCCCTCTTCGCCATCGGCATCGCCGCGTGGCGCTTCGACTGGCTCCGCCAACTCACATGGAGAAATGCGCTCCCCGGAATCCGAGCCTTTCTCATCACCTGGCCCACAATGCCCATCGGCATCGCCGTTGCCCAAGCCATGTCTGGCCGCGGCGGATCAAACTTCTCTGGCGGCTTCTCCTGGACTGCGATTCTCTATGCGCTGTGGGAGCCGTTTGTGGCGTGGGGGCTGATCGCCGCGTGGTTGCTTGTGTTTCGCGAGCACATGAACCAGCCGTCAAGATTCTGGGAGTGGCTGGGGCGGCGCGCTTATGCCGTATACATCCTCCATCCGCCGGTGCTGGTGGGGATTGCGCTGCTGCTGCACGGCTGGGCCGCGCCGGCGCTGGTCAAGTTCGGCGTGGTGGGGCTGATGGCTTGCGTGGCGACGTGGTTGCTGGCCGACCCGCTGGTCAGGATGCCGGGCGTGCGGAGCGTCGTTTAGTTACTTCAATGGGTCGGCGGGCAGGGTCCAGCCTTCCTTTTCGCCTTTGTTCTGCTCTTTGAGCCAGTCCATCAGGGGCTGGAAGTAATCGATAATCGCAGTTGCGTCGGCTTTGTCGGTGCCGGTCATGACTTTGAGCGCTTCGGGCCATGGTCGGGATGCACCCATTGAGAGCATTGCGTTGAGGCGCGCGCCAGCCTCCTTCGATCCGTAGACGGAGCAGCGATTGAGCGGGCCTTTGTAGCCTGCGGCCTGGCACATGGCGCGATAGAACTGGAACTGGTAGACGCGGGCGAGGAAGTAGCGCATGTAAGGCACGTTGCCGGGGATGTGGTACTTTGCGCCGGGGTCGAAGTCGGCCTCGGTGCGCGCGACGGGCGGGGCGATGCCTTGATATTTTTCTCGCAGCGCCCACCACGCGCTGTTGTAGTGCTCGGGCGTGACCTGGCCGGAGTAGACCTGCCAGCGCCACTTGTCGGTGAGCAGGCCGAAGGGCAGGAAAGCGATCTTGTCGAGCGCGGTGTGCAGCAGGAGGGGAATATCGGCGCTGGGCGGAGGAATTTGATCGATCAGGCCCAGCTTCTTGAGGTAATCGGGGGTGACGTTGAGGGCGATGGAGTCACCGATGGCCTCATGGAAGCCGTCGTTTGCGCCGTTCTGGAAGAGGAAGGGCTGATTGCGATAGGCCATCTGGTAGTAGTTGTGGCCCAGCTCGTGATGCACGGTTACGAAGTCGTCGGCGGTGGGCTGGAAGCAGGCCTTGATGCGCACGTCGCGCTGGCCATCGATGTCCCAGGCGCTGGGATGGCAAACCACGTCGCGGTCGCGGGGATGAGCGAGCATGGACCGCTTCCAGAAGGTGTCGGGCAAGGCGTCGAAGCCGAGCGACTTGTAGAAGCCCTCGCCATAGCGGACCAATTGCGGGCCGTCGGTATTGCGCGCCTTGAGGATGGCGCCCAGATCGTAGGGCAGAGGCCCGGTGGGCGGCGCGACCACGTCGTAGATGTTGCCCCACTCCTGCGCCCACATATTGCCGAGCAGGTCGCCGGGGATCATGCCGTCGGGGCGGCGGGCGGCGTCGCCGTATTTTTCGATGAGCTTGCGGCGGACGTAGGTGTGCAACTCACGATAAAGCGGCTCGACCTGGGTCCAGAGGCGCTCGATCTCGGCCTGAAACTGGTCGGGGGGCATGTCGTACTGGGAACGCCAGAGCGCGCCGGTGTCGGCAAAGCCGAGTTCGCGCGCGCCCTGGTTGCTCAGCTCGGCGAGGCGGGCGTAATCGCCGCGCATGGGCGGGCCGACGGCGTGCCAGCCGACCCAGAGGGCCGCCAGCTCCTTGGGGTCGCGGCTTTGGGCCATTTTGATGGCGATGTCGTCGATGCCGAGACAGTGGTCGGGGTTCTCGTCCGGACAGTATTTTCCGCGGCCATAGGCGGCGTCGAGCTGGGCGGCTTTCTGGGTGGTTTCGGCGCGCAGCGCGGGGTCGGCGGGCGCGGGCAGGCCAATGCTGAGCTTGAGCAGCAGCAGCTTGCGGGCGGCGTCGGGAGGGAGGGCGAGGCCGTCGAAGCGCCGCGCCTCGTCGATCAAGGCCGTCTGGCGCGCGATCATGCGGTCGTTGGCCTCGGCGACCAGGGTGACCGTGTCGTCGGTGATGTAGGTCTCCTCGACCCAGGAGGCGCGGTTGACATCGACGCCGATTGCGTTCAACTCTTTTTCGGCGCTGTCGATAAAGGCGAGGGCTTCGGCGACGGTGGGCTTGGGGGCGGGGGCGTTTTGGGCGGGGGCGGCGGAGAGGGGTGCAAGCAGGCCAGCTAGAGCCAGCGCGGACGGAAGGATGGCGCGAATTCGGAAAGTCATGGCAAGGGAACTATAGAACATTTTTTGGGATTCTGCATTTGCCATGGCGGCGAGTTAAGTCCGCTAGTTCGGGCTCTTGCCCAGGCCGAAGATCTTTTGCAGTATGTTGCGATGATCGGCGGGGTGGTCACAGGTCTCCATCGGCGCAGTGCCGGTGAGGAAGGCGGCATCGTAGCTGTCGGGGCAGGAGGCGTCGCTGAGCAGGTTGCTGACCTTGTCGATGGAGACAATCTCGACGCCCTCGGGCGCGGTGAAGTCATTGGTGTCGGAGTATTGCGGCAGCGTAACGGCTTTTTTCATGAAGGCGGCCCAGATGGGCGCGGCGGCGTGCGCGCCTTCCATTTTTACGTCGGTATAGTCGTCGTTGCCGACCCAGACGATGCAGATCAGATTGCTGGTGAAGCCGGCAAACCAGGCGTCGTGGCTGGTGCCGGTCTTGCCGGCGGCGGGAGAGACGAAGCCCATGTTGCGCACCCCGGCGCCCGTGCCGTCGAAACGGAGCACATTTTCCATCAGGCTGGTGGTCAGATAGGCCACGCGCGGGTCGAGCACTTGTTTCGATTCGGGTGAATAGTCGGTGATGACGTCGCCGGTGGGGGTGCGCACGCTGGCCAGCATCCAGGGGTCCAGGTGGAGGCCGTTGTTGGCGAAGATGGTGTAAGCGCCGGCCATGTCGAGCGGAGTGGCGTCATAGGTGCCGATGGCCATCGAGGGAGTTCCACGGGCGCTCTTGATGCCGGCGTCGCGGGCCAGTTGGGCCACGCGGTCGAAGCCCACCATCGAGGCCAGGCCGATGGTGGCGTTGTTCATCGATCGCATCAGGGCGTAGCGCGCCGTCGCCTGGCCGTGATACTGGCCCTCGTAGTTGCGCGGCGTGTACTCGTATTCCGTTCCCTCGCCGTAGGTGGTCTGTTCGTCGCTCAGCATGGTCACCGGCGAGAAGAGTTTGGTCTGCCCTGGAAGCATGGTGCCTTCGGCGGCCGTCGCAAAGGCCGCGGCGTAGACGAATGGCTTGAAGATGGAGCCCGTGGGCCGCTTGGCCACCGCGTGATTCAACTGCGAGTTGCCGTAGTTGCGCCCGCCCACCAGCGCCAGCACCTGGCCGGTGTGGGGATTGAGCGCCACCAGCGCCACCTGGGGATAGACGTAGGCGATGCCGCGTTTCTTGTCGCGGGCGTGCAGCTTGTCCACTTGCTCGTCCACAACGTGAATCGTCGATTCGACCGCGTCGGTCGCGACTCGTTGCAGGTCGGGATCGAGCGAGGTGTAGATGTGCAGGCCCTCGCGGTTGAAGTCGCGCTCGCCCAGTTTTTGCAGCAATCGATCGTGCACCAGGTCAACAAAGTAGGGCGCCTCGCTGGCGTCCACGCTCTGCGACGTCAGATGCAGCGGCTCGGCCTTGGCGCTCTCCGCTTGCTGCTTAGCGATGGCGCCGGTCTCGACCATGCCGTCGAGCACCAGGTTGCGGCGTTCAACGGTGCGCTCAGGATGGCGGAAGGGGTTGAAGTAATTGGGCCGCTGCAAGATGCCGGCCAGCATGGCGCACTCGGCCAGGTCGAGCTGGCCCACGTCCTTGCCGAAGTAGGCCTGCGAGGCCTCGCCGAAGCCGTCGATGGAAAAACTGCCGCGCTGGCCGAGGTTCATCTCGTTGGCGTACATCTCGAAGATCTGCTGCTTGTTGAAGCGGTGTTCGAGCTGGAAGGTGATGACGATCTCGATCATCTTGCGCTTGAGCCGCTTCTCCGGAGTGAGAAAGAAGTTCTTGGCCAACTGCATGGTCAGCGTGGAGCCGCCCTGCTGCTTGCGGCCGGAGACCACGTCGCGGAAGATGGCGACGATCAGCCGCCAATAATTGACACCGCTGTGCTCGAAGAAGCGGCGGTCCTCGATGGCCAGCACGGCCTGGACAAGATTGGGGGGAATCTCGTTATAGGTGAGCAGCCGGCGCTTGGTGCGGTTGGCGTCGTCGCTGAGGCCGGTGATCAGCAGCGGTTCCAATTCATAGCTTGACAGCGGCTGGCCGTGGTCGTCGTCGATTGACCCCACAACGCCGCCGCTGACGCGGATCACCGCGCCGTCCTGCGAATGAAAGGACTGCGGACCAGGATGGACTGCGATGGTCTGGACACCTTCCTTGTAGGTTCCCAACTGGGAGGCCTGCGAGGCGCTGTCGGCCGTGTAGCCGGCCTCGCTCAATTCGTTGGCGATAAGGCGCACAGTAAGTCTTTGCCCAGGACGCACCTCTCGCGGCGCGGCATAGATCTTCGCCGTGCTGGCAAAGATCGGCTGCTTGAGGCGGTCGTCCACTACGTGCTGATATTTGATGTAGAAATAGCCGAAGACGGCGAAAAAGGTCAGCGCACATGCCGCAAACACCAGATAGACAACCGACAACAGCAGCGTCATCCTGGGATGCTTTCCTTTGGGCATTAGAAATCTGATCCTCAACGCCATTGATGCTCCTTGTGAATCAGCTATTAGCTGTTAGCTCTTAGCTCTTCCTCGCCGGGGAAGGCTTGAATGAAAAACCAAGACTGCTTACTCAGCGTGAAAAAGCTAAAAGCTAACAGCTAATAGCTAAAGGCTGCTTTTACGCTCCGACCGCTTCCAGCAGCGCATCTTCCTCGACGCGCTCTTTTAGCAGCGCCACCACGTCGGCTAACTCTACATCGACGCTGGTTGAGGTGGCCCTCGTCACTAACTCGACCTTGCCTTCGGCGGCCTTCTTGCCTACGTTGATGCGGTAGGGGATGCCTACCAGATCGGCGTCCTTGAATTTGACGCCGGCGCGCTCGTCTCTGTCATCCAAGAGCACGTCGAGGCCGGCGGCTTGGAGATCGGCGGCCAGCTTTTCGCCGGTCTCGGCCAGCAGGGCATCGGTCATGTTGGTTACCGTGACGACAACCGTGAAAGGCGCAATGGAAGCAGGCAGCCAGAAGCCGTTCTTGTCGTTGGACTGCTCGATGGCGGCGGTGAGAATGCGTTCGATGCCGATGCCGTAGCTGCCCATGATGGGAGTGACTTCCTTGCCGTTCACGTCGAGAACGCGCGCGCCCATCGACTCGGAGTATTTGTAGCCCAGCTTGAAGATGTGGCCGATTTCGACCGCTTTGCCGACAACCAGCTTGCCCGCGCAGCCGTCTTTTGGGCAACTCTCGCCTTCGTTCACACTGCGAATATCTGCGCTGAGCGTCCAGGAAAAATCGCGGCCTGGGGTGACGTTGCGCAGGTGGTAGTCGAGCTTGTTGGCGCCGGCGACAAGATTGGTACGCCCAACGAGGGACTCATCTATGACTATCGTGGGAGCATCAGTCATTCGATCCTTGTCGTGTTGCAGACCCACAGGGCCTAAAAATCCGACAGGCATATGAAAATCACTCTCAATGTCTTTAGGATCGGCAGGAACGAATCCACTAAAACCACTTTGTTGCAGAATTGCTAAGAATTTGGTCTCATTCAGTTCAAGATCACCCCGAAGATACACAACATAATAGGGATTTCCAACTGTTACGCCAACTGGCCTAAATGCTCCCCCGACAGACATAATAGACGATGGCCCTAGGGGTTTGAGAATGAGTGTCTTGATAATGTTTTGCTTAGAAACGCCAATAAAAGTTGCAACTTCTTCTATAGTCCGTTTTTCAGGCGTGTGAACTAACTCCGGCTTTCCGTCGCCGGTCGCTTCCATGTCCACAACCGCATCAAGCCGCGAAACCGCCTTCTCCGTATTTGCCGCATACCCGCAGACTGGGCAGCTTGCGATCAGATCCTCGCCCGCGTCGGTGTAGCACATGAACTCCTGCGATTGCGAGCCGCCCATCGAACCAGAATCCGCCTCGACGGCCACAAACTTCAGACCGCAGCGGGTGAAGATCTTGCGATAAACCTCATCGTGCAGGTCGAAGCTCTTGTCGAGGCCAGCCTTGTCAATATCAAAGGAGTAGCTGTCCTTCATCGTGAACTGGCGCACGCGCAGCAGACCCGACTTGGGCCGAGGCTCGTCGCGAAACTTGGCCTGAATCTGGTACCAGATCTGCGGCAACTGCTTGTAGCTGCGCAGTTCGTTGGCGGCGATGGTGGTCATGATCTCTTCGTGGGTCATACCCAGGCAGAGATCGGCGCCCTTGCGGTCCTTGAGGCGGAACATGTTGTCGCCCATCACGGTCCATCGGCCGCTCTTCTCCCATGGCTCCTTGGGATGGATCGCCGGCAGATAAAACTCCTGGCCGATCCGGTCCATCTCTTCGCGCACAATGCCGACGATCTTGTTGATCGAGCGCTGCCCGAGGAAGAGGTAGTTGTAGATGCCCGCGCCAAGCTGGCGTATGTAGCCGGCGCGGACGAGAAACCTGTGACTGGCCACTTCGGCGTCCGCCGGGGCCTCGCGAAGAGTGGGAATAAAGAGCTTGGACCAGCGTTGCATACGGATAAGGGCGTGCTTTCCCGCCAGCCATGCCGGCGCAGGAGATTTTAGCGATCCAGTCCATTCTAAATGTTTTGGGTTGGATTGCCCCGGAATCCCTGTCCATCGACAGGCAATCGCTTGACGAGCTTCCGGCAGCAGGGGGAGGGTTTCACAGCGCCCCTCCGGGGCGCATCGCTTGTTTGGCTGGTTTTCCCAGGGTTTCGCTGCGCTCCACCCTGGGCTACTATCGTTCACTCCCTCCGGGAGTGGTGGACAGCCGGCAGTCGGGGCAGCGCCTGCCGCGTGCTCCAGATATAATGCGGGGATGGATTCTTGCGTCCGCCAGACGGGTCAACCGGCATGAAACGATTTCTGCGCCTTCTGCGCTACGGGCTTCCCTACTGGTTCCAATGGCTGCCAGGGGTGGTGCTGCTGGCCGCTGTGGGCGTGCTTGAAACCTTTCGCATCCTGCTGCTGCAGCCCATCTTCGACCAGGTGCTGCGGCCCGACGCGCCCGACGGTCCCATCCTGCTCGGCCTTCCCAACAGCCCATGGCACTTCGACCTGAGGCTTGCGATTCCCCGCTCTCTGCATATGCACAACGCATGGACCGTGGTGGCCTTCGCCCTGGTTTGCGCCACGCTGGTGAAGGGAATCTGCGATTACCTCGGGACCTACCTGGTGAACTATGCCGGCTTCGGCACCATCACCGACCTGCGCAACCATCTCTACGAAACCACCCTGCGGCGCTCCTCCAGCTTTTTTCACAAGCACCCCACGGGCACCATCCTTTCCACCCTCATCAACGACGTGGACAAGGTGCAGAACGCGGTCAGCTCGGTGATGGGCGAGTTCTTGCAGCAGTTCTTCACCTTCATTGTCGGACTGATTTTCGTTGTCAAACTTGGCGGCTACCTCAGTTGGGCGCTGCTGTTGTTTGTGCCCGTGGTGATTACCTCCTCGCGCAAGATCGGCGGCGAGGTGCGGACGCGCACCCGCACCGGGCAGGACAAGCTGGCCGAAATCCAGAATATTCTTCATGAAACCGTCACCGGCCATCGCATCGTGAAGGCCTTCAGCACCGAGCTGTGGGAGGTATTGCGGTTCAAGAAGGCGGCCGGCCGCCTGTTGCGCGCCAATCTGCGCAGCGTGCGCATTCAGTCGATCAGCTCGCCGCTCATGGATACCATCGGCGCAATCGCAATCGCCATGTTTCTTTTCATCGGGCGCAACGAAATCATGCATGGGCGCATGACCATGGGCCTGTTCGGCGCTTTCATCATCCTGCTCTTCAAGCTCTACGATCCGGTGCGCAAGTTTGCCTACTTCTATAACAGCTTCCAGCAGGCGATGGGCGCCTCCATTTCGATCTTTGGCTTTTTCGACACCGAGGACGACGTCAAAGAGCGGCCCCATGCAGCCGCGCTGAAGGGCTTCAAAACGTCGGTTCGTTTTGAAAATGTGGGCTTCTTCTACTCGACGGCAGAGGGCGAGCACCAGATATTGCACAACGTCGATCTCAGCGTGGAGGCCGGCGAGGTGCTGGCGCTGGTTGGCCCCAGCGGCGCGGGCAAAACCACGCTGGCCAATCTCATTCCCCGTTTCTTCGACGTAACTTCCGGCCAAATTCTCATCGACGGCCACGACCTGCGCGAAGTGACGCTGGGCTCGCTGCGCCGCCAGGTGGCCCAGGTCACGCAAGAGACCATCCTCTTCAACGACACTGTGCGCAACAATATCGCCTACGGCCAGCCGGAGGTTCACCTCGATCTGGTGGAAGAGGCCGCGCGCAACGCTTTGGCGCACGACTTCATCCTGCACATGCCGCAGGGCTATGACACGGTGATCGGCGAAAAAGGCTTCCGCCTCTCGGGCGGCGAACGCCAACGCCTGGCGATTGCGCGGGCGCTCTTGAAGGATGCGCCGATTCTGATTCTCGACGAGGCCACCTCGTCGCTCGACGCCGAGAGCGAATCCCTGGTGCAGGCCGCGCTGGCCAACCTGATGCGAAACCGCACGGTTCTGGTGATTGCGCATCGCCTGGGCACCATTCGCCGCGCCAACCGCATCGCCGTGCTCGAAGAGGGGCGCATCACGGCCGTCGGCACGAATGAAGAGTTGCTGATCACGTCCGCCACGTATCAGCGGCTCTACAAACTGCAATTCATGGATGTGCCGGAGAAGCAGGGAACAGGGAACAGGGAACAGGGAATAGGGAATAGGGAATAGGGAATAGGGACTAGGGACTAACAGGGCAAAGGACGAACAGAATGCCGATTTATTCGATGACCGGGTTTGCGCGCTCTCAGGTTCGCGTGAACGATCAGTTGAGTTACACCCTGAGCGTCAAGAGCGTGAATCACCGCTTTCTCGACGTGCAGTTGCGCCTGCCTTCGGGGTTGGACGCGCTGGAGATGGATCTGCGCAAGGCGCTCAAAGACAGCCTGGTGCGCGGCCACGTCGATCTGACTCTCTCCGTTGACCGCTCCAGCCAGCAAACGGCAGGCTACAACCGGGAACTCGTGGACGGCTACGTGGCTGCCTTTGCCGCCGCGCGCGAGCAGCATGGGCTGGGCGGCCAGCCAGACCTGAACGCCATTCTGCGCCTGCCGGGAGTCTTGCAAAACGACAGCCGCTCGAATGGCGGCGAGGACCAGACCTCACTGGAGGAAAGCGCGCGCCGCGAGATCGCGCCGCTGCTCGAAGAGTTGAAGACCATGCGGGCGCGGGAGGGCGAGGCTCTGGTGGCGATTCTCGACGGCACGCTCGACCGTTTGGCGGAAGCCACAGAGGGCGTGGCGGCTTTGCGCTCTGAAGTCGAAGAGCGGTATCAAGCCCGGCTCACCCAGCGGCTTGAGGCGGCCACTGGCCCGGAGTTCAACCGCCAGCGGCTGCTCGAGGAGGTAGCCGTGCTGGTCGAGCGCAGCGACATTGCCGAGGAGCTGGAGCGCATGACCACCCACATCGGCCACTTCCGCGAGCTGCTGGCGGCGGGCGGCGAAGTGGGCAAGAAGCTCGATTTCCTGCTGCAGGAGATGAACCGCGAGGCCAACACGATGCTCTCGAAGACCGGCGGCGCGGGCGGGAAGGGAACTCGCATTACCGAACTGGGGCTGGCGATGAAGTCGGAGATTGAGAAGGCCCGCGAACAGGTTCAGAACCTGGAATAACAGTTGTCAGTCATCAGTTGTCAGTTTCGATTCAGGCGTGCAAGCAACCCAGACCGCTAAAAAGCTGCCCCACGTACCGCCGATTTGGCCGATAATCTTACTGACAACTGAAATCTGACAACTGACAACCGTCCGAAGGACAACATTATGGCGGGAATTCTCTTCATTATTTCGGCGCCGTCCGGCTCGGGCAAGAGCACGCTTGTCAACGAGGTGCGCAAACAGTTGACGGGGATCGAGTTTTCCGTCTCCTGGACGACGCGCCTGCCGCGCGGCTCCGAGCAGGACGGGCGCGAATACCACTTCACCAGCCGCGAGGAGTTCGAGCGGATGATCGCCGAGGGCGAGTTTTTGGAACATGCCGAGGTCTTCGGCAACTACTACGGTACGGCGCGTGCGTCGCTCGAACAGGCCCGGCGTGACGGCAACGATCTGCTGCTGGACATCGACGTGCAGGGCGCGGCGCAGGTGCGTGCCAGGATGCACGAGGCGGTCAGCATCTTTGTGCTGCCGCCCAACCCTACAGTGCTGCGTACCCGCCTGCGCAATCGCAGCCGCGCCGAGGGCGTCGAGGACGAGGCGGAGGTCCATCGCCGCCTGAGCGCGGCGCGCAAGGAGATTGAGAATTATTGCGAATACGGCTATATTCTGGTTAACGACATTCTGGACCGGGCGGTAGCGCAACTGGAAGCCGTTGTTCTGGCCGAGCGCTACTATCGCAACGACGAGCCGATTGCCTTCCGTTCGCGCCGGGTGTTGGAAGTGGCTGCCGCTTGCCTGCAAGCCAACTCGCAGGAGCGCCTGAAGCCCGTGCTCGATGCATTCGGCATCGGCGGCGACTCCGGCCAGCAGCTTTTGGACTTCGACGAGGACAAAGATGACGATTGAAACCGGCTTCGACTCGAACTACCGTAAAGTGATGGTAGCCGCCCGGCGCGCGCGCCAGTTGCAGAGCGGCTCCCACGCCCTTGTTGCCACGCAGTCCACCAAGCCCTGCCGCATCGCCCAGGAAGAGATCAGCGCCGGCAAGATCGCCTACGTCAAAGCCGACGTGCCGGTCGTCAAGCCTCTGGTCGATGGGCCGGCAATTCCCATCTTGCTGAGCTGAACCCAAGCTGCCTTCGACCCGGCCCGCGCTCCTCATGGCTCTCGTGCTAAGGGAAGGCACTCGGAACGGACGGCCTTTGGCAAACGGGCACGCGGTGGCGGCAAGCGGAAGGTTGACGCGCTCTCCCTCTGTTCACTGATATATCTAATCTTGTATTGCTCAATCATGAGACCATAGGCGGGCTACATCAGGCAGCCGGGCAAATCCTCTCTGCCGCGCCAGGTCCGTTTACAATCGCAACAATCGGTGAGGCCGCGGCAACGATGACGACCAGAACGAATGAACAGGGCATGGCCCCGCTCGGCGGCAACAACGGCTTCTCGCTTATCTCCAATGAAAAGCTGATCGAGTTCTACGCCGCGATGGTGAAGTGCCGCATGATTGGGGAGCGGGCGCGCTTTCTCCTGCGCAAAAGGGAATCTACCGGCAACGAAGATGGCGACGTGGGCCGGGAGGCAATCGCAGTGGGCGTGGCGATCGATTTGCTGCCGGAGGACACCGTCACCCCCCCGGATCACGACTTGATGGTCAACCTGGTCAGGGGCGTTCCGCTGGGCAAGATCTTCGGCCATCTGGCTGGCGGCGCGGCCAGGCCCAGTTTCGCCGAACGGGTCAAGCTGGCAACGGGCGCGGCGCAGGCGAACCAGACAGCGAAGAACGGCAAGATCGCAGTGGTCTTCAGTGGCAGCGGTTTCACCCCGCCCGGCTTTTTGCATGAAGCGCTCACGGCGGCCGGGGGCCGGAAACTGCCGATGATATTCGTCAGCCACAGCAGCTTCTTGACCGAGCCGGGCAGCCTCGACTCGCCAACCGGGGCCGAGGAAATCGCCGCGCGGGCCTGCGGCGTGCCGGTCATTGCCGTGGACGGGAACGATGTTGTGGCCGTCTACCGGGTGGCCACCGAGGCCATCGCACACGCCCGCAAGGGCAACGGCCCCACCCTGATCGAGTGCGGGGTCGAGCGCGCGCAGGCCCAGGATCCGGTTCTCAGCATGGAGGAGTACCTCGCGCGCAAGGGGATGTTCAGCGCGGAGATGAAGCGCGAAGCCGCCGCTGGCTTCGCGATGGAGCTGGACGACGCCAACGAGGCCGTTGAAGGCTGCCCACCCCGCAGCGCAGCCAAGCAGCTCTTGACTTGCTGAATTCCCATTTCAAAGCGTGCTGCGGATTTGTTCCCCGCCGGCCCTGATTCCCGCATCTTTCCCGCGTCCAAATCGGGCAAGCCAATGATAAAGTTAGGGGTATGAAGGTGAGCATACAGAGGCTCCTGGTTGCCGTTGTTCGATGCGCGATATTGCTGGCTGCGCTTTCCCTCTTCACAGCCGGCTCGATTGCCGCCGCGCAGGCTTCGGCGCCCATCTGCGAACCTGCCACGCTCGGTTCGCCCTACATTCCGGTCGATAGCTGGATTTATCCGGCCATGCTGAGGCTTTATTCGCTCGGCTTTGTGGACAATGTCTTTTTGGGCATGCGCCCCTGGACGCGCGCCAGCGCGGACCACATGATCGAGCAGGCCGGCGCGCGCATCGAGAATGCGGATGCCGGAGCCGCGACCGACGAGGCGCAGGGCATCTACGATGCGCTGATGCACGAGCTGCGCGAAGACACCCAGGGCCCGTGCGGGGCGCACAAGGGCAGCTCCCGCGTCGAGTCGGTTTACAGCGTGGCCCGCGGCATCAGCGGCGCCGCGCTGCGCGACAGCTTCCATCTCGGCTCGACCATCGTCAACGACTATGGCCGACCCTACGAGAACGGCTTCAACAACTACTCGGGCGCCAGCGGCTATGCCACCGCCAGCCGGTTCGCGCTTTATGTGCGCGGCGAGTTTGAAGCGGCCCCCTCGGGCGCCGGCTACTCCCAGGCGCTGGCGCAGGCGCTCAGCACGGTAGACGGCACGACCTTCCTCAACCTCGCCACCAACCTTCCCTATAACCAGGCCACCATTCCGATGGGACCGATCGCCACCACCACCAACGGACGGGTGATGGAGGCTTTTGTCTCCGCCCACGTTCTCAACCACGAGATTTCGCTGGGCAAGCAGGACGATTGGCTCGGACCTGGGTTAGGCGGCGGCATGGCCTACTCCAACAACGCGGAAAACATCTATTCGTTCCGCATCAATCGCGTCGAGCCTCTGCGCGTTCCTGGGCTCTCCCGGCTTCTCGGCACGTTCCGCTACGATTTTCTGGTTGGAGGGCTCCATGGGCACACCTTTATGCCAAATCCGGCGTATGTCGCCAAACCCTCTCCGAATCTGGCGAACGTTATCAACCCCGGCGATCCCTGGGTCCATATCGAGAAGATCAGCATGCGGCCCACGGAGAATCTCGAATTCGGCTTTGAACGCACCGCGATCTGGGGTGGTCAGGGACACGGGCCCATCAACCTGCACACCTTTCTGAAAAGCTTCTTCAGCTTTGCCTCCCCCAGCGCCACAATTAAGAATGGCCGCGACGACCCCGGCGCGCGCTTTGGCGCCTTCGACTTCTCCTACCGGCTGCCCTTCGTCCGCAAATGGCTCACGCTCTACACGGACTCGGAGGTGCATGACGACGTTTCCCCAATTGACGCCCCCCGTCGCGCCGCCTACCGGCCTGGCCTCTATCTTTCGCATGTTCCCGGCATTTCCAAGCTGGACATTCGCGTCGAAGCGGCCTCCACCGACCCATCCGCCTCCGACCATCCAGCCCAGAAGGCATACCCAAGCCAATACGGCCATTTCATGTACTGGGAAGCGATCCAGAGGCAGGGCTATACCAACCACGGCCAGCTCTTCGGCGACTGGATCGGACGCGAGGACAAGGGCGGCCAGGCCTGGATTACCTATCACCTGAGCGGCAACGAATGGATCCAGGCAGGCTTCCGCAACCAAAAGGCTACCAGCTACTTCATCCCCGGCTCGACGACCCAGACCATCCCTGGCTTGAGCAAGGGATGCCCCACCACGACGGCTTGCCTGCTCCCCGGCGGCACCACGCTGAATGACTTCAACATCCAGGTGGTCAAGCGGCTGGGCAAGGACTTCGAGATCGACGGCAACTTTGCCCTGGAACGCTGGAAGGCGCCGATCTATCTTCCCGGCCAGCAGACGGTAACGGCGACGACGGTTCAACTCACTTGGTTCCCAGAGCGCAAGGTCAGCTTCTGACCGGTCCGGCTATACTGCTCTACATGCAAAGAGACACTATCGCGGAATGGCAGAGCCTGACGCAACTCTACAGCGAGATGAGCGACGGCGAATTGTACGCGCTGGACGCCGATCTTGCGGATCTGACCGAAATGGCGCAACAGGTTCTCCGCGACGAAATGAAGAAGCGCGGGCTCGATCGCCAACCTGCATCCAACCCTGCATCCAATCAGGACCGGAAGGTCGCGGACCATGCCGTGGCTCCTCTGCGGGATAGCGACGATCTTTTTCCGATCTCCGAAGACGGGGCGGATGACAGCGATCTGCCGCGCGAGTACACATGGAAGACGCCGCTCTGCGATTGCGAGGACGGGGATTATGCGGGTCAGCTTCAGGCGGCGTTGAAGGCGGCGGGAATCGAGAGTTGGATTGAAGGCGCGGGCTTTCGTGTTGCAGCCGATATGCTGAATCCGCGGATACTGGTTGCCGCCGATCAACTGGAGCAGGCGCGCGAGATCGCTTCAAGGCCGATTCCGCAGGCCATCGCCGAGCAATTCAAAATGGAGATTCCGGAGTACGAACCACCGGTATGCCCAAAGTGCGGCGCTGAAGACCCGGTGCTTGAAGGCGCCGATCCGGCCAATTCATGGCTTTGCGAAAGCTGCGGAGAGCAGTGGACCGATCCGGTAGCCGCCTAAATCCGTAGACGATGAGCGCATTGGCGTCGAGGAGGTATCTCATGGGAGCTCGACGGGCAGCTCATGGTCCATTTTCCCGCCAAGAACGGGCACATCGGAACCCGCGTCGATCAACGGGAAACCAGCAATCCGCTCTTGAATGATTCTTGCTGGCTAGCCGGATTCAGTAAGGCGGCAGGCTCCTTGGGAATCCCTTTGGCCCAAGAGGCGCAGGATATTCCCGACGGACAGTTACCTTTGCTGGAATTAGGAAAGAAAAATTTCCCTCAGGAGTCAATCTTGCTGATAGGCTACGAGCGGAGGGGAACCATGGCTTCGTCGCAGAGCGAGTCCGATCGGGGGGGGGCGGGCCAGCGCAACTCACCACGTTTCTTTTGGAAGGGAACTGCCTCAATTCGCATACTGCCTCGCGGACCGGATGTCGTAGGCGTGTTGCTTGATTTGAGTGAGGGAGGATGCGGCGTCGAGCTGGGGATGGCGCTTCCGGCCGATGTTGGCGCCATGGTCGAAGTGGGACTGCGCGTCCATGATTTGACGCTCAAGCAGCGGGGCATCCTAAGGAATATCCGGTTCATCCGGCACGTTGAAAAAGAAACGCGGGCGGGCATTGAGTTCAGCGATGGGAATAGCCGCGGCTCGGAGCAGTTTCGCCTGTTGATCAAGCAATTGCTCGCTCAGGTGGAAAAGGATCCCTCGAACGACGCCAAAGAGAAGTCCGCGCAAGGATGGTGGGCAAGGCTCTTCGGATCGGGCCGCTAGAAGATCGCCATCGCCAGATGGTTGACCGCAAAAGCCGCGCCCCAGGCCAGCACCAGCATGTAGAGAAACTGCACGGCGGGCCACATCCAGCTGTTAGTCTCGCGGCGCACCACGGCCATCGTCGAGGTGCATTGCATCGCGAAGGCAAAGAAGATCATCAGCGCCAGCGCGCCGCCCAGTGTCATGTCATGGTGCAGGGCGGTTTGCAGGCTCAGCGCCTGTGTCCCCGGATCGGCGCCGTAGAGCGTACCCATCGTACTTACCATCACCTCGCGGGCCAGGACGCTTGAAAGCAATCCGATGCCGATCTTCCAGTTGAAACCCAGCGGCGCAATGGCCGGCTCGATGAAGTGGCCTAGCCGCCCTATCAGGCTGTCGGCCAGCTCCGGCGCGGAGATTTGACCGCCCGCAGACTGGATCACCGGCAGGTGAGCCAGCACCCAGAGCGCCAATGTGACGCAGAGAATCACCGTGCCCGCCTGGCGCAGAAAGACGCGCGCGCGATCCATCAGCCGCAGAGCCAGCGAACGAAGCGTGGGCATGCGGTATTGCGGCAGTTCCAGGATGAACGGCGTCTCGCTGGACTTGAGGATCGAACTCTTGAGCAGCCATGCGGTTGTCATCGCCCCGACAAAGCCAGCCAGATAGAGGCTGAGCATCACGATGGTGCGCAATCCCAGAAAGCCGTGCAGGTAGACGACGTTGGGGATGAAGGCGGCAATCAGCAGCATGTAGACCGGCAGCCGCGCCGAGCAGGTCATGAAGGGGGTGACCAGGATGGTAGCCAATCTGTCGCGCCTGTTCTCGATGGTGCGCGTGGCCATGATGGCTGGCACGGCGCAGGCGTAAGCCGAGAGCAGGGGAATGAAAGCCTTGCCGTTCAATCCAATGGTCCGCATCACGCGATCGGCGATCAGCGCGGCGCGAGAGAGATAGCCGGAGTCTTCCAGGATTCCGATGAAAAGAAAGAGCAGAAGGATCTGCGGCAGAAAGACCAGCACGGACGAGATGCCCTTCCATGCGCCGTCGAGCAAGAGCGACTGGATCCACCCGCCCGGCAAGAGCGGGCGCGCCAGGTTGCCCGCATAGGCCAGGATCGTCCCAAAACCATCGGAGAGCGGCTGGCCGATGGAGAAGACCACCTCGAAGACGCCGATAACCACAACGAGAAAGAGCAGCGGTCCCCAGATGCGGTGCAGCAGCACATTGTCGATCTTGCGCGTGCTCTCGACCGAGAGGGGGGCGCGATAGCCGGTGCGGGTGCTGATCTGCGCGGCCCAATTGTGGGCGCTGGCGGGATTCCCAACCACGGGCAGGGTCAGCGGCTTGGCGGCGGCCCGATCGGTTTGCTGATTAAGGAAGAGCGGGACGGCATCCAGGCCGGTTCCGTGAACGGCACTGATCAGGGCCACCGGCGCTCCGAGTTCGCGGGCCAGTTTGAGCGCATCGACATGGCCGCCGCGAGCCTCCATCAGATCGCTCATGTTGAGCAACACCAGGGTGGGCAGGCCGAGAGCCAGCACCGGCGCGGCCAGCATCAACTGGCGGGTCAGGTGCAGCGAATCGAGTACCAGCAGCACCGCGTCAGGCTTGGGCGTGCCGGGCATCTTGCCGCGCAGCACGTTGATGGAGACGCGGGCATCCTCGGAGTACGGGTCGAGCGAGTAGATGCCGGGCAGGTCGATGAGCGTCAGATCGGCGCGGCCCACGCCGGCCATCAGCCCCATGCGCTGCTCCACGGTAACGCCGGGGAAGTTGGCCACCTTCTGGCGCAGGCCCGTCAGCCGGTTGAAAAGGGTGGATTTACCGGAGTTCGGAGGCCCGATCAGCACCACAGTTCTGAGTTGCCCTGCCGGCGGCAGAGTCTTGGGCGGCTCGAAGGCCGGAACTGTGCAGCAGGCGCTCATCGCGCGGCCTCAATCAGTTCGGGAAAGCCTTCGCCGGGAACGCCTTCAGAAGCTTCCGGCCCGGCAATTGCGGCTCCAGGGGTTCGCACGCGGATGGCCGAGGCTGTCTCGTGCCGGAGGGCAATCTCCATCCCGTCCACGCCGTAGACCGTTGGGTCGCCGGCCGGCGCGCGGCGCAACACCGTCACGTGCGCATCGGGAACAAAGCCCATGTGCATGAGGTGGTTCTGCACGGATTCAGGCAGATCGAGGGCTACCAGAACCCCGCTCTCGCCCACATTCAGTTCGCTCAACACGCTCAACCGACCGACTCCCAGACTTCGATAGGCCGCTCAAAAAAGGCAGGCCCCTGAAACTACGACCATAATAGTCGGATTTCAGTATACGGCCATTCTGGCCTGAGCCGCAAACGCCGGACTTGTCTTCTATCCGTTCGGCGCACACAGCTGTTTGTGGGCGGGGATTTGGCGGCTGGCTTGTAAGCCAGTCCCAAGCCTTCTGGACCCCTCTGGCTCAATTCATCGGAACGATGTCTGATTTGTATCAGTGGAAAGAAATCTTCGATGTGATCCTAATCACACGATGAAGGTCCAATTCGTTCTGTCGAGTAAATATCCGCTACAGCGGTGGGACGGCAGACCGATGGTCTGGGCAATAAGGACAGAAGGAAACCTATTGCAAATAGGAGAACCCTCGGCTGACACAAACAGCGAAGACCATCACTTCCGATTCCCATCGCGCCGAACTGCTCGGGGGCAGATGACGTTCATGCGATTGCCCGGGCGTCTTCGCTTTCTGCTCCCACATCCATGCCAGACTCAGGTATACTGTGCGAAATTCGGAGGAAGCATGAAGACGCGTACTTCCCTCAATTGGTTCTCTCATTTCCCTACTCTTCGTCTCGCCGCCTTCCTGCTGGCGGCGCTGGCTTGGACCAACTCCGGCTTTTGCGGCCCCATTCACGATGCGGCCCAGCAAGGCGACTTGGCCAAGGTCACGGCGCTGCTCAGCGGCAATTCTCGACTGGCTTTCAGCAAAGATGAGAACGGCGAAACGCCTTTGCACATAGCGGCGCGTTCTGGCCATATAGACATAGCGGAATTGCTGCTGGATAGCAAGGCGGACGTCAACGCCAAAGACACCTATGGAGATATGCCTTTGCATCTGGCTGCGCGCATGGGCCAAACGGATCTCGTTGAGTTACTGCTGGCCCACCGAGCTGCGGTCAATGTTGCGGACATTGGCGGCTATACCCCTTTGCACCTCGCAGCGCTTAATGGCTACGGCGACGTGGTGGGGTTGCTGCTGGCCCAAAGCGGCGATACCAATGCAAAAAACAGCGACGGCGATACGCCTTTGCACCTGGCCGCGCGCTCGGGCGCAACGGACGTAGTGAAATTGCTTTTGGCCCAAAATGCCGATATCAATGCAAAAAACAACGACGGCAATACACCCATACATCTGGCGGCGTCAGAGGACCATGAAGACACGGTGGAATTGCTGTTGGCCGCCAAGGCCGAGGTCAATGCCAGAAACAACCTCGGCAATACGCCTCTGCACGACGCTGTGCATAGTGGCTACAAGGATGTAGTGGATCTGCTGCGCCGGCACGGCGGACGCTAGCGGCTGTGGAGCGGGGGAAGACGTGAAACTGCGCTTCACAGTTTTACAGTTGTACAGTTTCTGTGGGTTGTGAAACTGTGAGGTGGATGTGGTTTATTTTGAATTGTTTAAGGGTTGATCCACCGATTCACTGATTCGCGGTTTCCGTGCTTCCGTGAAGAGGGTGCTTGTAAGTATATGATTTTGAGTTGGTTAACGATAGCTCCACAGATTCACCGACAAAAACGAGAAAAAAGCGCCGAGGACTGCGGGGGTAGCGGGGTTGGCGGCGATGGTAGCGTTTATGCTGCTCATGGCGTCCTTTCAGGGATCAGGGATCAGAGATCAGTGGAGTTCCGTTCCGATGACTACTTCTATTTTCCGCCAGCGGAGTTTAATTATCTGCAAAAAAGGGGTGGCGGAATGGGATTTCTTTTTCGTGTGCCGGAGTGGGGTTCGTGGTTTTCCATGTCCGAAGACCCGCTCATTGCGATGAGACTGCGATGAACGGGGCACAGCTTCTCATAACTCATGGTAGTTCTTCGGGACTGATGAACGGGCCACCTGCCCAATTGTGCGTTGAGGCGAAGGTGAACAAGAGCAAATGCAGGTCCTTCGACTCCGCTGAAGAGCGCTTCGCAAGGATGACGGCAAGGATGGGGCACGGGGGGCTTGCTGGGGATTCCCACATTGGGCGGGTGGGTTTGTGGTTTCCCACCCTTGCGACGAAATTTCACGAAGCAGGCTCTTCGACTCGCTGCGCTTGCCGAGAAAGACAGCAAGGGTGGAACGCGGTGATCGAACATGAGCTCCAGGCAAAGTCGTGTTATATTCAGCCCAAAGGGTTCCCCCCCGGATCAGGAGAGGTCAAATGAGAGTTGCAAGAGGATTCATGCTTCTGGGCATGGTGTTCCTGGCGCCCAGTGCGCCTTGCAGCCCGTCGCTTGCCAATACGCCTCCCTCGGAAAGCGTCGATGCCTCAGTGACGAAGATCCTGGTGGTGTTCAATACCGACCCGGGTTTTACGATCGCCGACCGGGCCGACCTCTCGACCGGGCTTCGCCCGGTATCGAGCCGCGTGCCGTCTGTCGCCGCGCTCCTCGCCAAGTATTCGGCCAGCTATTCCCGGCCGTTGTTCGTTGGGACCAGGCTGCGGAATGTTCACGAGCTGGCGATCAAGGGAGATTCGAGCCTCGCGATTTGGGAACTGATGAGGGATCCGAACGTAATCTATGCGCGAGTGTCGGACCCCGACCTTGAGGCGAAGGTGGCGGCGACGATCGACCGGATCAACAGCCAAACGGGCGGCGTCTGGGTGGCGGGGTACACGATCCCCGGCATCATGACGCCCGAAGATCGCAGGAAGCTGCTTGGGTTATCCAGCCGGATGGCGCGCCCGGCGGCGGATTCCCCGTCGCAACAGGCTTCGGATGCCCGGTTCTCAGCCATGCGGCAAAGTTTGACGAGCGGCCAGGCCCCAAGCCTGCCCAGCTCATTCGATTGGCGAGCGTACAACAACACAGACTACATTACGCCTGTGAAGAATCAGGGCAGTTGCGGCAGTTGCTGGGCATTTGCGACCACCGGCAGCGTCCAAGACGAAGCGAACGCCTATTACAACAGGAATCTGGGACTCGATCTCTCAGAGCAGCAGTTGCTCTCCTGCGCCAACGCCGGCACATGCGCGGCAGGCGGCTACACGGACCAGGCCTTGAGCTATGTCCAGCTCACCGGACTGACGAGCGAGGCGTGCTTTCCCTACGCGGGAGCCGATGGCGTGCCGTGTTCCAACATGTGCGGCAACCCGACGTACTGGAAGATTGCATCGTGGGCCTGGCTGCCGGGGTCATTCTACGAGATTCATGACATTGATATTCAAATTGGATTGCTGGCCTACGGTCCCTTTGCAAACTACATGGAAGTCTACACCGATTTCTACTACTACGTGAGCGGCATCTACTATCCGAGCGCCGGCGCAACCGATGAAAGCGGGCATGCTCCGGTGGTTGTGGGTTTTGGGTTTGCCGCGCCGCCGCCGGCCTTGAACTCCGAAAGCGATCCCGCGCTTTACCTGGTGGAGAAGAACTCATGGGGCGCTTCATGGGGCGAAAATGGATTCTTCCAAATCTTCTCAGGGGCGGCGATGGACAACCAGTACATGATGGGGATCAACGCTCCCGCGCCGCCGACAGCGCAGACTGCGATGTGCCAGGATCTGGACGGCGCGGGCCACTGCTACTGGGGCCTGGGCCCGAAACCAGCAAGCGGGTGCCCCTCCACGTGCGCGTCCTCAACGGAATACTGCGCCTATAACGGCTCGGCTCAGGCCCCGGTGGCCTGCCTCACGAGCGCATCCCTGATCCAACCGGTGCCGACGGTAACACTGACACCGGTCGAATCGAGCATTACCATGGCGCAGTCGCTGCCGATGACGGTGACGGTCAGCGGCGGCGCAGGGAATCCGACGCCGACCGGGAGCGTGACGCTGACCAGCGGGAGCTACGCTTCAGCGGCTGCTCCGCTGAGCGGCGGCTCAGCCGCCATCACCATCCCGGCTGGTTCCCTGGCAACAGGCGGCAATACGCTGTGGGCCACCTACACACCCGATTCGTCAGGCTATGCGGCGTACGCCACAGCGACCGGCACCGCGGGGGTCTTTGTGACCAAA
>Ga0187847_10000628_pt1 | contig 37323 bp, 28 predicted proteins | sample June2016WEW_4_10_FD_132458 | JGI IMG/M metagenome (GOLD analysis project Ga0187847, IMG submission 132458) | Peatland microbial communities from SPRUCE experiment site at the Marcell Experimental Forest, Minnesota, USA - June2016WEW_4_10 | ecosystem: Environmental > Terrestrial > Soil >...
CGCCGCAGCAGCACGTCTCGCCGGCGAAGACATGTGCTCCATCGCCGACCTCTCCAGCGCTGAAGTGCGCGCCATTCTCAAGCTCGGCCACGACGTCAAGCGCAACCCGCGCGAGTATCGCCATGCCCTCGACGCGAAACAAATGGTCCTCATGTTTGAGAAGGCCTCGCTGCGCACCCGCCTGTCCTTCGAAACCGGCATCAACACCATGGGCGGCAACGCCATCTTCGTCGACAACACCGGCTCACCCCTCGGCGAACGCGAATCCATCGCCGATGTCGCCCGCAACGTCGAGCGCTGGGTCGACGTAATCGTGCTGCGCACCTATGCGCACGACACCATCACCGAGATGGCTGCCAACTCGCGCGTGCCCGTCATCAACGCCCTATCCGACTTCGAACACCCCTGCCAGGCGCTCGCTGACTTCATGACCCTGGAGGAGCATTTCGGCTCCACGCGCGGCCTCAACTTCACCTACGTCGGCGATGGCAACAACGTCTGCCACTCGCTCATGCTCACCGGCGCGCAACTCGGCGCCAACGTCACCGTGGCCACGCCGCGCGGCTACTCGCCTGATATTGAAATCGTCACCAAGGCTCGCGAAATCGCCGAGGTCAACGGCTGCGAGGTCCGTCTTCTGCAAGACCCCAATGCAGCCGCTGAAGGAGCAGATGCCATCTACACCGATGTTTGCGTCAGCATGGGCATGGAGCACGAGTCCAGCAAGCGCGCCCCCATCTTCCGCCCGTTCCAGGTCAACGATGCTCTCATGTCCAAGGCCGCGCCGAGTGCGGTCTTCATGCACTGCCTGCCGGCGCGTCGCAATGCGGAAGTCACCGACTCAGTCCTCGACGGACCGCAGTCCATCGTCTTCGACCAGGCCGAAAACCGCATGCATGTGCAGAAAGCATTGTTGCTGCTCTTGCTCGGCGGCCTGGCTAACACAGCAAGCTTTCAGTGAAGCAGGGTCTGAGGGACTAGAATTTATGGTGCAATTTAGTCGGAGAAGAATAGCGCTGATAGCACTTGTTTGCGCTCTCTCGTTTGCACCTGAGCGGAGAAGCAACGCTCAGAGCGTACCTAATGACACGTTCACCATAACGATCTCATTGGAGACGCCAACCATCCACGTTGGAGAAGTGCCAGTGATAACAGAAACTACGGAAAACAAGGCAAATCATCTCGTGTACGCGGGGTGGGCCGAAGGTGGCCCTCTGATAGAGCTAGTCAATAACAAAGGGGAAAATATTAGTCTTCACGTTCTAGGAAACGCACGAAAAGACACTGACATTTATTTGAGGCCTCCTGAAAAGAAGTTTGAGCCTGGATATCACAATCGAGGCCCGTGGCGGATACGTATGGAACCAGGTTACCTAGTTCCAGGTGAATACAAGTTAAGGACGCACAGGCTCGATTTCAAAAATGGAGATATTAAGGCCGGAACAGAGGTGTACTCAAATACCGTCACACTCACCGTCGTTCCTTAACTGTGTCCTGGCGGGGCGTTTGCCCAGCCGATCTGTCCGTTCCTAACCACTCGAATCAAGTCAAAAGCTAGAAGCTCTAAGAGGTTTTGAAGAATGTCCGTAATTCTCGAATCCGTGCCCGTCGACCAAAGAGTCGGCATTGCTTTCTCCGGCGGGCTTGACACCTCCGCTGCCCTCCACTGGATGAAGCAGAAGGGCGCAATCCCGTACGCCTACACCGCGAACCTCGGCCAGCCCGACGAAACCGATTACGACGCCATCCCGCGCGCAGCCCTCGAATACGGTGCAGAAAAAGCCCGACTCATTGACTGCCGCGCCCAGCTCGTTCGCGAAGGCATCGCCGCGCTCCAGGCCGGCGCATTCCACATCAGCACCGCCGGCGTCACCTACTTCAATACCACTCCAATCGGCCGCGCGGTCACCGGCACCATGCTCGTCTCCGCCATGCAGCAGGACGACGTCCATATCTGGGGCGACGGTTCCACATTCAAAGGCAACGACATCGAGCGCTTCTACCGCTACGGTCTGCTCGTCAATCCCGGCCTCAAAATCTACAAGCCCTGGCTCGACGCCGCATTCATCGACGAGCTAGGCGGCCGTGCCGAAATGTCCGCCTTCATGCAACAATCCGGCTTCGCCTACAAAATGTCCGCCGAGAAGGCCTACTCCACCGACTCCAACATCCTCGGCGCAACCCACGAAGCCAAAGACCTCGAGCATCTGTCCACATCGATCAAAATCGTCGCTCCCATCATGGGGGTAGCCTCCTGGCGCGACGATGTCGAAGTCCGGCGCGAGCAAGTCTCCGTCCGCTTTGAAGAAGGCTTTCCCGTCGCGCTGAGCGGCAAGCAATTCACTGACCCCGTCGAGCTTCTTCTCGAAGCCAATCGCATCGGAGGCCGTCACGGTCTCGGCATGTCCGATCAGATCGAAAACCGCATCATCGAAGCCAAGTCCCGCGGCATCTACGAAGCCCCCGGCCTCGCCCTGCTCTTCATTGCCTACGAACGCCTCATCACCGGCATTCACAACGAAGACACCATCGAGCAGTACCGCGACAACGGCCGCAAACTCGGTCGTCTCCTCTACCAGGGCCGCTGGTTCGACTCCCAGGCCATCATGCTTCGCGAGTCCGCCCAGCGCTGGGTCGCCAAGCCCCTCACCGGCGAAGTCGCACTCGAACTTCGCCGCGGCAATGACTACTCCATCCTCAACACCGAGTCGCCCAACCTAACCTTTCATCCCGAGCGTCTCAGCATGGAGAAAACTGAATCAACCTTTTCCCCGCGCGACCGCATCGGACAATTAACCATGCGCAATCTCGACATCACAGACACCCGCGATAAGCTTCTTACTTACGCCAAAACCGGCCTCCTCACCCTCAGCAAGGGCAGCGAAATGCCCCAACTGCAAAGCGCAAGGGAGAAGGAGTAGCGATGGCGATTTGCGACTATTGCCTACTCGAAATGAACGAGGCCGAGGGGTGCGTAAAGTTACCGGTCAAGACTGTTGATGGGGACTTCGATCCGGTTCTGTACGGCAGCGAGATCGGAAATGAGCCCGAACCGCCTGATCATAGGTGCCATGACTGTGGCGCGTTACCGGGGCACTAACATCACGCTGGCTGCGACTGGGAACAGTGTCCCCGCTGCCACGAACAACTGATTAGCTGCGACTGCTCTCCGGAAGAGCCAGACGAACAAGCCAATCAAACTGAAGGCTGAGGAAGCAGAAACAATTCAATGTCCAACGAAAAACAATCCGTCAAGATGTGGTCCGGCCGCTTTCGCGAGCCGCTTGATAGCGAATTCGAAAGGTGGCAGCGCTCCATCGTTTTTGACTGGCGCCTTCTGCCCCACGAAGTCGCCGCCAGCAAAGCCCACGCATCCGCCCTCATCGCCGCCAATATCCTCACGACAGAGGAAGGCACGCAGATCCGCGCCGCGCTCGATTCCATTGCCGCCGATCACGCATCCGAAACCGGTCAGGCTCTCGTGCGCAATCACCCCTCCGCCGAAGACATTCATCACTTCGTCGAAGTGGCCCTCGTCGACCGCATCGGATCCCTCGGCCTCAAACTGCACACCGGCCGCAGCCGCAATGAACAAATCGCCACCGACCTTCGTCTCTACGTCCGCGCCCAAATCAGCCATGTCATCGAGTCTCTCGTGGTCTGGGCCAACGCTCTTGTTGAGCAGGCCAGCGCCGCCAAAGAGTCCGTCATGCCCAGCTACACGCATATGCAGCGCGCCGAGCCGGTGCTCGCCGCTCACTGGCTCCTTGCCTACGTCGAGATGATTTTGCGTGATGCCGAGCGCCTGCGTGACTGTGCCGCTCACCTCAACCAGTGCCCGCTAGGCTCCGGTGCAGTGGCCGGCGCAACCCTCGCCCTCGATCGCACCATCGCCGCTCGCGAGTTAGGTTTTGCCGCTCCAACCGCCAACTCCATCGACGCCACCAGCGACCGCGACTTCATCCTCGAGTACCTGCAAGCCCTTACCTTCGTGGGCCTTCATCTCAGCCGCTTCGCTGAAGAAATCACCCTCTTCGCCACTGCGGAGTTTAATTTCATCACCCTGCCTGAAGCCTTCTCCACCGGCTCCAGCGCCATGCCGCAGAAGAAGAACCCCGATCTAAGCGAGCTCATCCGCGCCAAAGTCGGTCGCATTCACGGCGCTGCACAAGCCGTCACATTACAGCTCAAAGGGCTCCCTTTGGCCTACAATAAGGACATGCAGGAAACCCAAGAGCCAGCCTTTGCGGTCGAATTCGTGCCTCAAATGCTCAGCTTGGTTGCGCGCTTCACCGCCTCGCTCCAGTTCAATCGCGAGCGCATGGCTGAAGCCGCTCAATCCGGCTATCTCAATGCCATGGCCGCAGCCACCTATCTTGTTCACAAAGGCGTTCCCTTCCGCACCGCGCACGAGAAGATCGGCAACGCCGTGCGCTTCGCTCTGCAGGAAGGCGTGGAACTCGGCAATCTGACCATCAACGAATTGCGCGTTTTCGGTCCGGAGTTCGACGAAGACTTTTTTGCCGCCGTCACTCTTCGCGCAACACTCGATTGTCACGACGTGATTGGGGGAACCGCATCCGATCGCGTGCGCAAAGCCCTCGCAGTTGCGTCGGAGCGCATCGCCGCATTTACCCAGGAGGTCATCCATGCTGGTGCGTAAGGCCCTCCTGCAGGACGCCTCCAACGTCTACGACCTGGTCAACTCTCTCTCTACCGACGGCACGCTGCTCCGGCGTCCCTTCGCCGAGATCTGCGAGAACATCCGCGACTTCACCGTCGCCGAATCCGACAGCGGAGTCTTCCTTGGCAATGGCGCGCTGCATCTCTATGGTCCGCATCTCGCCGAGGTCCGCTCCATTGTCGTCAAGCCCGAGGCCAAGAGTCAGGGTGCCGGCGGACGCATCCTCGGCGCGCTCATCGATGAAGCCGAGGAACACGGTATCCAGTCCGTCTGCCTCTTCACCCGCATCCCCGACTTCTTCTTCAAGTATGGCTTCCGCACAGTCGAAGATAAGTCCGAGTTACCCGACAAGATCTTCAAGGACTGCCAAAACTGCCCGCGCCTTCATCGTTGCGACGAAGTCGCCATGGTCCGCGGCCGCATCCCAAGAATCTCCATCCTGGGCCCGCGCCTTGAAGCCCAGCAGTTAGTCCGCCTATCAGGCTAGTGCTTGGCTGCTGTAATCAGCGGTTGAATAATGCGCCTATGGCGGAAGATCCGGTATAGAATCAGCGCATCGGGGATGTATCATGAACAGCGCACGAGAAGAAAAGCGATCCCGTGATTAGGAAACGATGCAGGTTATAGGTCATCGGCGCTATCTCACTCAGGGTGTCTTAATGTGGATCGGCGGATACGCTGTTGCAAATGGTATGCTTCCACTCCTGAATAAGATAGGCTGCGCATTTGGCTCGGGAATGTCACCTCTCGACATCTTGATTTGTGGTGGAATCACTGGGGCGATTGCGGCGGAGTTGCATTGGTCAGACATGAAACGAAAGTATAGGACCCCGCCCCCTCAGGAAGATTGGATGGCGCGGTAGCTATTGATTTCTCAGCATCGCCGCGCCAACAACCGCCTGCCCATAACTCAATCCGCCATCCCCGGGGCTTACGCGGCGATGCTGAAATACCTCAAATCCCTCTTCCTCAAGCCCCACGCGCAACAACCGCGCCAGCCGCCGATTATGCATGCACCCGCCGCTCAGCGCAATCGTGTTGATGTCAGTCTCGATCCGCGCGTTCCCAGCCGCATTGATAAACCCCTCTGCAATGCCCGCATGAAACCGCGCAGAAATCCGCCTCGCCGGCACTCCGCGCCACAGGTCTTCCAGTATCGCCTTCCACATCTTCCCCGTCCGAATCACCGCCACGCCCTCTGAGCCTTCTTCCCCCGAGTGCAACTCAGGCCAATAAGCACCTTGCTCCATCCGGTCCCGTTCATCCACAGCAATTCCCTCCAGTTCAATCGCCGCCTGCGCCTCATAATCCACCGCGCGCCGATTCAACACCACCGCCGCAACCGCATCAAACAAGCGCCCCAGGCTCGATGTCATCGGCGAGTTGATTCCCCGCTCAATCATTCGTTTCATGACTCGCACTTCACTCGGCTGCGCACCAAGCAACCTCACTAACTGTTCCGACTCCACATCAAACTCTGCCGCGTGCAACGCCCCCAGCGCCATGCGCCACGGCTCTTTCACCGCCGCATCCCCTCCCGGCATCCGCACGTATTCCAGATGCGCAAACCGCTCAAATCCATCCAGCCGCGCAATCAATACTTCCCCGCCCCAAATCTTCCCGTCGGTCCCGTACCCGGTCCCATCCAGCGCCAGCCCGATCACAGGCCCACTCAGCCTATGTTCCGCCATGCACCCTGCCACATGTGCATGATGATGCTGCACCGCTGTCGTCTTCAGTCCACGCTCGGCCGCCCACTCCTTGGCCCACGCCGTCGACAAATATCCCGGATGCAAATCATGCACCACCGTCTCCGGCTCAATCTCAAACGTGCGCATCAGGTGCCCAAGCGACTCCTTGAAGAACTGCAGCCCCGTCACCGTCTCCAGATCCCCCAGATGCTGGCTCTGATAGACAAGCCTTCCGCGCGCCAGCGCAAACACATTCTTAAGGTACCCGCCCACCGCGAGCAGCGGCGGCGCATCAAACGGGAGTTCCACACCCAGCGGCACAAATCCCCGCGCCCGCCGCAACAATTGAGGCGCACCGTCCACCACCGCCGCCACCGAGTCATCGCACCGCTGCAGGATCTCCCGGTCATGCATCAGAAACGCATCCGCAATTTGACCCAACCGTGACAACGCCTCATCGTTATCAATCGCAATCGGCTCTTCGCTCAAATTTGCGCTCGTCATCACCAGCGCCCGCACTCGCTCTGAAGTAAAGAGCAAATGCTGCAGCGGCGCGTAGGGCAGAAACACCCCCAGCCACGGAACCCCGGGTGCTACACCCTCCGCAATGCCGCTTCCCTCTTTCTTCCGCGCCAGCACAATCGGCCGCGCCGCCGTCATCAGCAGCGCCTCATCCTCCGCAGTCAGCGCACACATCGCCCGCGCGGCTTCGACATCCCTCACCATCACGGCCAGTGGTTTTCCATAGCGATGCTTGCGTTCCCTCAATCTCGCCACCGCGTTCTCATTCGTCGCGTCCACGCTCAGATGAAATCCGCCCACTCCCTTGATTGCCAGAATCTCACCCGCAACCAACCGATCCACGCCTGAAGCTATCGGATCATCCACATCCATCACCGCTCCATCCACGCCCACCATCGAAACCTGCGGCCCACAATCCCAGCAAGCATTCGGCTGTGCATGGAACCTTCGATTCAATGGATCGTCGTATTCCGCCTGGCACGCAGCGCACATCCTGAACTTCGCCATCGAAGTCTGCGGCCGGTCATACGGAATGCTTCGCGTAATCGTGAAACGCGGCCCGCAGTTCGTGCAGTTCAAAAACGGATACCGATAACGCCGATCCCTTGGATCCATCAGCTCACGCAAGCAGTCCCCGCACGTCGCCGCATCCGCCGGAATCCCTGTGCTCACTTGGCCCCTGACTTCGCTGGCAACGATGCGAAATCCCGCATCCCCAACGGGCTCTAACTCCCGCACTTCAGTTGCGTCCATCCGCGACAACGGCGGCGCCTCGCTTCTCATCCTTGCCAGAAAGACATCCACCCGCGCCGCTGGTCCTTCAATCTCCAACGTCACCCCGTCCGTATCGTTGCCGATGAATCCGCTCAGCCCTTCCTCCATCGCCAATCGATACACAAACGGCCTGAACCCAACCCCCTGCACCACCCCGCGCACCAGCACGCCGCGCCGTATTAGTTGCGGATTCTCGTGGGTTTGCATGGCTTCAGTGGGTTCCATCAATGTCGATCCTTGCACCGCACACAAGCATAGCGCATACCGCGAACCTGCTCCCGAACTCCGCAATCCGTTCCTTCATTCGGGCAACCTTTGCTTTGTTTCTCTATTCCAACTTGAAGCGGTAATGCCGGGCAATGGCCACCGCCGCGATTCAAACCTGAGCGCCAGAACGGCATGTCTCAGAGATCAAGAGAAAAGGTGAAAACAATGAAAAAAATGATACTGTCAATTGCTTTGCTGGGCATGTCGACCCTCGGATGGGCTGACTCCAAGGAAGCAGCTGTCGATCGCCTTGAGCATGCCGGAGCCGTATTGCATGAAGTCATGGCCGCTCCGGATAAAGGCATCCCTGAAGAGGTGCTCGACCACGCAAAATGCATAGCCGTTGTACCCCACATGGTTAAAGGCGGATTCGTCTTCGGCGCCCAGGGGGGTAAGGGCGTTGCTACCTGCCGTACCGCCACTGGCTGGAGCGCGCCTGCGTTCTTCACCATCGGTGGTGGCAGCTGGGGTCTTCAGATCGGTGTGGAAGGCATCGATCTCGTCATGATTTTCCAAGGTGACCACGGTATGGAACACTTGCTCTCCAGCAAGTTCCAAATCGGCGGTGATGCTTCTGCCGCGGCTGGACCGGTGGGACGCCACGCTTCTGCCGACACCGACTGGAAGCTTAACACCGAGATCCTCACTTACTCGCGCGCCAAGGGAATCTTCGCCGGACTCACCTTGAACGGCCAGGTCATCGCTCGCGACGATGATGCGATGGACGCTTTCTACGGGCCCAACGTTACCTCCCGCGCGGTACTGCACGGTGACGTTCCCCCGCCTCCTGCTGCCATGGGCTTCCTGCACGCGGTTCACGCAGCAAAAGAACAGGCAATGGCTCAGTAACTCACATAGCTCTTCAGTGATGAAAGGCGAACACCCGGATTGACCACCGTCCTTCCGGGTGTTTCTCATAGAAAGGAAATCATCATGCTCTGGACAATCTTCGTAATCCTCGTTGTCCTCTGGCTCCTCGGCTTCAGTCTGCATATTGCGGGCAGCCTCATCCACCTGCTCCTCGTGGTTGCGGTAGTGGTCCTGATCATCAACCTCGTTTCCGGTCGCCGCACCGTCTAACCGCCGTAGAGTTCGCGCCGAATCTGCAGAAGACAATTTCCATTCAATACAGTTTTCGGTCAGGCTCGCTGGCGAAGTCTCGCTGGCGAGCCTGGCGTTTGTTAGGGCGTTGGGTCTTGCGACTCCCTCCTCGGCGTACTCAGGTCCAACAATGGCTGTTACGCTTCTCAAGGGAGTGAATTCTGCATGACCAGGCTTAAGGCGCAAACCAGAACCATCCAATTCGTGGCCATTGCGCTACTCACTTTTCCCGGCGCTCTCGCACTTCCGGCCCAGCAGGTTGACAGTGCAGCCCTCATTCAGAAAATCGACAACGCAGCCCTCGCAAGAATCAACCACGTTGTCAGCTACACCGTGATAGAGCACTACTCCCTTTACCGAAACGGCGATGAGGCGCATCCTGCAGCCGAAATGACCGTCAAGACCCTCTACCGCAAGGGCGTTGGAAAAAGCTACACCATCCTCTCTCAATCCGGTTCGTCTCTGTTGCAAAAGTTTGTCCTGGCGCCACTCCTTGACAACGAAAAATCCATCAATCAGCCCGGCAACGTCGAAAGGTCCTGGTTCACCTCCTCCAACTATGAAATGAATCTCAAAGCCGGCGTCAACCAGCACATGAATGGCCACGACTGCCTCGCCTTCGACATCACACCAAAACGCAAGGCTCCTAACATGCTCAATGGCACGCTGTGGGTCGATGCAAAAGATGGTTCCATCGTCGAGATAGACGGAGTCTCTTCGCGCAGCCCCTCTATGTTTTCCGGCCCCGCAAAAATGATGCGCCAATACACCACCATGAGCGGTTTCGCCATGGCCACCCACGCCCGCGCCGAATCGGACAGCATGTTGTTCGGCCGCACCATCCTCACCATCGATTACAGCGATTACCAGCTCCAGCTTCGTCCCGCCAACTAAGCCCGCTCTCTCGTCATCGCAATCGACAGCGTCTTCCCGAATTCTTCCAATGCGCGTGCTCCTTCCCCGGACACTGTGCTGAACAACACAGCCAACTGTGATTCCCCAAAATTCTTATATTTCTCATCGACTTAACAACGCTGCGTTCCGCAAAGTGGGATTACTTCCCCCAGTCCGTGACGTTTGTCACGAATGAATCGGAGCCATGGAAAGTACAACAGGAATAGACAAGCAGCAGGGCGCGGAATCACAATCGCTTTGTACACAGCTCGTCTCAATCTGGGAGGGAATCGTGCCCGCTTTCACACCTCCGCCGCTACCCAGCGACGACAAACGTTGGAAGATCGTGAACGGCACCATGCGCAAAAATGGGTTTGCCCGCCACGCGCTCATTGAAACGCTTCACACCGTGCAATCCTCATTCGGCTATCTTGACGACGATGCGATTCGCTTCGTGGCCCGCTCCCTCAAAGTGCCGCTCAGCCAGGCATATGGCGTCGTCACCTTTTATCACCACTTCAGCCTCAAGCCACCCGGCAAGCACACCATGACCATCTGCACCGGGACCGCCTGCTACATCAAGGGCACTGACAAGCTGGTAGCCGCTGCGGAGAAACGCGTCGGCGTCCCACAGGGCCAAACCACAAAGGACGGAAAAATCAGCCTCATGACCGCCCGCTGCGTCGGCGCATGCGGCCGCGCGCCCGTGGTCCTCGTCGATGGCGAACTGCACGGCCAGATGAGCGGCGAGCAAATGCTCGAACAACTGGAAAGGTGGGCTGTCGAATGACCTTCGAAGAACTGGAACAAATTGCCGAGGCCGTCCGAGCAGAAAACGCGAAGTTCGATCATGAGATCAATGTCTGCATGGGTACCGGCTGCCTCAGCCAGCATTCTGACAAGCTCCGTGATGAACTCACCAAGGCCGTTTCCGCCGCTGGCAAGAAAGCCTTCGTCCGCCGCACCGGCTGCATGGGCCTTTGCGCCGCCGGACCGCTGGTGCTCGTTGACCCTGAAGAGATTCTGTACCAGCACGTCAAGGCCAGCGACGCGGAAGCGGTTGCGGCCAGCCTTGGCGGTGAACCTATAGCCGCCCTGCAATGCGACCTCCGCGAGCATTTTGATCAGCAGGTCCATGTGGTGCTTGAAAACTCCGGCCACATCGATCCCGAAAAGATCGACGACTACATCGCTCGCGACGGCTACCAGGCTCTCGTCAAGGCCCTCACTGAGATGTCGCCAAACGATGTCATTCAGCAGATTACCGAAAGTGGCCTGCGCGGCCGCGGCGGCGGTGGCTATCCCACCGGCCTCAAATGGGGCACAGTTGCCAAGGCCGGCGGCGACCTGAAATACGTCATCTGCAACGGTGATGAAGGCGATCCCGGTGCGTTCATGGATCGCAGCGTTCTTGAAAGCGATCCTCAGCGCGTCCTTGAAGGCATGTCCATCGCAGCCTATGCGGTTGGCGCCAGCAAAGGCTATGTCTACGTGCGCGCTGAATATCCTCTCGCCGTCGCGCGCTTCACCAACTGCCTTCGCGACGCCCGGCGCCGCGGTTTGCTCGGCAACAATATCTGCAACACGCCCTTCAACTTCGACGTTGAAATCCGCCTTGGCGCAGGAGCCTTTGTATGCGGCGAGGAAACCGCACTCATCGCGTCCATTGAAGGCAAGCGCGGCCAGCCCAAGCCCCGCCCGCCCTATCCAGCGGTCAGCGGCCTGTGGGGTAAGCCCACGCTCATCAACAACGTTGAGACCTTCGCCAACATCGCACCCATCATCCGCAAGGGCGGCAAGTGGTTTGCCGGCATGGGCTCGGAGCGCAGCAAGGGCACCAAGGTCTTCGCCCTCACCGGCAAAATCACCAACACCGGCCTGGTTGAAGTGCCCATGGGCATCAAACTCCGCGACATCATCGAAGGCATCGGCGGCGGCGTTCCTGACGGCCACACGTTCAAGGCCGTACAGACTGGCGGACCTTCCGGCGGCTGTCTTCCTGCCGAACTGCTCGACATCGGCGTAAGCTACGACGCTCTCGTCAAAGTCGGCGCCATGATGGGTTCCGGCGGCATGATCGTCATGGACGACACATCCTGTATGGTCAACGTCGCACGCTTCTTCATCGAGTTCTGCATGACCGAGTCCTGCGGCAAATGCATTCCCTGCCGCGCGGGTACTGCCCAGATGCATACGCTGCTCACCCGCATCTGCAACGGCTCCGGAACCATGGCCGACCTCGACCTGCTCGTCGATCTCTGCGCCACGGTCAAGGAGACCAGCCTCTGTGGCCTCGGTCAAACCGCGCCCAACCCCGTGCTCAGCACTCTGAAATACTTCAGGAACGAGTACATCGACCACATTGTCCACAAACGCTGTCCGGCTGGCGTCTGCAACATCGACACATCGGCTGCGGCTCAAAATCCGCTGGAGGTGTTGGCATGAGCACCGGTGCAGAAGTCAAAACACTCATAATCGATGGTCACGAAGTAAGCGCCCGCGCCGGCCAGACCATCCTTGAAGTCGCCCGCGAGCACAACATCGACATTCCCACCCTCTGCCACCTTGATGGACTCAGCGATGTCGGCGCATGCCGCCTCTGCGTGGTCGAAATCAAGGGCAACAACAAGCTGTTCCCTGCCTGCGTCACCACCGTGTTTGAAGGCATGGAAGTCACAACCGTCACCGAGCGTCTCCAGAAGCACCGCAAGACCATCCTGGAACTGCTCTTCGCCGAGCGCAACCACATCTGTTCCGTCTGCGTATCCAACGGCCATTGCGAGTTGCAGACCCTTGGCCAGCAACAGGGCGTCACGCATGTCCCGCTACCCTACCGCAATCCCGAGTTGCCCGTCGATGCATCGCATGAGCGCTTCACGCTCGATCACAACCGCTGCATCCTCTGCACCCGCTGCGTCCGCGTCTGCGCCGAAATTGAAGGCGCGCATATCTGGGACGTGATGGGTCGCGGCATCGACTCCATGATCATTTCCGATCTCCACCAGCCCTGGGGCGAATCCGCCTGCACCCGCTGCGGCAAGTGCGTCCAGGTCTGCCCCACCGGTGCCCTGTTCGACAAGAGCAAGGTCGGCGCCGATCACCCCAAGTACCCCGAATTTCTGCCCTGGCTGAACTTGATGAGGGAAGCGCAATGAGCAAACTGAAACTGGCAACAGTCTGGCTGGATGGTTGTTCCGGCTGTCATATGTCGATCCTCGACATGGACGAACGGCTCCTCGATATCGCTGAACTCGTCGACATCGTCTACAGCCCCATCGTCGACACCAAGGAGTTTCCCGACTACGTCGACATCGCGCTCGTCGAGGGAGCTGTCGCTTCCGTGGACGACGAAAAGAAGATCAAAAAGATTCGTGCCCACTCCAAGCTCCTCGTTGCCATGGGTGACTGCGCCGTCGCCGGCAATGTCCCCTCCATGCGCAACCCCATCGGCCCTGAAGCAATTCTCGATCGTGCTTACATTCAGAACGCCGACTGCCAACAGCAGATCCCGTGCATCGTCGTTCCTCAACTGTTGCGCCTCGTTCGGCCCGTCCACGAGTTCGTCAAGGTCGACGTCTTTCTCCCCGGCTGCCCGCCCTCGGCCGACACATTCCACACCACGCTCACTGCGCTGGTAACCGGTGCGCCGCTGGACGTCCCCGCGCTCACCCGTTTTGGAGCCTGAGTCATGACACAAACCATCACCATCGATCCCGTCACACGCCTCGAAGGCCACGGCAAAATCACCATCCAGCTCAACGGCCAGGGCGAAGTCGAAGACGCGCACTTCCACGTCACGCAGGTCCGTGGCTTTGAGCGCTTCTCTCAGGGCCGCCCCTTTTACGAAATGCCCTCCCTCATGGCGCGCATCTGCGGCATCTGCCCCGTCTCGCACCTCATCGCTTCTGCCAAGGCCTGCGAAGCCATCATGTCGGTCAAAATTCCGCATACCGCCGCCCAACTGCGCCGCATGCTGAACCTTGCCCAGATGGTCCAGTCCCACGCACTCAGCTTCTTCTATCTCGCCTCCCCTGACCTGCTCCTGGGCATGGAATCCGACCCCGCCGCCCGCCATATCTTCGGCGTTGTCGCCTCCAAACCCGAACTCGGCCGCGCCGGCGTTGCACTCCGCCGCTTCGGTCAGCACATCATTGAACTCCTCGGCAACAAGCGCATCCATCCCGGCTGGGTCGTCCCCGGCGGCGTTACCGAGCCTCTCGCTCCGGCAAAGCGTGATGAAATCCTCGCCATGCTGCCTGAAGCGTATGCCAACATCCGCCTCGCTCTCGCTGCCTACAAGCAAATCGCCGATTCCTTCAAACCCGAAATCGAAGTCTTCGCCAACTTTCCAACCAATTACCTCGGCCTTATCAATGAGGACGAGTCCGTCGAATTCACTGACGGCACGCTCCGCCTTATCGGCCCCGGCGGCGCGATCATTGAAGACGGTATTACCGCCAATCGCTTCACTGAGGTCATCGGCGAAGCCGTCGAGCCCTACAGCTACACCAAGTTCGCCTATTACAAACCGCTCGGCTACCCGAACGGCAGCTATCGCGTCGGCCCGCTCGCCCGCCTCAACATTGCCAAAACCATGGGCACTCCACAGGCCGACAAGGAACTCGCCGAATTCAAGCAGCTCACCATCGGCCCCGTGCAAAGCTCCTTCCACTACCACCACGCCCGCCTCATTGACATGCTTTATGGCATCGAGAAAATCGAGCAGATCCTTACCGACCCCCTCATCCTCGACAAGCATGTCAGGGCCATCGCCGGCGTCAACGTCCTTGAAGGCTCGGGCCAGGCCGAAGCCCCACGCGGCACGCTCAATCATCACTACAAGGTCGACGAGAACGGTCTAATCACCTGGGCCAACCTCGTCATCGCAACCGGACAGAACAACAACGCCATGAACAGGGGCGTCCTGCAGGCTGCGAAAGAATACATCCACGACGGCAAATTCACGGAAGGGATCCTCAATCGCGTCGAGGCGGTCATCCGCACCTTCGACCCCTGCCTGAGTTGTTCCACCCACGCCTTCGGCCAGATGCCGTTGGTCCTCACGCTCCTTAACCCCGACGGCGAACAAGTCGATCAACTCGTCCGCTGATCCCCGTCGCTGTGAGAATTAATCCGGGTGCCCCCGGTCCCTCGCCTTGGGGGACCGGGGATCATTCGTCGGACTCCCGCCCAATCGAAACTGACTACCTATGACGGCACCTCAAGCTCGCCTACTCATCCTCGCCTGTGGCAACACCCTCCGCAGCGATGACGGCGTCGGCCCGTGGCTTGCCGACTGGGCTGAACAGCACTTCGCCGCGCATCCGGATATCCGCGTGATCTCCCGCCAGCAATGGACCCCTGACTTAGCCGAAGACCTCGCCCACGCCGAATCCGTCCTCTTCATCGACTGTTCTATCGAATCGGCTCCCGGCTCCACCCACCTGCGCCCCGTCGAACCATCCACCCCGCAGCAAGGCCTCGCCACCCATCATCAAGGCGCAGCGGAACTCCTCGCCCTCGCGCGCAACCTCTACGATTCATTACCATCCAGCGCGCAGCTCCTGACGATAGGCGCCGGCGCAACCGAGTTGGGCGAAGAGTTCAGCGCAGCGGTGAAAGCGGTATTGCCGCAAGCGTGCGCACGGATCGAAGAGGTGGTTCAGGATTTGTTGCAATAACTCTGATGAGAAGCAACGAACGTCGAGGTCCGTGCTATCCAACCCTCGCGTCCGAAAACAAAAGGGGCACGATGGCCGGGTACCCGCAAGCGCAGGCTTGCATGAATTCATCTTTCGGCGTCTTGCGCGGGTACCCACCATAGAAACGCCGTATCCATTCCGCCGATCTCGACTACGCGCGTGCCATGCATTAAGATGCCGAGGTCATGCTCATCATCCCATGAGCTATCGAAGCAGAAGCCTGCATAAGGAAGTCCATCCTTTTGTGTTGCGGGAACGAAGACTCCTTCAAATCCAATGAGCTTACGGAAATCATTAACTGACTTCACATCGGGCAGGAGGCTGGCCATGTCCTCGCCGAGAAACTCAAGTCCTTCCTTCCGAATCGAAGGGTATTTCTCAAGAAGCGACGAGAGCAGCGAAGCCGAGATTTCTGCTTCGTGTTGAATCACCCAGTCGGCCAACTGAATGTCTGCTTCTGTTAGCTCACCCGCCGCGTCTTCGCCGGGAAGGAACTGGACCTCGGCAATCCCCGTTTTGTATGCCTCGCTGCCGCCGCGCAAGTGGGCTCTACTGAGCGTTCGAAACCCAATCCACGACGGGAAAGCCGCATTGGTGACCCAGTGGCCTCTCTCATTCTTGGTGAAGACAGGCAGAGAATTGCCCATGATTTCCTCTCGGGCAATCTTAAATCACAGGGTCGCTCTCATCCGTTGACTTGAACCATAACGTATTCAGAAACGACGAAGCGGCCGCTCCCATCCAAGGTGCGGCCGCTCGTGAACGTCTCGTTCCGATTGTTTTGTTTAGAAAGCCCCAACCGTCTGCCGCAAACTATACGAGCTCAGCGTCTTGATGTAGTTGCCGCGATCGAACGGCGATGTGTCCGGCACCGAGCGCCGGCTCAAGCATCCCCGCGTCTCCCACAGCGAGGCGTACTCGCGCTTCTCCAGCCAGTACCGCACATCCGCCAGCACCCTGCCAATGTGTTCAATCCCGTGGATATGCAGCGCGGAAGCCATCATCGTCACACCCGCTCCAGCCATAACCGCCTTCAGCACATCCTCGGCCGAGTGAACGCCGCCCGTGATTGCCAGGTCGATCTTCATCTGCCCATACAAAACCGCCGCCCAGTGCAGCCTCGGCAACAGTTCCGACGGAGTCGAGAAGTGCAAAGTGGGTCGCACCTCCAGCAACTCAATGTCGAAATCCGGCTGGTAGAAGCGGTTGAACAGGACCACCCCCTGAGCGCCCGCATCCTCCAGACGTGAGACCAGGTGAGGCACACTCGTGAACGACTGCGACAGCTTCACCGACACCGGAATCTTGACCGCCTGTTTCACAGTGGACACCAGTTCCAGCAACTGCAGCTCCAGTTCGCTCGACGTCTGGCTCTTGTTCGTGGCCAAAGCGTAGGTATTCAATTCAATGGCATGCGCGCCGGCCTGCTCCACGTCCTTAGCGAACCTTACCCAACCACCCGTCGTTGCTCCGTTCAAGCTGGCGAGTATCGGAATCCTCACCGCTTCCCGCGCGCGCCGCAGATGCTCCAGGTACACATCGTTCGTCATCCTGTAATCGTTCAGGTCCGGCAGATACCCGAGCGACTCCGCAAACGACTCCGTGCCTCGCGACAGGTCTTCGTCCAGCGCCCGCGACTCCAGTGCAAGCTGTTCCTCGAACAGAGACGTGAGCACAATTGCTGCGGCTCCGGCATCCTCCATTCGGCGAACATTATCGATCGACTCCGAAAGCGGTGTGGACGAAACGATGATCGGCCCGCTTAAATCAAGTCCCAGATACTTCGTTGAAAAATCAATCATTCGGCGCCTCCGCCAGAAACTGTCGCCAGCTTCTCTTCAGCCTTCTCTTCCGGAGCGATATGCGGCGTCTCTCCGCGGCCCGCCATTGCAGCCCGGCCGGAGTAAACCCGCCATTGGCGCTCCACATCATCCTGCGCTTCCACCAATAGCTCCGCAGCCAGTTCCGGATTGCTGCGGGCCAACATGGTGTAACGCGCCTCGCGATAGGTGTATTCCTTCAACCGGATCGATGGCGCCTTCGAATCGAGCTGGAACGGATTCTTGCCCTCCTCGCGCAGCGCCGGGTTATACCGCATCAGCGGCCAGTAGCCCGACTGCACCGCCAGCTTCTGCTGCTCCAGTCCATGCACCAGGTCGTATCCGTGCGCAATGCAGCTCGAGTAGGCAATGATGATCGACGGCCCGTCGTGCGCCTCCGCTTCCTGGAAGGCCTTCACCACGTGCGTGTCGTTACCGCCCAGCGCCACCTGCGCCACGTATACGGAACCATAACTCACCGCTTCCATCGCCAGATCTTTACGGCTGTTGCTCTTGCCGCTGGCGGCAAACTTCGCCACCGCGCCGCGCGGCGTCGCCTTCGACATCTGTCCGCCGGTATTCGAGTAGACCTCCGTATCCAGCACCAGCACGTTCACGTTCTTGCCCGATCCCAGCACATGGTCCAGCCCGCCGAAACCGATGTCGAATGCCCATCCGTCTCCGCCCAGAATCCACACGCTCTTGCGCACCAGCGAGTCCGCAATGGCCAGCAGGTTCTTGGCATCGGAAGAACCATTGCCCGCAAGCTTCTCGCGCAGCGCCAGCACCCGCTTCCGCTGCGCATTGATCTCCGTCTCCGTTTTCTGCGACGCGTGCAGCAGCTCGGCAACCAGTTCCACGCCCACCTCAGGCGCAAGCTTCGTCACCAGCGTCTCCGCAAAGATCTTCTGCTGGTCCAGCGCGGTTCTCATCCCGAAACCAAACTCCGCATTGTCCTCAAACAGCGAGTTGGCCCACGTCGGTCCACGTCCCTGCGCATTGCTCGTATACGGCGTAGTCGGCAGGTTGCCGCCATAAATCGACGAGCAGCCCGTCGCGTTCGCGATATACAGCCGGTCGCCGAACAGTTGTGTCAGCAGCTTGATGTACGCTGTCTCACCGCAACCCGCGCATGCCCCTGAGAATTCGAACAGCGGTTGCAGTAGTTGAATGTCCTTCACCTGCGTATGCGAAATCTTCGAGCGGTCCACCTCGGGCAGCCCCAGGAAGAAATCCCAGTTCTCGCGCTCTGCTTCGCGTAGCGGTGCCTGCGCCGCCATGTTGATCGCTTTCTTGCTCGCATCGCTCTTGCTCTTCACCGGGCAAACTTCCACACATACCGCGCAGCCCGTGCAATCTTCCGGAGCAACCTGCAGCGTATACCGATCCGTCTCCATCGCCTTCCACTTCGGCTTGGCCCACTGGAACGTCGCCGGCGCCTTGTCGGCAAGTTCCGGACTGTACACCTTCGACCGGATCACCGCATGCGGGCAAACCATTACGCACTTACCGCACTGAATGCAAAGATCCTTGTCCCACACCGGAATGAAGTCCGCAATGTTCCGCTTTTCCCACTGCGCCGTGCCCGTCGGGAAAGCCCCGCCAGCCGGAAGCGCGCTCACCGGAAGCAAGTCTCCGTGCCCCGCCGCAATCTGTCCAAGCACATCGCGCACAAACTCCGGCGCCTTGGCACTGATTGAAGGAATCAGATCGAACTCCGACGAAACACCTGTTGGCAACTCAACCTTCTCCAGATGCGCCAGCGCCGCGTCCACGGCTGCATAGTTCTTCTGCACCACCGCCTCGCCGCGCTTGCCATACGTCTTCTGAATCGCCTTCTTGATCTGCGCAATCGCCTCTTCACGCGGCAACACGCCGCTGATGGCAAAGAAGCAAGCCTGCATGATCGTGTTGATGCGTGTGCCCATTCCCGCTTCGCGCGCCACACTGTTGCCGTCAATCACGTAGAACTCAATCTTCTTGCGCAGTATCTCCTGCTGCGTCGTCTTCGGCAGGCGACCCCAAACCTCAGCCGCCGCGTATGGCGAATTCAGCAGGAACACCGCACCCGGCATCGCCGCTTCCACCACGTTCATCTTCTCCAGGAAGCTGAAGTTGTGGCACGCCACAAAGCTTGCCTGCGTAATCAGGTAGCTTGACCGGATCGGATTCGGCCCAAACCGCAAATGGCTCGTAGTCATCGATCCCGACTTCTTCGAGTCGTACACAAAATAGCCCTGCGCAAAGTTCGGCGTCTCGCTGCCAATAATCTTGATCGAGTTCTTGTTCGCGCCCACCGTGCCATCGGATCCAAGCCCATAGAACAGCGCCCGCACCGTCTTGGGATCCTCGGTCGAGAACCTCGGATCGTAACTCAAACTCGTAAACGTAACATCGTCTTCAATGCCAATCGTGAAATGATTCTTCGGCGAAGGCTTCGCCAGCTCATCAAAGATCCCCTTCACCATCGCCGGCGTAAATTCCTTCGACGACAACCCATACCGTCCGCCAATCACCGTTGGCTTCACCGCAAACGGCAAGTCAGCATTCTCCGCCAGCACAGTAATAATGTCCTGGTACAGCGGCTCGCCTAACGCGCCCGGCTCCTTCGTCCGGTCCAGCACCGCAATCGACTTCACCGTCGCCGGCAGCGCCTTCAGAAACGCGCTCGCGTCAAATGGCCGATATAGCCGCACCTTCACCATGCCAATCTTTTCGCCCTGCTTGTTCAGCAGGTCAACAGCCTCTTCCGCCGCCTCGGCGCCCGAGCCCATAATCACGATCACGCGCTCCGCATCCGGTGCGCCGTAGTAGTCAAACAGGTGATACGCGCGCCCTGTCTGCGCCGCAAACCGATCCATCACGTTCTGCACAATCCCGGGCACCGCTGCGTGGAACAAATTGCAAGCCTCGCGCGCCTGGAAAAATACATCCGGGTTCTGCGCCGTTCCACGAATCACCGGCCGGTCAGGACTCAACGCCCGTTGCCGGTAGTTGATGATGAACTTGTCATCCACCAGCGCCCGAATCGTATCGTCGCTGATCGGGAAAATCTTTCCCACTTCATGCGAAGTCCGGAAGCCATCAAAGAAGTGAATGAATGGAATGCGCGATTCAAGCGTCGCTATCTGCGCTACAAGCGCCATATCTGCAACTTCCTGCACCGAGTTCGAGCACAGCATCGCCCAACCCGTCGTCCGGCATGCCATCACGTCCGAGTGATCGCCGAAAATCGATAGCGCATGCGTCGCCAGCGTCCTTGCCGTCACATGCATCGTCGCCGGGGTCAATTCACCGGCAATCTTGAACATATTCGGAATCATCAGCAGCAAGCCCTGCGATGCCGTAAACGTCGTGCCAAACGCGCCCGCCTGCAATGCGCCGTGAAGCGCGCCCGCAGCCCCGCCCTCGCTTTGCAACTCTTCCACTATGGGCAACGCGCCCCAAATATTTCTCTTGCCCTCCGAGCGCCACTGATCGGCCCACTCGGCCATAGGCGACGAGGGGGTAATGGGGTAAATCGCAACCACTTCGGAAAGACGATAGGCTACCGAGGCAGCCGCCTCGTTCGCATCCAGGATGACCATCTTGCTGCCTGACTTCTGTTCACTCATTCGCATTGCCTCACAGCGCGGCCGAGGGAATTTCACCGCTAGAAGGAGTCTCATCTCTACGTCTGGGGCCCGCTGTGATGAGAGACACAACGGGGATTCCGTTTCCCATATACTGGTACATCGACTCGCATTACAACATCATTCACGCGCACATGCCGAATTAAAAGACCCCGCAAATCTACTCGCAACCGCCTGCATGCACTCTCCCAAGCGGAATTGCCCTATCTGCGTCTGCAATTCAGGAATCAGTATTGCGAAAGAAAGTGAACTTCCTGGATGAAGTTCTTCGCGGCCCCTGCGTTTACGCCCCTCTGCCCCATGCCACAGGCCCCGTCATTGATCAGTGATTTCTCACAAACTTCACACCGCAATTTTTGATTTGACGTCCTCCACCATCCATGCTCTACTTGGGCGAATCGAAAATCTGTAGCAACAAAACTTCCTCCTCCCCAGCTCTCGAAAATAGACAAGTTCGCAGGACGCTTATCGGCCCTCAGAGCCCCGTGTCGTGCATCAAGAAGGTCTGTTAAGGAGTAGTAAAAATGGCATTTATACGGAGAAACGTCTATGAAGTCGGCGGTGATTGGGCTGGCCCGATCTTGTGGTACGCACGCGGCGTCGCCGCAATGCAAAAGCGAGCGCTTGCAGATGTAACCAGTTGGCGCTTCTACGGCGGCATCCACGGCTTTTACAAGCCCTACTGGGAGGCATATGGTTATCTCACTTCCTCAGACAAAATGCCCAGCCAGTCAGACCTCGACAGGTATTGGGATCAGTGTCAGCACAGCACCTGGTATTTTCCGCCATGGCATCGCGGCTATCTCATCACCTTCGAGAAGATCGTGCGGGACGCAGTCATAAAAGCCGGCGGTCCTGCCGACTGGGCTTTGCCCTACTGGAATTACTTCAAAAACGGACAAAACCGGTTGCCCCCGGCATTTGCATCAAAGGACTGGCCAGACGGCAAGGGAAATAATCCCCTCTTCGTGGACGCGCGTTTTGGCCCAAATAACGATGGCAACGTATATGTTCCCCTCGACAGCATCAACCTCAATGCGATGGGCGAACCCCTCTACACTGGGGTTGCCAGCGGCGGTAGCCCCGGATTCGGAGGCGTCGACACCGGCTTCAACCATGGCGGAGGCACATTTGGCCGCCTTGAATCGCAGCCGCACAACATCGTGCACGTCAAGGTCGGCGGCTCAAATCCCGCCCCTCCAAAGCTTCCGGGCCTCATGTCAACTCCACCTCTTGCCGGCCTCGACCCCATCTTCTGGTTGCATCATGCCAATATCGACCGGCTTTGGGAGGCATGGATCAAGAATCCCCCAACTCATTCCGATCCAACCGTCCTCAAGTGGCTCAATGGGCCGGGCTTCATAGGCCAGCGCATCTTCTCCATGCCCTTGCCAAACGGCGCCCCGTGGAACTTCACGCCCCGCGACGTGAACGATCTGTCAAAACTGGACTACAGTTATGACACCCTGGTACCCGGTGCAACCGTGGCGCTGGCGGCGGATCGACTGGCACGGTTGGGAGCATCTCCCTCCGTGGCGGCGTTGAAGCAGGGAGTTGCAGCTATGGCAAACGGGAACAAAGTCGAACTGGTCGGCGCCAGTCGAGGCTCACTGCAGCTCGTCGGCACCGAAGCACAAACCTCGGTCGAACTCGATCCAGCCGTGCGGCAAAAGGTATCGTCCAGCCTCAATCTGGCAGCCAAAGCCGTTGCTGCCAATGCCGCTGTGCCCGACCGTGTTTTCCTGAATCTGGAGAACATTCGCGGCATCGCCGACGCGACAGCTTTTCAGGTATACATCAATCTCCCTAAAGGCGAAGATCCCGCCAAACATCCCGAGTTGCTTGCGGGTACCGTTGGACTCTTCGGCGTCCGCGAAGCAAGTCTCAAGGATGAAAAGCATGCAGGGCAGGGCCTCACCGTCGCGTTGGAGATAACGGACATTGTCGATAGCCTGCATCTCAACAATGCACTCGATGTCGATAAGCTCAACATCCGCATCCTCCCCGCCAACCCGGTTGCTGAGGAAGACAACATCACCATTGGCCGCTTCAGTATCTTCCGCCAGGGCCAATAACACGGAGGTCTCTTGAATGACACCCGCCTCCCGTGAACGCTGGCTGGCCCGGGTTCCTTTGCTCTCGATCAGTGCGTCTGCGTGGGTCTTGCTCCTGCTTTATCCGGATAGCATGACCCTCCATGCGCACTGTTCAATGGCAACCATGGAACGCCCGCCTACATCCCTCGCCTCGCTGTTCACGCTCGGCACCTCTGCCTCCATGGCCGCGGGCTGGTTCCTCATGCTTGCGGCCATGATGGCGCCCACCCTCACCGCTCCGGTCTGCCATGTGCGTGACCGCAGCTTCGCCCGCCGCCGCCCGCGCGCAATCGCGCTCTTCGCCGCCGGCTACATCGCCGTCTGGATGCTGAGCGGTGTCCTGTTGTCGTGGCTTGTCCTCGCGTTGCAGACCATTATCCCCAACCCATCCGGCACTCTGGCTCTCATCGCCCTCATTGCCCTTGTATGGCAAATTTCGCCGATGAAACAGCGTTGCCTCAACCGCTGCCATGCGCATCCCGCGCTGGCCGCGTTCGGGCTTGCAGCCGATATCGACGCCCTCCGTTTAGGCTTGAAGCACGCAATCTGGTGCGTCGGATCATGCTGGGCGCTCATGCTGCTGCCCATGTTGCTTCCGTCCGCCCACATGGCCGCAATGGCCTTCATCACGTTTTGGATTCTTGCAGAGCGTCTCGACACGCCCACGCCGCCGCGTTGGCGCTGGCACGGCCCCGGCAAAGCTGTGCGAATCGTCTTCGCCCAGGCCCGTATGCGCCTCAGAACAGCCTGAAGCAGCTTTGCACCAGCCAACCCCATCCTCAACGCCCGTCGCTCCTCACCCAGCGCTTAGGGAAACCTTGCGCCCGCCACGGGAACACTTATCCACCTCTCCGGTGTCTAACCGACTGAGGTCCCCCATGAAACAAAATCTCCTCTGTGTTCTCGCATTCATTCTGTCTCTTGTATGCCCCCTTGCCGTCCACGCCGCCACACCCGCCCCCACTCCAACCTTGGGCCGGCCCGCCCCCGCACTCACCTTCACACAGCTTTACGGCGCCCCCTCCGGCACAAAAACAGACTGGCCCTCCCTCCGCGGCAAAGTCGTCATCCTCGAGTTCTGGGCCACCTGGTGCGCCCCTTGCATCGCGGAGATCCCTCACCTCAACAACCTCGCAAAGTCGCTTTCCTCCTCCCCCGTCCAATTCATCTCCGTCGACGACGAAGATCCCGCCACCGTCGAACCCTTCATCGCCAAAAAGCCCATCTCCGGCTGGGTGGGCCTCAGCAAGGCGGTCTTCGATGCCTACAGTGTCCAGGAGCGCCCTACCACCATCGTCGTTGACACGCGCGGAAACATTGCAGCCATCCTCCGCCCCGACCAGCTTGATAAAGACCAGCTCATCGCCCTGTCCACTGGAAAGTCCGTCGTCTTCCCCACCAACACCCTGCCTCCTGAAATCGCCGAGATGCAGAAGAAAGCCATGGCCCAGGCCGTCGCAGCAGCAAAGAATCCCTCCGCCAAATCCACGGTCAAGCCGTTATTTGAGATCTCCATCACCCCCGGCGACTCAGACGGCGTCACCATGATGTCCTCTGAAAACGACACCAACGGCGGAGCGTCCGCGTACTCCATTTCCAACGCATCGCTCTTCATGCTGGTTCCGTGGGCGACCGGCAACCCGGCCAAGCGCATTGCGTTTCATGGAGACTTCACCAAGCCCCATTACAACCTGCGCCTGACCGCGCCGAATCTGGATATCAAAGCGCTGTCCCCCGCCCTCGAGCTAGCCGTCGCCTCGGCCGCCGGCGTGCGCATCACCCACACCAGCGCGGAAGAAGACGCGTGGGTACTTCAGGCCACTCCGCAGGCCGCTTCACGCCTCACGCCAACCGTCTCAGCCCACGGCAGCATGTGCTTCGTCGATCCCCGTTCCGGCCAACTCAACATGGTCAAAACCTCGCTCGACGATCTCGCACCCGCACTCGAGCAATCCATCGGAGCACCCGTCGTCAACGAGACCGGAATCAAAGGCGAATTCGATGCCACCTTCGCGGTTCCCAAAGACAACCCCGAAGCCGTCAAAGCCGCGCTCGAGTCCAATCTCGGCCTCACGCTCGTCAAAGCCCGCCGCACCATAGCCCGCGTCGCCGTCGACCCGCTTCCACTAACCCCTGCAAGCAATCAAGCCGCCGCGTCAGCCTCCAAGCCAATCCCGGCTGCCGACCCACTCCAGGGCCTGCCCTCCCAGGTAATCGCCGTCCCCCGGCAATAAGCTGGGTATCTAAAGCCCCGTGTCAGAGACCAGCTGTCACCCTGAGCCAAGCGCCTTTCCGCCGAGTCTACGGACCTTCGTCTTATAGCTTTCTATACATACCTGTCATCAGGAGCGAAGTCGAAGGACCTGCTTCTTATGGCTTTTTATAAAAATAAAAAATGACAATTAAATTGCAACGAACTGTTGGTTAAATACTATACTTTCGCTACGGTCGCGGCTCAGCACACAAGAAAAAGAACGTTCGCGACTCGGTCCGGTCAATTCTCGCGAAGCCCAAAGTCCCCTTCTTATTGGGTCATTTCTCACGAAACCAAAATCCCTTTCTTATTGGAGACCACACACTTGAATCGCATCCAAAGTACCTTTCTCTCTCTCCTTCTGATCCTTGGGGTCCTTGCCGGCGAAAATTATGCGAAAGCGCAGACCAGCTTGGGCACCCTCGTTGGAACCGCACGAGATAAATCGGGTGCGGTGATTTCTCACGCGAACCTGAGCATAACCAATCAAGCTACGGGCCAAATCCGTACCGGAACCACAAACGGAGAAGGCGTCTACCGCTTTGACGCAGTTCCCCCTGGGCCCTACACAATCGAGTTTGAAGCTGCAGGTTTTGAGAAGATCAAGGCAAAGGATATTCAGGTAACCGCCAGCACTGTCACCAGTTACGATGTGACGGTCGTCCTTGGCACAAAGCAGGAAACGGTCACCGTCGAAGCCGACCAGGCGGCGATCAACACGGAGAATGGCCAGTTGGCAGGTGTGGTCGGGTCGGTCGAGCTGGATAAGCTCCCCGTCTTCACTCTGAACCCAATTGAGCTTGCTATGACCGTTCCAGGCGTAGAACCTGTCGCCAATGGTACGGGCGCCTTTGAAAATGGTGTAAATATTCAAGTGAACGGGGCTCGCCCCCGCGCCAACAACTTCCTGTTGGACGGACAGGAGATCAACGATGTTGGTATCACCGGTCAGGCCTTCCAGCCCCAGATCCCCGATATGTTTGAAGCGGTGACCGTGATTACAAGCTCGGCAAGCGCTGAATATGGCCGCGCGGGCGGCGGTATCGTCAACACCACCACCAAGTCAGGCTCAAACACCCCCCACGGTTCGGTATTTGAGCGCTACACGGGTTCCGGATTGAACTCAATCCCGGGCGGCGACCGCGGACCGACCGCTGTGACTGGTTACGAGAAGCCTCGGTCGGACGAGCATAGCTACGGTTTCACAGGTGGCGGCGCCATCCTCAAAAACAAGCTCTTTGTCTATGGCGCATTGGAGCTTCAGCGCTTCTACGGCATGGAGCAGCCCGGCGTGAACCTCCTGCCCGATGCAGCCGGATACGCAACCTTGCAGACAATTAACGGAAGTTCTGCCCCGCAGATTGCCCTTCTGGATGGGTATCTAAGCAACGGAGCCTATCTCACGCAGGACAATTCTTTCCCCAGCACCGTCACTAAGAATGTCGGAAATCTTCCGGGTTGCCCCGTTGGAGGTTGTGTTATTACCTTCGCTGGCTTTGAGCGCCCAAACCAGGCCGAGGTAAACCCCGATACACAGTGGTCCTATCGCGCCGACTATAAGCCTTGGGATAGGGACAGCATCTTTTTCCGCTATCTCCATGACCGCACATCACTCACGCCCGACTTCTTCAATAACCCGAATGCGCTCCTTGGATTCGATACCCAGCAGGGTGGGCCAAGCGAACTTGGAGAGGGCGGCTGGACGCATATCTTCACTCCGACGCTGCTGAACGAGTTCCGCGTCTCCGAGGCTCGTATCGCTTTCACGTTCGCTCCTACTGCGGCTACGCTGGCCAATCCCCTCAACGATTTGCCAACACTGACCTTTGCAAACACGAGCGGCGCCACGGCAGTTGGGACTGTCAGCTTCCCGTCACTTGGCCCCAACCAGAACTTCCCCCAGGGCCGTGAAGAAGATCTCTATCAGTTTCAGGATACGGGCACCCTTACCAAGGGCCGCCAGACCATGCGCTTGGGCGCCGATATCGGCCGTCTGATCGAGGTCGATCTCGTATCCCAGAATGCTCTTGGATCACTTGGTTTTCAGAATGGCGGTAACGCAACTACGTCGCTCGGCAACTTCCTCATCAACCAGCTTGGCGCTTCCGGTTCCGCGACCAAGGTCTTCGGCCCTACTCGTGCGGATTCACATGGGTACCGCAACGGGGTCTTCTTCCAGGACGACGTTAAAGTACACGCCGATCTCACATTGAACCTGGGTTTGCGCTGGGACTACCTCAGCAATCCCGAGAACAGCTTAAAGTACCCTGGCGTCGACCCCAACAACCCGCTGGCGCCAATTCCGACTTTCGTGCCAATTGAGAACGATTGGACAAACATCTCTCCCCGCATCGGCTTCGCTTATTCCCCGCATGGCAAGTTCGGCGTCCTCGGCGATGGCAAGACGGTTCTTCGTGGTGGTTTCGGCGTTTTCTACGACAGCACCTTCTCGAACATCCTGGTCAATTCCACGCAAGCCGCTCCGGTGTCCTCCAGCGGTCTGATCCAGCAGGTTGGGACTGCCAGTCCTGGACCTGCAACAGGTTTGATCCCGACCATCTCTCCGGCCATCAGCCAACACTCCACGGTCGAAAGTGAGGCCTCCGACCTGGAAAACCCCGTCACCTATCAGTACAACATTGGCATTGAACGCGAGGTGCCCGGCGCCATCACTCTCACCGCGCGCTACGTTGGCAATCAGGGCCGGAAGCTGTTTGCCAACCAGCAATACAACACCGCGGTCGACGGCGTTCGTCCCGATGCTGGCCGCGGAGCGATTATCCTGCGTGGCAACTATGGCCGGTCCAACTACAACGGGCTTGAACTCTCAGCAACGCATAACTTCCAGCATGGCCTCTTCGTCAGCACCAACTACACCTATAGCAAGGATCTGAGCACCGCTGACGACATCTTCTCCGGGGTTGGCTCTACTTCGTCGTACGGTATCGACCTCGCGCCTGGCCACCGTTACCTTGAGTACGGCAACTCAGCATTCGATCACCGCCAGTTCTTCTCGGTGGCCTACGCTTACTCGCCGCCGGGATTGCACTCCAGCAACGCATTTGCGAACGGGGCACTCGGAGCCCTCACCCGGCACTGGACAATCTCCGGTGTCACCCAGCTCCAGAGTGGTGGATATACCACGCTCAACACCTCCGGAATTGACACGAACGACGATCTCAGTGCAACGAATGACAGGCCGATCGTCGGAAATCCGTCGTTGCCCCAGACCTCGGTCGGAATCGACGGGTCCTACATTGGTGGAAATGCTGGCACGCTCTATGACCTTGGCCAGAACAACACCACCGGCGCGCTGACTGTTGTCACTCCGCAGACGGTGCACTTCATCGTTCAGCCGTCGGCAACCGGCGATCCCACAACCCTGGCACACACCATCGGCCGAGACAGCTACCTGACCCCAGGGACCACAACCAATAACATGGCTCTCGAGAAGGGTTTCGGACTCTCCTACTTTCACCTTGAGCGCGGCACTCTGGTGCTGCGCGTCGAGGCTCAGGACGTCTTCAACCACAACGATCTTGCAACCTCTGATTCCGATCCGCTCGACGCGGGTGTTGGCTTCCTCAGCACATCCAGGACGGGGACAAACTCTCAAGGAAACCTCGAGCAGCGGCAGGTTGTCCTGTGGGCGAAGATCAAGTTCTAAACCACATGACATCCACCCACAAGAGGGACGCCGGCATCGGCGTCCCTTTTGTGCATTTGGCGGGTGGCCCACCCTCGCCTAGCCCATGAAGTGGGTGCCCCATCCTTCGCTTTTTTCTAGCGAAGGGTGGGCTCGCAGGAACCTCCACTGGCGAGTGTCCGGTCCCTCACCCTTGGGGACCGGGGAATCAAGAAACCCCACCGAATCTCCTTGCCCTCCGTACCCTTTCGGGTACACTTGACCCCTAAATGGGTACACCCACCATCCTTTCCGAAACTCTCTTCGGCCGCACGCGCGGTGCCGTCCTTGCCGTGTTCTACGGCCGCATCGGGGAGTCCTTCTATCTCCGCCAGCTTTCTCGCCGAACCGGAATCTCCCTTGGCCCAGTGCAGCGGGAGATTCGCCAACTGGTCGATGCCGGCCTGGTGACGAAAGAGACACTCGGAACCCAAACGCTCTACAGCGCCAATCAAGCCAGCCCGGTCTTTCTCTCTCCCGGTGGGAGAGAACGAGAATAGCCCAAGGTGAAACCCTGGGGTCCAATCCAATTGAGAGATTCAGGCGCCCCGAAGGGTCGCCGCGATTCCTCGCCCCCCTGCATCCCGAAATCCAACCCCCTCGCGCCACACCAGACCGATGCGACCGCCTGGCCAGCGTCTGCCCGGCCGCAGGCGGGACACTTCACTTCTCACTTAACCTATGGCCAATTTCGAGTTGCTTCGACCTGCCGCAATCGGCCTCAATCCGGTCCCAGCATTAACTCAATTGCAATCTGCAGTTACCAATACTCCCGGCCTCGGCAGACACCATTCAACAGTGCAACTGCACAGACAACAAAGTCGAAATAAAGCACTTATTATCAATGCATTAAGCCACTATCCCGAGCAAAATCAGCGCATTTTTCAAAAACGCGTTCAATTCTGAGCAATCCTTTGTTTCGTTTAGTTCAATTCTCAGCAACCGAAACACATCGAAAAGGCTGCCCGCAAGGTTCATGTCGACGCGAAAGACAACCACTTGAGCATACCTTTCGCATGTTTTGTAACCACTTGAGCAGCCTTTTACCCTATGTAGCACAACCCTCCGAGCAGCCATTTGACGCCCGAAGACTTATTCATTCCGACCCATCAAAAGTGATTTGAATCACAGTCAAGGTGAATACCCACTGTTAAAAAAGACCCATCAGCCGATGATGAGTGTAGGGAATGAAACCCGCCAGGGGGGCTTGGGAGGTGCTGGCAGGTTCATCGCCAGCACCTTCCCCCAGCGGAGGTCTTATCATGCCAATAGATCCTCAAAAGCATCTGAGCCCGGGTGTTTGCGAATCCGACCATATTGGTCGTATACTCAATTACGACCATAATGGTCGCACTTTTCGACTGCTTCTGAACAAGCGGCCCGTGGGAGTTCGGCAGGTGAGCATGTTAAGCGAATTGAAAGTCGGCCAGACCGCAGTCCTGGTTGCTCTCGAACTGCCTGAATCTGTTCAGAACCACTTGATGCATATGGGCTTCGTCCCCGATGCCCTCGTCACCGCTCTCCGCCGCGCACCCGCCGGCGATCCAACCGTCTACGCCATCGACGGCATGGAAATCGCCCTGCGCCACGAAACCGCAGAGGCCATCCGTGTCCGTCCAGCGACGGACGAAGACCTCAATGCCCACAATTCGCACTCCGACGAAAGCGTTCGTGACGAGGCTGCCGAGTTGCTCGAGGTTGTGCGATGAGCGCCTGCTGCGAAACCCCGGCGTTTGTTCCGCCAGCCGCTAAGCCATCCTCCGGAGCGCTAAAGACGGTGGTCCTAATCGGGCCGCCCAACTCCGGTAAATCCACGCTTTTTAACCGCTTAACCGGCCTGCGTCAAAAGGTGGCCAACTATCCCGGCGTAACCGTTGAACAGCGCATGGGCGTCATGGCCGGCGTTGGGCGCGATGACCTCACCCTCATCGATCTACCCGGCATCTACTCCCTAACTCCGTACTCAGAAGATGCGCGCGTCTCCATCGATGTGCTCAAGGGCAAGATGCCCGGCACGCCCAAGCCCGACGCTGTCATCCTGGTTCTGGATTCACTGCACCTCACCCGCCAACTAATGCTTGCCGCGCCTGTCCTTGAAGTCGGCTTGCCTACTCTCGTGCTGCTGAACATGACAGACCTGATGGAGCAGCGCGGCGGCCAAATTGACTCGCTCAAGCTTGCCCGCGAACTCGGCGCGCCGGTGGCGCAAATCAGCGCAACGCATGGCACCGGACTCGATGCCGTTCCGCTCTTCCTGCACCAGCAAACCAACCGCAATGCTCCCACGCCCCTGGCCCTGCCCGTGATGGGTAACGCCGCCAGCACCCATAGCTGGGCCGCGCAGGTAAGCCGTAAGACCGGTTACCAGGCGCCGCTCTCGGTAGAGGGCACGCGAAAAATCGACAACATTCTTCTCCATCCAATCTGGGGACCGCTGCTCTTCCTGGTCGTCGTCGTCGGCGTCTTTGAGGTTGTCTTCTCCATTGGCCAGCCGCTCTCCGATGGGTTTGGCGATTTGCTCGCCCGCATGGGCGAGTTCGTGCGCCCGTTTCTACCCGCCGGATGGCTGCAATCCTTGGTACTCGACGGCGCATGGAAAGGTATCTCTTCCGTCCTGGTCTTTCTCCCGCAGATTCTGCTTCTGTTTCTCTTTATCGGAATTCTGGAAGACACCGGCTACCTCGCCCGCGCCGCCCTGATTGCCGACCGTGTGATGCGCACCACCGGCCTGAATGGCAAAGCTTTCATCCCGCTGCTCTCTGCTTACGCTTGCGCAGTCCCGGCCATCATGGCGACGCGCACCATTGAGAACAAGCGCGACCGCATGGCCACCATCCTGGTAACGCCGTTCATGACCTGCAGTGCTCGACTACCCGTATACATGTTGCTGATCGCCGCATTCATTCCCAACATCGTCTACCTGCACGGCTTTCTCGGACTCCGCACCATTGTTATGCTCGGCCTGTATCTTGCCGGATTTGTGGGCGCCATGACGACAGCATGGTTGCTCAAAAGCTCCATCCTCAAATCCAGTGAGACTCCTTTCATCCTGGAATTGCCTCAGTACCGCATGCCCACCCTGCGTTCACTTGGCATCCGTCTCATGGACCGCGCCAACGTCTTCCTCCGCCAGGCCGGTACTGCAATTCTGTCCGTCACGCTTGCCCTCTGGGTGCTGGCCCATTTGCCGGTGGTGCATGTAGCCGGCAGCGCTTACGCCGCCCCTGAGCTTGCCGACAGCGTTATTGGACGCCTCGGCCATTTTATTGAGCCAGCCATCGCGCCCCTTGGCTTCAACTGGAAGATCGGCATCGGCCTGCTTTCCTCCGTCCTGGCTCGCGAAGTGATGGTCAGCACGATGGGCACCCTCTACGGCGCAGACCCGGCCACCCAGGCCATGCACCTGCAAACCGCTCTGCACCACGACATGACACTCGGCGGTGCGCTGGCCCTTATGATCTTTTTCGCATTCGCCATGCAGTGCACCTCCACCATGGCCGTCGTGCGACGCGAGACCAACAGTTGGAAATGGCCCGCCATTCAGTTTCTCTACATGCTCGTGCTGGCCTGGGGAGCGGCATTCGTCGTAAATCACGCAGTCATGGCCATCTTCGGCTAAGCCTTCAGACCGAGTCCCGCACATGCCGCTGCGCCTCACCCTTGACAGCCAAATGTCAAAAGGCCTATACGACTCTTACAGAATCCAAACCCCAAATTGAATATCTGAAGCCTTGAAAGAGGAATGCTTGCCGATCGTAAACCTGACTTACAACATTGCCGAAGCGCATTTGTCCGGCAGTTTCGGCGGAGCCGTCATCGATTGCACTGCGGTCTCTGGCGGCAGGGCGGGCACCACAACCAGGGGCGCGGGCAACTGGTATCTCCAGAACAACGCGCTGGCAACAAGCATCCATCACGGAGGAGACCGCTTTGGCCCGCTGCCGATGGGCTTTTACTGGATGTACCCGCACGAATCAAAAAAGCATATGGTGCGCCTCGAGCCGTTTCCTTCTAATTACATGTTTGGCCGCTCCGGTTTCCTCATCCATGGACGCGGGAAGATAGGCAGCCACGGCTGCATCGTCCCCGGTGACCCTCATGATCTGCACAAGGTTTGTGCCGCCGTTGCCAGTTTCATCAAGCTCAGGAAAACCCACCCTGTTCTTGAGGTAATCGCTGTCGGCAGCAACGTGGATGACAAATTCTTTACGGCATGACCGTTGCAGCGTGCGCGCCTCCGTGCGCTTGAATTAGCGGCCATCCACGAGCGTTTCAACGAGCACCATGCACCCCTGGGTTATTTCCTGAGCCATTTCCTTTATTGCCCCCTGGGCTGTAGTCGTGGGTGGAAAAGCGCAACGCCACAGTAACGGAACCGTCTCGTACTGTCCGGTCGATCGAGATTTCAATGGTCGAGTTTGCCCCTGGAGCACCATCCACATAATTGACACCTTCGATTCCCATCGGCTGGGCTCCGCCACCAGTGGCGAGACCACCTCTCGGCCGGTAATCGTGGTCCATGAGCAGATTGCGATAGAAATCGAAGATCTCGGTCGCCGGCGCATCGGTCGTGTACTTCGCCTTCAGGTACCTGTTTCTCGTTGAATCGGCAGAGACCATCGGCTTCAGCGCCTGACCGCGAACTTGCCCCAGCCAACCGGGCCAAACCAGCGGAGGAGCCGGCATGGGATGAGGCGCTTTATTGACCTTGATCGGAGCGAGTGTCTGGCCCTGCTGATCGGACCCAGTTAGCTCGCCCGGCTTGGCTTTAGGGGGCGGCGGCGTAATCCCCGTGATCATCTCGATGTTGGGATTCTCCGGTGCTTGAATCGACGAAGGATCAACCTTCCCCGAGCAGGTGACCTTGGTGACTGTACGCTCTTCGCGCCTCCGAATCTGAATGAACAGGTCGCATTCCTTCGCCGCCACCCGTATTGTCATCCCCATGCCGTCAGGGTTGGGCTGAAATGCAAGACCCTGCGCCTCAAACAGCTTACGGTAATGCTCGACAACGTCGGCCGGCTCCGCATCCACAACATAACTCGTCTGGGCAAACGAGTCACTCGAGTACACCTTTGGGTTTGTCCCCGGATAGCTCACCAGCCACGGAGGAAGCGTGAAGGCTGTCTGGCTGAACGCCGGAACAAGCGCAAACAGAACAAACGCCAAGCCCATCAGGGCCCTTGCCGACTGCATCGCGGACTTCTTCAGGCCGGGCAGGGGAAAACTGCGACACTTACTCACTGACGGTATCCTCCTGCTCTTGGCTCTTTGGCCCAATCTACATTGTTCCGGCCCCATTTCGCAAGGTGCGCCCTTATCCCCAGCAGCAAGCGGCGGGGCACAACGCCGCAGGTGCTGGGGTCTGGCGCAATGCTTCGCATCCGGTTGACGACCCTCCGCGCCCCAGACATCATCGCGTTCTCCCAGGAATTAACCGCTTGTTACAAATCATTTTCCGCAAGCGGATTATCCGGCAATCAAGAAGGAGTTCCCTCATGTCTGCTCTGCGCTTACTCTCCGGTCTTGCTATTCTCGCGCTCTCGCTTCCACTCTACGCACGGACTCCGCCCACCGCCTACACCATTACGCAATCCGTCAGCAGCGCAGGCAGCGGTGCTTTCATGACCACCTATCGAAACGGCCAGAGCGTCGCTACGGACATGTTCTACCCCGCGCAACCTGGCGCGCCCGCGCACCACACCTTCACCTTTTATGACCTTGGCGCGGGAACCTCGCATACCTGGGATCCGTCCATCATGCCACCTTCGTGCAGCGCGGCCACCTTTTCTGGCGATTGGGGCGACCCTTTTCAGGCCACCACGGAATTGATGGACGACATCAAAAAAGGCGATCTGAAGCCTGCAGGCATGGAGACTCTTCATGGAACCCCCGCCGAGGTATATACCGGCTCCGGCCAGGGCGTGAACCTGAAAGCCTGGCTCGACGAGAAAAACGGACTTGTCATTCGCGCCGCTTTCGGCCAGCCCGGCGCCCCGATGACCACAATGGTCGACATCACGAAAGTCTCCCTGACCCCGCCCCCGGCATCGGTCTTCGCCCTCCCCGCCTACTGCGCCTCCGTCAAGCCGCCGCCCACCCCGGTCGAACTGATTGCCGAAGAAACCGGCGACGATGCCTCAAACTGGGTCAACGGCATTTACGGGCCCGGCACGAAAGCTTCCTGCACACTCGTCCTCCATGTCGTTGCGGCGAAAAACATGGCGCCCATCAACCGCAAATTCCAGGTCGCGATTGACACCACCTACAACCAGGACAATCCAACCCCGCCTAGCTACACATTCGGCGTCGGACAGGACGGCACCGCAACCTATTCCGGCGGCGGACTCCATGAAATCACCAGTCAGGTCCGCAATGGCACCCTCCGCATTGATAATCCTCCCGCCTCCTTCAACCTCAGCGTCAACATCCCGACACCCAACCGCGGCGCCGACATCGGCCTCGTTTATCGCCAGTGCTTCGCCCCCATCACCAACCTCTACTACGTCGTCAAAGATCCCGACGACATGGGCAAAGGCGCCGACTTCCTGTTCGCCAAATCTGGCAAATACGCAGCCGCTCCCTAGAAGCTACCCCCTCCAAAGCCGGGATGCCCCACGGAACGCACAGCTTGATTGTGCTTTCGGTGCAGAAGCAGCATCTGTGGCGAGGGGACCCGCTGGCGTATATTGACCGTATCCCGTTCCTCAAAATGGCAACCCCAGTCAAAGCGATTCCAATCTCAAAATTTGTCCTCTCCCTGGCCGCCACGGAGCCCGTTTTGTCGCGCCGCATTTCGGCCGCGACCCTTCTTCTTCTCAGCGCGTGGTTCCTTGTCTCGACAGCCTCGGCGGCCGCTCAGCAACCGCTCTCGTTTGCAGACGCTGCGCTGCAGGGCCAAACCCTCTTTCAGCAATCGAGCTTTACCAGCATGGTCCTCGTGGTCGTGCGCGACCGCGAAACCATGATCAAGGGCTATGGAGAAACTTTCCCGGGCAGCGCCCAGAATCCTGACTCCAACTCTCTGATCCGGATCTGCTCCCTATCGAAGGTTTTCGCCACCGATCTGCTTCTCAGGCTCGCGGCTGACGGTAAGCTCTCCCTCGCCGATCCACTTCAACGCTATGCGCCTCCGGGAAAACACGTGCCCGCTGCAGCCGATGGAACGGAAACTACGCTGCGCGATCTCGCCACGCATACCGCCGGCTTGCCGCGCGAAATTGCCGCGTATCCCGCAAAGGCCCCGCATTTCACTTTCCCTTCCTACACGGTTCGCTGGGCCTGGCTGCAAAAGCAGCAGTTGATCACGCCCCCTGGGACGGCGGCGTTGTATTCCAATGTTGGCTTCGATTTCCTCGGCGATGCGCTCGCATACGCTTCCGGGGAGTCCTACGCGCAACTCTTGCATGACCGCCTCATCCAGCCCCTGGGCATGTGGAATACCACGCTCGTGCCGTCCTTTGAACAGTGTGCCCGCCTGCTCCGTGGCCCCCGCGATGAAGGCCCATGTACCGACACGCTGACCTCAGGAGCCAGCGGAGGCATCTACTCCACGCCTGCCGACATGGCAAAGTTCCTGCAATACTTGCTCCAAACTCCAGGTTCTCCCGCGCAGCCACCTTTGGCGCTCGGCGTTTCTCTTGAACCGCACCAACTCAAGTCCATTCGGGGATTGAGCCATGCGGGCGATCCAACGGGCATCGGATTGGCTTGGATTCAACTCGGAGATCCAACCAGCCCCTCGTCAATCATCGAGAAGACCGGCGGCGGAGCTGGCTTCAGCACCTATATCGCTCTCAGCCCCAGTCACCGTACCGGTGTTTTCCTCGCGGTGACCGAGGGCAAGGGCGATTGGAAGATCGATCTCTTTCACGAAGCCAACAACCTTCTCGCCGCGCTGGCGAATGTCCCGCCGCTTCCGCCCAGGATTCATATAGCTCGCGTGATCACAAAACGCTCGAAACCCCGGCGACGGGCGCGTACAAGTAAGACAACCACGCAAGCGGGCAAGTGAAAGCTCTGCATCAGCATTAGAATCGAGCAACTTCAACACTTTCCAGGCGTGCCGCTTCATTGCGAATCGGCATAGGGGGGAGAGTCACCTCTCCTCCCCTGCCACACCACCGGACAAGCGGGTCCGCATCCGGCGGTTCGAGGAGTTGAGGTCAACAGAGCCGGGGTATGCCGAGTTGGTCGGCCCA
>Ga0187847_10000629_pt1 | contig 37233 bp, 34 predicted proteins | sample June2016WEW_4_10_FD_132458 | JGI IMG/M metagenome (GOLD analysis project Ga0187847, IMG submission 132458) | Peatland microbial communities from SPRUCE experiment site at the Marcell Experimental Forest, Minnesota, USA - June2016WEW_4_10 | ecosystem: Environmental > Terrestrial > Soil >...
CCCGCCATCCGGGAGTATTACGCACCATCGAAACCGTTCTTGCAGGAAGGCGCCGCCGACCCGTCCGCGAGCCCATTGACCCAACAGCAAGAGCACGATGACCTGCTTGATATTGACGACGTGATTGGCAAGCGGATCGTTGAAACCCGCCTGCACGGGAACCTCACAATTCGCGAAGAAAACGCAATCGCCGCCCTCGAAGTGATGAGCCGTTTTGCGGTGAATCCGAAGTGGCTGATCTACCTTCCGCCGACCATGTCTCCCTCCGAAACGAGCAGCGAGCCTGGACTTCTTGAGCACCCCGCCGAGGCATTTGAGTACTTCTGCAAAGCCGGCGTTGAACAGGTTATCTGCGAGCAAAAACACATGGGGTCGCGTGCGGTAGTGATCGTCTGTCGTGACCGCGATGCCGCGCTGAGGCGCTTCGGGGTTGCAGAGGACGAGGCAGGGACCTGCTACACGCGGACGGGGCGGCGCTTCTTCACGGACCACAGTCTCGAACGGGAGTTCCTTGATCGCATCCGCTTAGCGGCGGACAAGGCCGGTCTATGGGAGGAGCTGAGCACCGATTGGTTGTGCCTGGACTGCGAACTGATGCCCTGGTCAGCCAAGGCGCAGGACCTGCTTAAAAGCCAATACGCACCCGCCGGAGCGGCTGCAAAAGCGGGTCTGCAGCAGGCTGTCACTGCCTTGAAACTCACGGCGGACCGTCTTCCGGAAGCTGCTCCTTTGGTCGATTGGTACGAGCAGCGGGCAGGCATGGCGGGAGCCTATGTTGAGGCTTATCGCCGCTATTGCTGGCCGGTAAAATCACTCCTTGATTTGAAGCTCGCGCCATTCCATTTGCTCGCCGGCGAGGGGTTCGTCCGCACCGACAAGGACCACCAATGGCACATGCAAATCCTCGGCAAATTGGCCGAAGCCGACCTCGAATTGCTGCTCGCCACACCTTACAAAGTGGTCAGCCTGAACGAGTCGGAAGCGGTGTCTGGAGCCGTGGCTTGGTGGCAGGAATTGACGGACGCGGGCGGCGAGGGAATGGTTGTCAAGCCCCTCCAGTTTGTCTCCAGAAACAAGCGCGGACTCGTCCAGCCAGCAGTGAAATGCCGCGGGAAAGAGTACCTCCGAATCATTTACGGACCGGAGTACACGGCACCACAGAACCTGGAACGATTGCGCTCTCGTGGGCTTGGGACGAAGCGCTCTTTAGCTCTGCGGGAATTCGCCCTGGGCATGGAAGCGTTGCAACGGTTCGTGGCGCGCGAGCCTCTCCGCCGCGTTCATGAGTGCGCCTTCGCGGTTCTGGCGCTGGAAAGTGAGCCTGTGGACCCTCGGCTGTAAGCGTGCTGTGGGCCACTGGAGCGGCTCTGTGGCCCGCGTTGAGTGTCCAGCGGCATCTGGCTATTCCAAGGTTGCTGCCGCCGGACGCCGCGCTGCTTCGCAGCGGTTGGAGGATGTCGCGGTAGGGATACGGATCACTCCGTACCCCCCGCACAGATCCGGACGAGCGGATTTCCCGCATCCGGCTCTTGCCTCAGGTTGTGACGTGCAGACGGCGCGATGGATCAGGGTGGCAGATATGGGCCGGAGGGAGCCATCGACGGATGAGCCGTTGCATTCGCTCCCACTGCACGCGCCATTTCTGGCTTTGCCGCTCGAGAGCGCGGTGCCAGAAGTGACTGACCGTGAAGCGACTTCCCGCGTTCGTTCATCATCGGCTCCTGTCCTTGAACTTCCCGATGCGTCCCGAGAACACTGGCTGCTCACGGGTGAACCCGGGATCTCCCAACTTCCGTGCAAGATGTGTCCCTACGTGCCAGGGTCACAGACCGCGCAGGACTTCGGTGAAGCTCGCTTTAACGTTCCACCGAATGTTGCTTTCCGCGTCGTGTCAGGGCGTCGGCGTCCTGAAGTTCGGGGTATTTCGCGGCTCGATAACCTGGCCCATAGTTCCTCCTGTCTACGCTTCGTATCTGACCTTGCGGTCATGCCCGCAAGACTCGGAGCCGGTGTGGCTCGCTAGGCCCTCACCGTGCGGCTCTTTCATCCGCTACATCTTGCCGGTTGTGGTGCGGTCTACATCGTGTTCCTCCAAGTTGGTTGGTACTGCCCTCCGAAGAACACGGTGCTTACGCACCGGCTGATGGCGCTGCGACACGTCATCCCCAACGGGGCGCTGCATGGATATCGCCGTATACGTTTGTCAACGTCTTCTGTTTCAAGGATTTGTATTTCGCGTTTACGCGCGTAAACACTGGGCGCTTGCGGATTATCGCAGCGAGCGTGAGTGGCGTTAACACGTTCTCTTCCAGTCAGTTGCTGCGTAAACATCCTTGGCGGTTTGACAAGAAAAAGTTGTCGGCGTAGGTTGCGAAGCAGGCGCTGAGCTGATGTCTTCCCCGGACCCCAAGCCGCCTTCGCTGATTCCGCCAGCGGTCACAGCCGCGCGGTCTCCCGATACTTTTCGTGCCAAATCCATCGCCACCCGCCTGACGGAGGCAGAGTTTGCCGAGGTCGAAGAGGCCGCCGCCCGCGCCGGCAAGAAGGTCGGCGAATGGCTCCGCGAAGCCGCTTTGGCCCACGCGAACGCCAAGGACAAAGGAGAAACAGACCCAATTCTGCTGGCTGAGCTGATGGGAATTCGAGCCCTGATTCTGAACCTCTTCAGGGAGGGTTCGAGGAATCCAATCAGCGACGAATCTCTGCGCAAGATCTCGGCGTATTCCGAGTCGGTCAAGCAGCAGAAGGCTGACGAGTTTCTAGCGAAGTTGCGGGGCAAGTCCGGAGCCGCTAAACCTCCGGAGAATGAACCATGAGAGTTCCGTCTCTCCGAGCAGCTTTGCCCCCAGTCTTGATTGCATTTGTGATGGTGACCGGGATTCTCGCCAACCTGCCCTTACCCTTGTGGCTCTGGTGGGCTGTTCCACCCGTTGAACTCTATTACTCTGGACCGTATTTCAGCAGCTCAATGGCGCACCGGAACCCGGCCGCCACTACCGCGATTCAATGGCTCTACAAGACCGCGCCTGGGCGGCCCGATCAGCTGGTGGTTGAGGACGGTGTCGTCGCTGAGAGTCCAGGCGATCAGCAGGACGTTTGGCTCCCCATGCACCTCAGTTCCGCCGCCCGAAGCGCCGACTGGACCGGCTTGGTTCGGGGACCAAGAGAGGAGTACAAGGCTGCGGAACTGGAGCCATACCTCCGGGATCAGTTCTACGATGGCAAGAGCTTTTGGCGGCTCTTCGAACCGGTATTGCGCTGGGGATTGTTCGCCCTGTTTGCACTTCTCGCGGCCCGAGAATGGTTCGTCGGAAGAGCGCGCGAGAGACGTTTGCGACGTCAGGAGATATGGCCTGAATCGTTCCGGGATAGTGACCATGGATGGGGTGTGGTGAAGTTCGTCTTCTCATGGTCTGGACGGGTTCTCAAACGAGGTACTGATAGCGTCACCGAATTGATTCGGAAGGGCCTGCCAAACCACGCTACATCCAGCGCTGCGCCGACGACCCAAACGAAGTTGGAAGTGCCACGCCAATTGTCTCCAGCGATCGCCTCGGAGCCGAATGCCAAGGCTACTCTTACAGCTCATCCGAATGGCTTCCCAATAGTCGGCGCAGAGCAGCCGGATACACATTCGCAATCAGAAACATCGACAGCTCCTCCGAGCCCTCTCAAGAAACCGGTCAAACGTCACTCGATCTTCCCTGGTCACGTCAGACAGAAGATCGCCGATGAGCAACCCGCAAGTTGGGATGAATCGCAATGGATTGACTGAGCAAAGGTGGTTCCCCGACACCACGTGCCCAATCAAAGTGGACGTTCGTCTTTGACAAGTTTTCCGAGTGTTCGAAGTCCGATTCCAAGCTGTTCCAATGCGCCATCGAAGCCGCCTCATTGAGGGTGACATCGATTGTTGTTTCGAGTGGTCCCCGCATTGGGATTCGCAGCCTTCCACTTCCTCGATTCAAGAACCAATCGGAAGTTCATTCCGCGCACGTTCATATATCTGTTTGTCCCACCCCTTTTGGATGGGTAATCCAGTTACTCTTTGAATGCTCAGAGACAAGCTACGACGCGTCGTTTCGGTTGCGCAAAGGACACTTGTTAGACAGGCGAATGTGAGCACAACATCCGAGCGATCAGGACATGACTAGTGACAAAAGGTGCATGAATATTGGAGAAATGCGAAAAATATATTTTGGATGAGTGCGCTTACATTGCGAATTGCGGTTAGTCTATGCGTGAAGGCAGAAGCGAGATGCTGCCGCGCACGATATAGGCTTCACGCGCATGTTGACCATCTCCAAGTCGTTATCGGCGGGCCAGGCGCAGACGTATCACTCACGCGAGTTCACGTCTGAGAAACAGAACTACTGGAGCCGTGACCCGCAAGTGCATAGCGAATGGCGAGGTAGCCTCGCGCGGGAGTGGGGCCTCAAAGGCTCGGTAGGTGCCGAGCACTTCGCGCGCCTCAGCGAAGGCCAGCATCCAGACAGCGGCGCGCAGCTTGTCAAGCACCAGCCTGCCCGAACATACGAGAACGAGCGCGGCAAGGAAATTACAAGCGTCGAACATCGCGCGGGATGGGATGCCACGTTCTCTGCACCAAAGTCAGTCTCTCTGACCGCCCTTGTGGGTGGCGATGACCGCGTCCGCGACGCGCACCGCGAAAGTGTCCGCGTCGCACTCGGAGAATTGGAGCGGTATACCCAGGCCCGCATCGGCAACGTCCATGCGCCGGAGACAACCGGAAAATTCATCGCCGCGACCTTCGAGCACGATACTGCTCGCCCCGTGGATGGCTACGCAGCACCCCAGCTTCACACGCACGCGGTTATCTTCAACATGACGGAGCGTGAGAACGGCCAGACGCGCGCGCTTCAAGAGCGCAGTCTTTTCCAATCGCAACAGTACGTGACAACCGTCTATCGTTCGGAACTCGCCTTGCGGCTGCACGGGTTGGGATATGAGATCGAACGCGGCAAACATGGTCAACCGGAGATTAAGGGCTACAGCCAGGAATATCTCGACGCATCGAGCCCGCGCCGGGAACAGATCCTTGGCCACTTGCACGAAATTGGCAGGGACGGTGCAGGAGCTGCGCAGGTCGCGGCCCATCGCACGCGGGACAGCAAGGAACTTCACTCGCCGGATGAGGTACTGAAACGGCACCGCGAACTGGCGGCTCAGTTCGGGCACCAGGCAGATCGTGTAGTGGCCGAAGCGCGATTGAATTCGCGGCATCACGCGCAACAACCCGACAAGCATACGCAGCAGCCTGAAAAAACTGTGCAGCAGTCTGTGACCTATTCCCGAAACCATGTCTTCGAGCGCTCTGCCGTTCAGGATGAACGAGCCATCCTGCAGGCAGCGATAGACCGGAGCATGGGGCAAGCCACATGCGGCCAGGTGCGACAGGAGTTTGAGCAGAGGCTAAGGCGGGGCGAGTTCCGCGAAGTTGCTCGAACAGATGGCAGAGCAGCGCCCCAGTACACCACGTCGGAGATGGTTCGCATGGAAAAGGAAATCATCGCCCGGATGCAGGAAGGCAATCGGCGAGAGTTCCGCGACCCGATGCTGGTATCGCCGCAACTGCGCATTGCAACCGAGGACCGGCATCCTGAACTGAGCAGGTCACAACTCAAGGCAGTGGACGACATACTCGTAAGCCGCGAGCAGATCGTTGGATTGGACGGCGTAGCTGGCGCCGGGAAAACTACAACGCTGGCCGTTATCCGCGAGGGTGCGGAAGTGCAGGGATTCACTGTCGAAGGGTTCGCCCCAACTTCGCGAGCGGCTCACAAGCTAGCCGAGGCGGGTATCGAAACATCAACGCTTCAGCATCATCTTGCCAAGGGAGAGCGACCCGATACCGGCGAGAAGAGGCTGTATGTACTCGACGAATCGTCGCTCGCCTCCACCCGCCAAATGCACGAATTCATCGAGCGGCTTCGACCCAGTGACCGCGTTCTTCTGGTCGGCGACATACGGCAGCACGAGGCTGTCGAAGCGGGCCGGCCCTTCGCGCAGCTTCAGGAAGCCGGTATGCGGACAGCCAAGTTGGACGAGATTGTCCGGCAGCGCGATCCGGAGTTGAAGCAAGCAGTCGAGCAGTTGGCGCGTGGCGAAATCGGAGCGGCAGTCGAGAGCCTTGGTCGGCAAGGCCGTGTCCATGAGGTGAAAGGGCATGGGGAACGCATCTCCGCTATCGCGCGCGAGTATGCCAAATCTCCCGAAGGTACACTCGTCGTTTCACCAGATAATCGTTCGCGCACGGAGATCAATCAGCGGATTCATGATGAGTTGCAGACGCGAGGAGTTGTGAGCCGCCAAGGTCACAGCTTCCAGATACTGGTGCCACGCCAGGAGATGACAGGAGCGGACCGCGGCTGGGCTCAGCAATACCAGGTTGATGACATTCTTCGCTACTCGCGAAGCTCGCGTGAATCCGGCATCGATAAGGGAGAATACTCTCGCGTTGTCTCTGTGAATCCCGAGGAAAATAGACTCACGGTTCTTCGGAACAGCGGGCAACAGACAACGTACGATCCGCGCCGGCAGATGGGCGTCTCTGTTTATCGCGAGCAGGAGAAGGTGTTCTCCGCCGGCGACCGCATCCAGTTCACGGCACCCAGTCAAGACCTGAAGATTGCGAATCGCGAATTGGGAACGGTAGAAAGCATCGGCCAGGACCGCACGATGCGCCTGAGGCTCGACAATGACCGAAGCATAAGCTTCGATCCGCAGCGTCACCCGCATCTGGACCACGGCTATGCCGTGACAAGCTACTCCAGCCAGGGACAAACGGCAGATCGAGTCCTCATCAACGTGGATACAGAGTTGAGTGCGAAAGACCTGCTCAACAGCCGCATGGCCTACGTCTCTGTGTCGCGCGGCCAGTGGGATGCGCAGATTTTTACAAATGACAGAAGCGCACTCGCAAACGCGCTCGGCCACGACGTTTCGCACCAGAGCGCGCTTCGGAACAAGCAAGTGGCTACGCCCGCGCAACAACTGGATCAAAGTAAGATGCAGAAGCCGGCTCATGACTTCGGCCTAGGCATTGACATGGGATTCTGACGTCGATTGGACGACAACTTTCACAAGGGAAGGGAACCATGAACACACAACTGCTTGGGAAGAAGCCAGTCCAGAATGCGACCCAGACAACGTTTGCCTTGGATGTGCAATACCTTTCTCATGACGCGAGCTTCGCCGAAAAGCATTATCGCGTCGGCGAACTCGCGGAATTATGGGGGCTGGGCCGAGAGACGGTCCGGAAGCTTGTCAAGGATGATCCGGGCGTCATCAAAATTAGGCAGGGTCGAAAGAAGACGCATACAACATATAGCATTCCGGAATCAGCCGCGCGCAGAATTCACACCCGGCTGTTGAATGCTGCCTAGCGGCGGCCGCCGCGAAGTGCAACCAATTTCGGCTTCGGTTTGGCTTCAAACGCTTCCTGCAAGACCTTCGTTAGTCGCGCCTGTCGTTCCGGCACCCACGCGGCATAGTGCTTCCGCACAATCTCCTCTGTGTTGCCGAGCAATTCGGCCACGTCGCGAACTGTGACATTTGCTTTCTCAAGCAGTATACGGGCAAAGGTGTGCCGGAAACGATGCGGTGAAGGCCTTTCCGGCCATGGTCCGCAGAGATCCCATAGGCGCAGAAGCTTTCGGCGCCACACGTCGGTAACTACGCACATATCGGTGGTCTTGTGAGTTCCGAAGATCAATGGTCCATGAACCTTGGCTCGTTCCCGGATTCGCCGCTGCAACCAGGTTGGAATCCACGTATAGACCTTCTTGCCATTCTTGGTAGTGCGGATATGGCACTCCCCGCTTTCCAAGAGGCGATCTGTGTGAAACGTGCAGACATCGGAGATGCGCAACCCGGTGTAGACGGACACTGCGATGAAATCGGCGAGATCCTTCCCGCTCCATCTATAACGGTACTCATCCTCGGTCTTACCATATTTGGTCTCGCAAGCCTCAAACATCCGCGCAAGTTCCTCGTCGCTGAAGGGAATTCGTTCCTTGGATTGTTTCTCGTTGCGGTTCCGTAGCTCTTTGATAAGGCGTGCCGGATTGCGATCCAGCCATTCATTGCTTACTGCAAACTCGAAAAACGATTTGACGATGGTCATGTTCTTCGTCGCCGTATTTGCTGCAACGCCCCAGGAGGTTCGGAATTCGCGAACATCCATCGGTCCCCATTGTTCAAGGAGGACGTATCCCTTCGACTCAGAGAACTTGGTGAAGCGGTTCATCAGGTAGCGATACATCCGCTGGGTGGTGAAGGCCGACGATTCGGCATGAGTCGCATGAAATGCATTCACCGCTCGCTCAATGGTCACTCGTGGAGTTGATGGAAGGGAAGGGATCGTTTCCGGAGGCGGAACCGTCAATTCAGTTCCCCAGGTTTTCCAGGCACCAACAACTTCTCTGGCCTGTTCCCATTCGATCTGCCCGGTAGATCTCCGTTTGAACTTTCCGCCGAGTGTGCCGGAGGCGAAGATCACGCAAGCGCAACGCTTCCAACCCTTCTTGCTCTCTTCGAATTCGCCTGAGCGGAACTCTTCCGGATGACCTGATTCACACTCCGCCCTATGCCGTCGATAGAGGTTAATTGCCACGCAGATATTATAGGACGGATTGCCCGCTATTGCCCGCTAAAATGCGTCTATGTCTATAAGTTATTGATTCTAAGCTGGCGGAGAGAGTGGGATTCGAACCCACGGTACTCGTTAAAGTACACACGCTTTCCAAGCGTGCGCCTTAAACCACTCGGCCATCTCTCCGGAGGGTGGTCTGTCTTCTAGAGTTTAACAGAGCGGGATCGATTTTCCCGGCTTCGGTTGCTAGCGCTCGTGGCGTTCACGCCGTCTCGGCTAAATCCTGTGAAATCGTTTACTTCTTAAGGGCGGGTGGTTTATAGTTCGACGTTGTTTGCCGCGACCCTGTCAGACGCGGCGCGTGTCAATATCTCACTCTGAAAGGCAATTTCATGCCTGTATTCTCCCGTCGTGACCTGCTTTGCTCCGGAGTAGCGCTCTCTGCATCTTCGTTGGTTGCCCGTTCTGCCTGGGCGCGTGCCGCGGCGCTGATGGGTGGGAATCCCGCAATAGCTGCGGAGGCCGCTATAGCTCCTCGCGAGCAGCTTCTCTTCGATTTCGGCTGGAAATTTCAGTTCGGCAACGGAGTCAATCCAGCTCTCGATCTCGGCTTCGGCAACGGCCAGGGCGACTTTGCCAAGACCGGTGAATTCGAGTTTTCCAAAGCAAAGTTCGACGATTCGAAGTGGCGCACACTCAATTTGCCTCACGACTGGGCAGTCGAACTGCCGTTTGTTCACGACGAGGTACAGAACTCACACGGATATAAGCCGGTTGGCAGGCGTTACCCGGAAACCAGTGTGGGCTGGTACAGGCGCACATTTGAGATTCCTGCCAGCGACCTGGGACGCCGCATCTCTGTTGAGTTCGACGGAGCCTTTCGCGACGTTCTGGTTTTCGTGAATGGATGCTTTATTGGCCGCAACGACAATGGCTATGCGCCATTTCGCTTCGATGTAACGGATTTTCTCGCCTATGGTGCGAAGAACAATATTGTGGCGCGCGTAGACGCCAGCTTTGGCGACGGCTGGTTCTACGAAGGTGCAGGAATCTATCGCCACGTATGGCTCACCAAGACGGACGTGCTGCACCTCGGCAAGTGGGAAAGCACCGTGCGCTCGGAGGTCAACGGGCGATCCGCACATTTGACCCTTGGGACTGTGGTAGTCAACGAAGGAAAGCAGCCCGAGAACGCGATGGTGAGTTGGCAAATTCTGGATGCGTCGGGAAAGACTGTAGCGACAGCCGAATCCGCGGTGCAGTTGGTGCCCGTGGACGGTACCGCAACATACTCGGCCACGGCGATGCTGGATAACCCCGCCCTCTGGTCCGTCGACGCGCCGAATCTCTATTCAGCTATCGTCACCGTCGACGCCGCGGGGAAACCGCGCGATGCCGAGCGCGTGATTTTTGGCGTGCGCTCGGCGCGATTCGATGCCGACAAGGGTTTCTTCCTGAACGGAAAGTCCATGAAGATTCAGGGCACGTGCAATCACCAGGACCACGCCGGCGTGGGCGCGGCACTCCCTGACCGTCTGCAGGCTTTCCGCCTTGGCGTCCTTAAGGAAATGGGCTGCAACGCTGTACGCACGTCGCACAACATGCCCACGCCCGAGTGGGTCGAGGGTTGCGATCGTATGGGCCTCATGATGATGTGTGAAACCCGCCAGATGAGTTCCAGCCCGGAAGGTCTGGCGCAGCTCGAAGCCATGGTCAAGCGCTATCGCAACTCGCCTTCCATCATTTTGTGGTCAATCGGCAATGAAGAGTGGCAATTGCAGGAATCTATGGCGGAGCAGGGCGCAAAAATCGCTGCCACCATGGTTGAGCGATGCCACGAACTTGATCCCACGCGCGTGGTTTCGGCGGCAGTCAATGGGACCAATCAGAGGGGCGTTTCCGATGCATTCGACATCATCGGCTTCAACTATGGTCTCAATCGTCCGGATGGATACCACAAAGAGCATCCGAAACGGCCGATTTATGGATCCGAAACCGCCAGTGCCGTCTCCACCCGCGGCGTCTACACCACCGACAAATTGCGCAACTGGGTCAGCGCCTACGACGTGAACAACCCGGGTTGGGGTGAACAGGCAGAGGAGTGGTGGAAGTTCTATGCCACACGCGAGTGGGAGGCCGGCGGCTTTGCCTGGACCGGCTTCGACTACCGCGGAGAGCCCACTCCCTATGGATGGCCCTCCATCAACTCGCAATTCGGCATCGTGGACATGTGCGGATTTCCCAAGGACACCTTCTTCTATTACAAGTCGTGGTGGGGAAGCGAGCCTGTACTGCACCTGTTTCCGCACTGGAACTTCGAAGGCAAGGAAGGTGAGGAGATCCCGGTATGGGTGCACTCGAATCTCGACGAGGTTGAGCTCTTTGTCAACGGAACGAGCGCCGGCAGCCAGAAGGTTCCGCACCTAGGACACGTGGCGTGGAAGGTAAAGTACGCTCCGGGTTCAATTGAGGCGCGAGGAAGCAAGGCGGGCAACGTTGTGTTGACTGAGAAGCGCGAGACCACCGGACCCACGGTCGCCATCCGGCTTACAGCGGATAGAACAGAGATTAATGCTGACGGCGAAGACGTTGCAGTTTTGAAGGTCGAGGCCCTGGACAAGGAGGGGCGCGCCGTGCCGACTGCGGGGAATCTGATCGGCTTTAAGGTCTCCGGGGCGGGTGCGCTCATCGGGGTAGGGAACGGTGATCCCAACTGCCAGGAGAGCGACAAGGATCCCAAGCGGTCGCTCTTCAATGGGCTGGCCCAGGTGATCGTCCAGGCGACGAAGGAGGCCGGTGAGATTCACATCGAGGCTTCCAAGGAGGGTTGGGATGGACCGGAGTTGACCCCGGCGAAGCTGGCGATCACCACGAAGAAGGTCGATTTGCGACCGGCCGTGCACGTGTCGCGCGAGCCCTCCTAGGGCCTGACCGACCCTCTGCGCCCGGTGGTATACTCACAAGGTCAGGCGGACCGCGCCACCATCTTCAACGCACGCTGAGGTTCTCATGTCCGGCCATTCAAAATGGGCCACAATCAAGCACAAGAAGGGCGCGCTGGACGCTAAGCGCGGCAAGATATTCACGCGTCTTCTCAAGGAAATCGCTGTTGCCGCCAAGGGCGGTGGAAACCCTGACACCAACGCACGCCTGCGTACCGCCGTTCTGGCTGCCAAGGCTGAAAATATGCCGCAGGACAATATCAAGCGCGCTATCCAGCGCGGCACCGGCGAACTGGAAGGCGTCAGCTACGAGGAGATCAGCTTCGAGGGGTATGGGCCCGGCGGTGTTGCCATCATTGTGGATGTTATGACCGACAACCGCAACCGCGCCGTCAGCGAGATCCGCCACGCCTTCACCAAGAACGGTGGCAATCTGGGCGAATCCGGATCGGTCCGCTTCATGTTTTCCAAGAAGGGTGTCATCGCAATCGAGAAGTCCGCAGCCTCGGAAGAGCAGTTGATGGACATCGTTCTGGAGCATGGCGGCGAGGACCTGAACGACGAGGGCGAAACCTGGGAAATCCTTACCGACCCCGCATCCTACGAAGCGGTGCTCTCAGCCGTCAAGGCGGCGAAGATTGAGCCGGTAATGAACGAAGTCACCATGGTCGCTTCCACCTACACCAGGCTTGAGGGTGCCCCGGCCAACCAGATGGTTCGCCTGCTCGAAGTTCTGGAAGACCTCGATGATACTCAAAATGTCTACACCAACTTCGACATGGACGCGGCGCAGATGGAAGAGGCGGCTAGCTGAGAGCGTCCAAGGCAGGCATTTAAAAGGCCGCCCGGATGTGGCGGCTTTTTTGTGGGATTCACGGTATTCATGTATGGAAGGGAAGCACGTTGACCAGAATTACCAGGCTCTTTTTGTTTGCTTCGATTGCCATGGCGGCAGGGACGGTGGTTGTCTCCGCCCAGACTCAGGCTGGTGCGGCAATTCCTACTGGTGCTAACCAGGCAGCCCTCACATTCAGCGGTTCGGTCAACAACGACCCCGTCGCCCAAGTCCGCAAGAACCTGAGCTGGGAATATGGCCCATTCCTGAACGGGGGTAACGGATTCGGTAACCGTGACGACTACAGGTTCCTCTCGGCTGGTTTTCAGGCTGGCAAGATCCTCACCCCAGTGATCGGCAAAGGAATCTTTGCTGGGCAGTTTGAATATAGTGCCAACATCATGCCGCTGTGGCTTGCATTTACCCCGGCGCAGAACCCGAACGCTAACTTCCTTTATCCCAACAGCACCAGTTTCACCGGACCCGAAGGCGGTGGTACCTACGTGGGCGCCAGCCTGACACCGGTCATTCTGCGCTGGAATTTTCTCAGCCATTCGAGGCGTATTCAACCTTGGTTTCAGGCAGCTGGTGGTCTAATCTACACCACCCATAAATTTCCGCCGGACCTGCTCATTCCGCACGGTCAACCGGGTGGCACATCGGTATTCAACTTCTCTCCTCAAGGCGGTGGCGGCATTCATTACTTTCTCCGTCCGGGGTGCTCCATTGATCTGGGGATGAACGGTGTTCACATCTCCTCCGCCTCCCTTGGCGATAGAAACCCCGGTGTCAACGCTCTTATTCAGGTGCAACTGGGCTACACCATTTGGAAATGAAATACGTCGGCCCCGAGGAGGGGAACTGAGCAGCTGGATGGAGTCAGAATGAGCGGACCGTTAGTCGAGTGCGTTCCCAACTTCTCAGAAGGCGCGGACACGCGCCGTGTCGAGGCGATTGTGGCCGCGATGCATGTTGAGGGTGTGCGTCTGCTCGACTGGTCCATGGATGCCGATCACAATCGTTCCGTCGTGACCATTGCCGGTCCTCCTCCCGCGGTTGTAGAGGCGGCTGTGCGCGGCGCCGGCAAGGCAGCGGAACTTATTGATCTCACTCGCCAGCGGGGGGTGCACCCGCGCATCGGCGCGGCCGACGTGATTCCCTTCGTTCCCATTTCCGGCATCAAGCTTGAGCAGTGCGTGCTGTTGGCGCGGCAGGCCGGCCTGGAAATCTGGCGGCGTTTCAATGTCCCCGTGTTCTTTTATGAAGCTGCCGCCGCGCGGCCCGACCGGGCCAACCTTGAAGAAGTGCGGAGGGGGCAATTCGAAGGGCTTGCGGATGCGGTTCGCAAGGATTCGGCGCGCCGCCCCGACCTCGGCGGCCCCGGTCTTCATCCCACCGCGGGAGCCTGTGCTGTGGGCGCGCGCAAATTCCTGGTTGCATACAACATCTATTTCGATTCCACAGACGTTTCTATCGTGAGGGCAATTGCCCGCGAGATTCGCGCCGCTTCAGGCGGGCTCAAAGGGGTTAAGGCCATGGGAGTCCTCGCCCACGGCAGGGCTCAACTTTCCATGAATATCACCGACTTTGAGGTCACACCCATCTCCCAGGTCTATCGCTCAGTCTCCAAACTTGCAGAGCGGCACAAGGTGGCCCTGGCCGAAGGCGAAGTGATTGGCCTGCTGCCCGAGGCTGCCTGCGAGCGGAAGAGCGACTGGATGCGTCTTCTCAGTGGATTTGACCCGCTGACCAAGATCTTGGAGCAGCGGCTCGAATCTCCGCTCGTTTGGCCGGGACGTGGTCCAGGGGCTTGAGATGTGCGCGGGTGAGCATTCCACGCGGGGCGCGGAAACCGACGCTATGGCAACGCGCTCGAGAGTACAATAAACGTAGGTTTTGAAATTGTTTTTCGCGTTTCTGTGGTGCGTTACATGCTTGTTTGGAGTCGAACTTGCATTCGCTCATCGCGAAAAACATGGGATCACCGGAGGAAGTTTTGTTGAACGCATTTGTAAAAGTTTCCGTTCCTGCCGCGCTGCTCGCAGTATCCGTTTTTGCTTCAGCGTCGCAGTTGTCCACCGACGCGCGTACCGCCGTTCCGCATGAAGTGCAGCAGCTTGTGGTTATTGACTACCGTGCCATGCAGAATTCCACTGCCGCCATGGATTTGCGCGAACGCGTGATGCCCCCGGAGCTGAAGCAGTTCGATGAAGCGCTGAAAAAGTCTGGGCTGAATGAAAATCACGACGTCGATCAGTTGGCTTTCGCACTGTTCCGCCCGTCGGCTACCAGCGAGGGACTGGTGACGGTGGGTATCGCCCAGGGACAGTTCCCCTTGCAGGACATTCTGGCCAATTTCAAGAAGAATAAGGTGAAGCCAACCCTTGTCCGCACCAACAAAATCTATCCATTGGCCAAGACCGGCATGGTGGTTTGCTTCGTCGACCCGTCCACCATGGTCTTCGGTTCTACGGATGCAGTCACCAAGGCGCTCGATGCCCGTGACGGCGCCTCACCCAGCTTGTTGACCAACAACTCCATGATGGAGGCCATGAAGACTGTGGACTCCGATGACCTGTGGAGCATCCTTGACGAGAAGGGAACACAGACCATGATGCGCCAGGTACTCGGCGAAGCCGGATCAGTCACCGACTTCGAGACTGTTCGCAAACGCCTCCAAGCCTCCTGGTACGGGATGGACTTCCAGCACGGAGTCAAATTCAATCTCACCATCGCTACAGGTGACACCTTTGCGGCGGCGACCATCTCATCGCTGCTCACGGCTGCCGTGGCTCTTCGCAAAGTCAGCGGTTCGGATGCGGAAAAGCAGGCCTTGAGCGATACCACCGTAGCTTCCGATGCGGGAAACATGTCGATCCGCTTTGCATCTTCCGATACTGAATTCAACAGTCTCTTGCACTCCCCGCTCTTTGAAACCATGGTGAAGTAAACCCATCGAAAAATGCACAGTACCCCATCCATCGAGCATCTTTAGCTCGATGGTGGGAGACCATAAAGGCTATCCGTTCCCCAGTGGGTCTTTCCGTTTCCCTCTTTGTCTCAACCCCAATCTGACGTCAGCGTCCCGGCGTCAGATCGGGATGGAACTCAGCTTTGCCGCCCGGCAACAGCAGAATCTGCAGCGACCCTTCCTGCCGTTCAACCAGGTTCGGTCCGGTAATCTGCACCTGCTTTCCATCCGCCGCAGTGTACTGCACCTTCAACGGCCCCTCTCCCCGCAGCTGAATCCGATAGTGGAACACCCCATCCGCGGTTAAGCGATCACTTCCAAAGCTCGCACTCGGATAATCGACTTCGAGCAGCTGTATCGCTCCCCCGGTGCGGTTTTCCACCGCCATTTCAACGTGATACGAGTGGCATCCCGTGGCGAATCCGACCATCGGAAGAGCGATTGCCCCCAGAATCCAGCTGCGAAACCTCATTCCCGGCTCCCACTTTCCTGCGCTCCATCATCGTGCGGCGCCTGGGCTGCGACCTTCTTTTCCAGTCGGTCGAGTCGCTTCAGAAGCTCCGGCAATCGCTGGAAGATGGTCACTGCCCGCAGCCAGATCCGGTTGTCGAACCCCGGCGAACCGGAGAGCGTCTTTCCCGCGGGCACATCGTGCGAAACCGCCGATTGCGCCGTCAAAATCACACCATCCCCTACCGTGCAGTGGCCGGCTACGCCCGTCTGGCCAGCAAGAATCACGTTGTTTCCAATCACCGACGACCCAGCCAATCCCGTCTGGGCGCAAACCAGCGTGTTCTCTCCAACTTTGGATCCGTGCCCAATCTGCACCAGGTTATCTACCTTGGTTCCATCGCCGATCGAGGTTTCTCCAACCGTCGCCCGGTCAATGCACGCGTTGGCCTGGACATCGACCCGATCCCCAAGCCGCACCGGGCCCGACTGCGGAATCTTCTCCCAATGGCTGGCCTCATTTTTGGCAAAGCCGAATCCGTCCGCTCCAATGATCGCGCCGTTTTCCAGGGTTACGTGGTCGCCCAAAATGCAGTTTTCGCGCACCACCGCGTGTGCGTGGGCAAACAGGTGTGAGCCTGCTTCCACCCCGGGATAAAGCACCACGTGCGGCAGTAGGGTGGCGTGCGCACCTAGCCTTACCTTCGGACCAACAACGGCATAGGCCCCGATGTGCGCACCCTCTCCAATCACGCTCGTCGGATCGATAACTGCCGTTGGGTGAATCCCCGGCAGATAAACGGGTGGTTGGTAAAACAAAGCCAACGCTCGAGAGAAGGCCAGATAGGGATTCTTGGTTCTAAGAGTCGCCGCCGCAATCTCCTGAAAATCCGGATCTACGAGTACCGCTGCTGCCCTGGTCTTTCGCGCCAATCCCGCATATTTAGGGTTGGCGACGAACGTAACCTCCGTCGGCCCTGCTTCCTCAATCCCTTTAACACCAGTTACTTCCAGCTCCGCGTCTCCGCGCAACTCCGCTCCCAACTCCCTTGCCAATTCGCCTAGCTTCATCGATGAGATTGTACCGGAATGCGCCCTGCTACGCGGTATCCGGTTCGTCCGGGAACAGCGCCGCTTGCTCTCCCGCTTTCCCCGCTTCCTTGTCCCGTCCGCCTGGTTTGCCCTCGGCCCCACCCCGTGATCGGCCGCTTGCGCCAATCACGCCCACCACCTCCAGTGCCTGGATCGCCTGCCGGGGCACGAAAACTCTCTGCGTGTTCGAGCGCGTGTCCGGCGGGGTCAGCAGCAACCCCGCTCCCTCAATCAGCGAGCGATCATTGGTCGCCAGGCCCTCCAGTTCCTCCCCGTCGGTCAGTGTCATTCTCAGCCACAGTCCCGCGGTCCGCGGCCGGGTGGAGAAGCGCTTCTGCAATAGCCGCTCGGGATCGGCCTGCTGGGTTGAGGCTGCGGGCAGGTCACGGACGTAGCAGACCCACTTCACCTGGCCCCACTCCATATGAATCACCTTGCCCGCCAGATCGAGAATCTCCAACTCCGAGGCCTCAGCCGAGAAACCGGCCCCCGCATAGCCCGCGCACCATTCCCGCGAAAACTTGCGCACAATCACCGGTTTGCGAACGGGACTCATCGTTTTGGATTGTCGCACGAGTGGGGCAGTCCGCGGATTGGCCTGCCTACGTTGGAACCAGAGGAGTGGTAAATCGCCGTCATTCAATCCAGTCGAAAATCTGATTCAAAGGCTGCTAGCCAATCCGTCTCGGTTGTGTTAATGTACTGGTTTGCGACCTCCGTCTGGAGGTGTGCTAAGCGCAGCAGCATCAGACACTTGGCTGCGGTTCGTGACGGCGGAAGTGGGGAAGTCGAATGGCTGACTACATTTATCTTTTGGAAAACCGGCTGTCGGCCGACCAACGGAATGCTTTGCGGTTGCTTCGTGAAGCTGCACGCGAAGCTGGAATGATCCTCTTCCTGACCGGCGACGTGGTCCGGGACCTCACCAGCGGGCACGCGGTGCGCAACTTGGAAGTCGCTGTCCACGGAAATGCACTTAAGCTCAAGAAGATTGTTGAGCGGGCGGGCGGCAAGGTCTGGGGCGAAGACGAACCTTCGCAGAGCCTATATCTGTGTTTTCCGGGTACCGTGCGAGTTGACGTGGTAAGCACTCACCGCACCGAATACCCCAAACCGGGGAAGCCTGTTTATCACCCCGCATCAATCCATGAAGACCTGCGCCGCCGCGACTTTACCGCCAACGCCATGGCCATCTCGCTCAACGAGGGATCGTTCGGCCTGCTGATGGACCCCATGAATGGCGCCGCGGATATCGAGGCCCGGACCCTTCGCCTGGTCTCAAACTACGGCTTCCTTGAGGAACCCGCTCTGCTGATCCGGGCAACGCGGTACCTTGCTCGGCTCGGCTGGGATCTGGATCCCAAGACAAAAACCCGCTTCGAAAATGCCAAGGCTGAGGGCGTAATTGAATACCTTTCCAATACTTCCCGAAGCGAGGAGTTGGAACAGATCGGCCACGAGGAAGAGGGCCTGAAGATCCTGCGATCGCTGGAAGCCGAAGGCTGGATGGGCGTTCTTTTTCCGGCCTGGACCGCCGCGAAAGCGGACGAGGAAAAGCTGAACTCCCTCCATGCTCTGGCTGTCGAACTCCTCCTGCAAGGCGTTCACGCCGACATGTCCGCTGCGCAAATGCAATTGCTCACGGCGAAGCTATCCTCCAAAGACCTCTTGGCGTTGAAGAAGTCAATGCTCCGCCCGGGCTTTGTTGAAGAGTGGAACAGCCTGGACTCGATGGCGGCGGCCTTTGCCAAGGTGCTGCTCGCCAAGGAAAATGCGACGCCTTCCACAAGTTACAAGCTCTTTACCACCTACGATCCGGAAGCGATTCTCTGGCTCGGATTTACCACCAAAGATCCAGCCGTCAAAGAAAGATTCGATCTCTTCCTCAAGGTCTGGCCAGAAGCCCGCCAGCGCATTCCTCATGCACTCATGCAGGAGATGCGCGTCACGCCCGAGTTGGCAACTTACACGGAAATCGTCAAGGCCATCTTCCTTGAATTGATAGACGGCCGGTTGACCACGCAGGAAGAGATTCGTGCGTTTCTCGAGCCGCATTCGCCGCCCGCGCCCCCGCCGCAGGTCACCATCAAGCGACCCCGCGCCAAGCGCGGCGCTGAAGCCAAGGTCAAGGAGCCCTCTTTCGATGACGATGAGGACTCCGAAGTCGATCTGGATGCGGACGACGATCTCGACGACATTGTCGCCGACGACGATGAAGATTTGGGCCTCGGGCTTGCCCTTCCCAAGGTTGAACTTGACCCTGAGACTTCCGAGGAGGAAGTGGAATCGGTGGGCACTGAACTCGATTCTGACCTGGATGCCGACGACGAAGACGAGGAATCTGAGCCCACTCCCCCGCCGGCAAAGCGTGGATCCAAGGCATCCGCTTCCGCCGCGCCTTCCGCAAAAGTCGCCAAGGCGGCCCCAGTTTCCCAGCCGAAACCGGCGGTCAGCGTTCCACGCCAGACGTCCGCGATTAGTCCCAAGTCCAAGCCCGCTCCGACGGTAAAGCCTACGCCTGCACCAGTTGTTTCCAAGGCAAAGAAGACGGCAAGGTCTGTCCCTGCAGCACGCGTCCACAAACCGGCGCTCAAGCCAGCCCCGAAGCCACCTGCCAAGCCGACTCCCAAGCTGCCCGGCAAGCCTCCGGCGAAGGCCGCGTCTAAGGCTCACGCCAAGCCGACGCCGAAGCCGGCACAATCAAAATCCGCCTCCGCCAAGACGAAAGCAAAGCACGCTCCCGCGAGTTCCAAGACAGCAAAGCCATCGCACTCAGTAAAGGCCGCCCGGCCTGCGGCGAAAAAGGTGTCCGCCAAACCGACAAAGAAGCGCTGAATACTCGTTCGCAGTTCAATTCCGCGTGGTATCTTCAGGGCATTCCGGAGAAACTGTTGATGAATCGCACTCTTCTTCTTCCCCTCGTCTGCCTTATTGTTCTTTTGCTTGTGCTCCCAGCCTCAGCAGCGACCGTAGGCACACCAGCTATCCCACTTCCGCCTCTACAGATCCATTCCATGGAAATCGCAGCCTCCAGCGCAGCTTCGGCCGATCCTCGCCTGGATAACGCATACAAGTTCAACGAGGGTGGATGGACCTACGTCCATCTCCAGGGCACGCCGGAACAAATTGGATTCCAGCATGGTTACCTGTTGGCTCGTGAGATTGAAGACAACGTGCATGTGTACACGGTCACCGCTCCGCAGCAGGATGAGCGCCCGTGGAGCTTCTTCCGCGAAGCTGGAAGAACCGTGTTGTGGCCGCATCTCGACCCGGAATATCAGGAGGAGTTGAAGGGCATCGTCGAAGGCTTGAAAGCCCAGGGATCCGCGCTCGATCTGTGGGATATCGTGGCGCTGAATGGCGATATCGAAATCAGCGATTACTACCTGCCGACTTTGAACAAGAAGGAGCACAAACCCACTCCTCCTGCCGCCGTCGCTCCAGGAAAGTGCAGCGCGTTTGTCGCAACAGGTTCAGCCACCAAAGACGGCAAGATCGTCATCGCGCACAGTAACTGGTCCTCGTATGCTGAGGGAGAGCGTTGGACCGTCGTCTTCGATATTGTGCCGTCCAGCGGCCAGCGCATCCTCATGGACGGCCTACCGGGCGTGATCACCAGCCAGGATGATTTCGGTGTGAACGCCAGCGGCCTGATGATTACGGAGACCACGCTGCCCATGGCGAAGGGATTCGACGTCAATGGAATTCCCGAGTTCGAGCGCTCACGCAAAGCCATGCAATATGCCACGTCGATCGACGAATACGCAGCCATCATGCGCGCGGGCAACAACGGCGGTTATGCGAATTCATGGCTCATCGGCGACCGCAAAACCGGCGAAATCGGCTATCTCGAACTTGGACTGCACCAGACTCCGCTGACTAAGAAGAAAGATGGCTACTTTGTCTCCTCGAACTTCTCGGCAGATCCCTCTCTGATCCGCGATGACACCCCGGGATTCAATCCGAATAACCCGGAAAGCAGCATGAATGCCCGCCATATCCGGGCGGAAGAATTCATGAGGGAGCACTACGGCCAGCTCGATACGGCACTCGCGGAGGCTTATCTGTCCGACCACGAAGACAGCTACGAGCACAAGATCGATGCCGGCAAGCGCAGCCTGTGCGGCCATGAGGATACTTCGCCTGTGGGAGAGAAAGTCTGGGATGACCCACCGTTTGTGCCAGGCGGAGCGGTTACAGGCAAAGTGATGGACTCTGACATGGCCGCAAAGCTCAGCTTCATCGGCAGGGCTGGTCATCCATGCGGCGAGAACTTCTACGTTGCGCCATTCCTTGCAGCGCATCCCCAGTTCGCCTGGCAGAAGCCAATTCTTCATGACATGATCGCCGGCCCATGGACGACATTTGTCGCGGACGAAAAGAAATAGAACACACCTCACTGGACATCTAAATCAAATGAAAACGCCCTGTTGTTCCCGATTATCGAGGTAATGGATGGATTTTGACTACGTCGTCATGCCGGCAATCCTGGTTTTCATTGCACTCCTGGTCATCTGGCGGAGCATTCGCCGCATTCGATCATTGAGGGCTCAGAAATATCGCACCTGGCGAAGAATTGCTGAATGCGTCGTTCTCTCGCTCCTTATTCTGCTACTAGCTGTCGTGGCCGGAAGCAGCGCATTCAATGCGGTTGCGCTGCAGGTTGCGCGATTCAGTAACCCGCCAGATGGAACTTTCTATAAGGTGAATGGCGCACAGATGCACATGGACTGCACTGGTGTGGGATCGCCGACGATTGTTCTGGATACAGGGTTCGGCGACAACGCGCTCACGTGGGAAAAGGTCCAGCCGGAGTTGTCGAAAACCACGCGGGTTTGCTCGTATGACCGGGCCGGGTCTGGGTGGAGCGAGCCGCAGCCGGAAGCGCACGATGCCGAACACATTGTGGGCCAGTTGCACGAACTGCTGAGCCAAGCGCACGTGAGCGGCCCCATTGTGCTGATGGGGCATTCAATAGCCGGCATGTATGTGCGCGCCTATGAAGCGCACTATCCGACGGATGTTGTGGGGATTGTGTTTGTGGATGGTTCGTCGCCGGAGCAATTTCACAATCCGCTTTACACGGCTGAACTTGGCAAACAGCCCTGGCTTCTCTATCGAGGTGTGCCGATCCTTGGCATTCCACGGCTTATGTGGATGCTTTCGCTCTCTTCGCCCGATCTTGGCGCGCACGCCACGAAAGCGGAGGCCGAGGCTTCCTTCCATGGACACGTTGGCGCCCTTCAAGAAGAGATGGGCCGCTTTGTACAATCCGCGGATGAAACCATCCACACGGGGCCGTTCGGTGCGCTGCCGATTCTGATCTTCACGCAGGACACCGACCACCCGTCCAAGGGCATGGAACGATACGCCGGCTCATGGAACCAGATGCAGGAGAATCTGAAGATGCTTTCCACGCGCAGTCGCAGGATTATCGCGAAGGGTAGCGGACACTACATTCAGTTCAGGCGGGCTGACCTAATTGAGAAGGAAGTGCCGCCGTTCATTGGACAACTTCGGGGAACAGTTCCGCAGCCGACGAACTACGACACTACCATCACGGAATAAAGAAAGTGCAGTGCGGCCCCCATGTGACTTTCTGCAGGGGATAAAGCTCCGGCTTCCCGCACGAATCAATTTCCCACTAAGCTGTGAAGCCGTGGCCTGTTGTTGGCTTCAAACCGGAACTGGAACAACCTCAACTGTCGCCGCTACCACCATCTCGCGGATTGAATTGATCACCAGATCCGGCTGATCAAGATGAATCCAGTGCGCGCTCGCCGGCGCAATTACCTGCTGCGCATTGTCACCAATGCGGGCAATCTTCTCGTCGGAAAGTGGTGTGGATTTCCCGGGCGTTAAAATCACCACCGGGATGTCATGGATAGGTTCCGCATCCTGCATCTCGCGCACCGTGTCGGGAACCGCCATCACATGGCTTCGCATTCCGGCGTAGTATCCGGGGCGCGACCAGTGCGCGGCAACAATCGGCTGAACCTCCCGTGGCATCTTGCCGACCTCATTCTTGACTCGCCCCAGCACATGCTGCGCCCCGTTGCCCGCAGCCCCGGCGAGTTGGCCAGCGACCTTTCCAGATCGGCAAAGCAGCGACATTACCGCAAGTCGGGCCAGGCCAAACCTCGCGATAGGAATCGCGATTCCGGAGAGCTTTTTGCCGCGGTCGATTTCGGACTGCTTGCCGGGATTCAGCGGTGGCCACTCCTCACAACGCATCGGGTCTACCAGCAGAACGCTGGCCACCTCATCCGGATAGAGCAGCGCATAGCGCCGCATCACCAGCCCGCCAAAAGAATGTCCCACCAGGATGTAAGGAGGCTTGATTCCTGCGCCTTCCAGCATTACATGTAGTTCAACCGCAATGTTTCCCGGTGTGCGCGCGGTCCTGTTTGGGCTGCTCCACCCCAGGCCGCCACGATCGTAAGAAGCGGTATAGGTGAACCGAGAGACGATCTCCTGGATATGAAACCAGTTCAAGTTCGTGGCGGCAATCCCGGATTCAAACACGACAGTGGGGCCGCCTGCACCCTTTTCCATCAGGAAAAGCGAGCGCCCGCCGCCGATATCGATCGAGCGTCCAAGGCCGGCGTAGAGCCGACGATCCCGGCGCGCACCAAAGAACTGATAGAGAAATCCTGTGGACACCAGTGCGGCGCCCGCGGCGAGAATCCAGAGAACTGCGACCATATGTAATCCTAAAAACGAGTGAGTTGCTCGGGGCTGAAGTCCCCGAGTCCGAGATTTGCCTTTGCACTGCCGCGGTCGATGATGAGCAGTGTCGTCCCACTCTGGCCTCGGATCTTTGACTCCACCTGGCTGGCTGACCAGATACCACCGTCATGGCGCAGCCCGAAATAGGTGAACTCCTTCACCGTCCCAGTACCTTTCAGGGTTTTTTCTACATATACAGGAAACCCGATGCTTTGGTCGAGCCAAGTTTTGATTTCAGCATAATGGGTCTTGTCCGCTGTCCCCGGCGTGCTTTTCAAAACATTGCAGTCGCGGGCGCCAAACGTAGTTTCCTTCTCCAATACCTGACCCGGCCAGAAATACTGCATCTCCAGGAAATCCTCAAAGCTGAAGACTGGGCCGAGGGGCCCGTCGCTCCACTTCTCGAAGGGAAGTGTAGTCGCAGTTTTATCACCGGGGTGAGCAATTTTGATCACATTTTGGCCACTGGGACGCATTTCAAGCAGAATGTGAGCGCGCGTATCAGGCTTAGCAGTGGGCGAAGGACTAACTTCCACCAACACCCGCAGCACACCCGGAAACCAGTGCGCCTTGATGATTATGCTGTCGCTTGTTCGCTTGCCGTCCGCGTCCACTCTCACCAGGTGACCGCTGGCGCGAAAGTCCGCCGTTTTCACCCGCTCCTGCGGAGTCTTTAGCACCGCGGCTACGTCCGCCGCCGCAACCGCCAGCGCTGTGCTGAACAGTGCCGCCGCCACGCCGATGAGAAGTCTCATGACTCAATCTTACCGTCGCGGATACGAATGTGCCGCGGTGCGCAGTTCGCGATCTCATTCTCGTGGGTAATGATTATCAGCGTCATGCCGCGCTGCTTCTGGATGCCAATCAGAATCTCCATGATCCGGGCGGAATTCACACTGTCCAAATTGCCCGTAGGCTCGTCTGCCATCAAGATCGATGGAGCATTGGCCAAGGCTCGCGCGATCGCGACACGCTGCCGCTCTCCGGCGGAGAGTTGGTTGGGATATTGGTTGAGCCGATGCTCCATGCCCATTTCCCGCAACAGAGACTCGGCTCGCTGGGCTCGGTTGCTCGGCAGCAAATCCAATGCCAGCATGGGCACCTGTACGTTCTCAATGGCTGTGAGTGTCGGTAACAGATAGAACGCCTGAAAGATGAATCCCACTTGCCGCGCCCGGTAATTGTCCAGGCTCACAGTGGATCCCAGTGCGGCATTCTGAAACAGCACTTCGCCACTGGTGGCCGTATCCAGCCCCCCCAGCAATTGCAAGAGCGTCGATTTGCCGCTGCCGCTCGGTCCGCTGATCGCCAGATACTCGCCGGCTGTGATGCTGAGATTCACCCCGCGAAGAGCCTCGATGCGCCCTTCGTCGTAGCTCTTGCAGAGGTTCCGGACCTCCAGGGTGGGGCTAGTCATGCCGGATCGCCTCCACCGGTGAGAGATGCGAGCCTCTCCACGCAGGATAGGCACCCGCCAGAATTCCCGACAGAATAGATAACCCAAGCGCCTCCAGTAGATGCCCCGCATCCAGCGATGAGGAAACGATGCTCGCCGTCTGAGGCAACATCGACAGCAGGCGCAAAGACCCCCAGCCGAAAAACAGGCCGAGGATCCCTCCAGCAAAACCCAGCACCGTCGCCTCCACCTCGATCAGCAGCACAATCCGTCTTGATTTCCAACCAATCGCGCGCAGTATCCCAATCTCGCGCGTCCGCTCAAACACCGACATGGCCATGGTGTTCGCAATGCCCAGAACTCCCATCAGCAGCGCAATCGACGATGTGCCCCACGCCACAGCATGAGCTAGTGACACAAACTGGTTATTACTGGCCCGCTCGCTTGCCAGTTGTGCATTCAGGCCGGGCAGCGCGGTCTCAATTTCCTTCTGGGCGCGCTTCAAATAGTGGTCTGGAGCTTCACCCGCAGGCGCGGGACGAAGCCGCACGTGAAACCCGGAAACCTTACCTTGCAGGCTCGTGAGTTGCTGCAACTGATCCAGCGGCATAATCACGGCCCCTGCCTCCAGTGCCGTCCCGCCATGATAGATACCAACCACCTTAAAAGCGGAGCCTTGAATATCCAGCGAATCGCCGACCTTCTTGTTCAAGGTACTTGCCAATGCATCCCCGATCATCACTTCGGGCTTCCCATCCTCAAAGTGTTGTCCCGACAAGAAGGTGAGGGAACTGAATTCGTAGGAATTCGCGCGCCAGCCAAATACCAGCGCATTCACCTCGGGGGTCAGATCAATCAAATTGAAGAGCATGGGACTAACCTGCGCCACCACCGGCACAGCGGTTAGCTTGCCTTCGATAGAGGTGTCCACTGACGGGTTAAGGAACGTCTTCTGCACCACAGCAATATCGGTGCCGCTGCTCGAATATAGTCGCAGCCATTCTTGCTCAAACGAGCGCGAGAAGCCAACCAGGGCAACAAATGCCCCAATCGCCATGCCGATCCCCCAGAGTGTCAGAAGCGTTCTGAGTCGCCTGCGCCAAAGGTTTTTCCATGCAAATCCGATGAAGGACAGTTGGGAGGCCATTTTGTAGGAGCAATTCCTCCCGTGGTCGGCAATTCGAGTTGAGACTTCAAAGATCTCGTTTACAAGTCAGAGACGCAATCCAGCGATCTCGCAGACAAGCCAAAAGGGCAGCCTCGATCCATAGGCCTGCCCTTCAGTTGACTCATTTCCCCACCCCTTTTTCGCACCTCAAAAAACGACCGGAGAATCACTGCCGTCGTGCGTTCGACCCGTCCAGAGCCGTGTCAACGTTCGCCGTGGAGCTTTACTTGGGTTTGGATGGGGAACCTGAATCCGATGCGTATGCCCTCATCGGACCACCTGAATTCTAGTAACGGCCGCGCCCTCTTGAAGCACCGCCGCCCCCGCCACTGCTTCCTTTGCGCGCCTGGTAGCAGTCCCGGCAAAATACCGGACGATCGCCACGAGGCTCAAAAGGAACTGTTGTAGGCTGGCCGCACCCCGAGCAAATCACAGGTGTACCCTGTGCTGGAGCCGAACGGTAGCCGGAACCCCCCTGGTCGTTCTTCTTTGCCTGACGGCAACTCTTGCAACGCTTTGGGGTCGAATAACCACGTTCCTGAAAGAACGTCTGATCAGCAGCGGTGAAGGTGAAGTCCTGCCCGCAATCGCTGCACGTAAGTTGAATATCTCCGGCCATGGGTCTCCTCGTGGAGATTGTACAGCCCAATTTGTATTTTGAGTACAAGGAATCTTTTGAAAGTAAGAAACTTATCTCAGGAAACGGATTTCCGGCCCTCCCGGCCGTTCAATCGAGCGGTCGCCGCGCTATAGTTCTCCTTGAATGCCAGCGTCTAACCCAGAATTCGAAACTGAGTGTATTCGCCGCATCCTGGCCGGCGAGAGGTACCTGTTCCATGACCTCATCCGTCCCTGCGAACGCGCCATCTATTTAGTGTTGCTCGGGCTCCTGCGAAACGAGGCGGAAGCCGAAGACGCGACCCAGGATACGGCCATCAAGGTCTTCCTGAATCTGCACAATTTCCGCGGTGAGTCGCAATTTCGCACTTGGGTACTTTCCATCGCTAGAAACGAGGGTCTCGGGCGCCTGCGCAAACAGGCCTCCCGCCGAGAAGACTCGCTGGAAGCCGACACGGACGAGCAGACGGGAGACTACACCCCGGCCATCCTGACCAGCTGGCGCGAAGTCCCTTCTGAGGCGCTCGAACGCAAGGAACTGGGCGCGATCCTGCGAACTGCTATAGATGAATTACCTCCGATTTACCGTAACGTTGTCCTGCTCAGGGACATCGAAGAGATGGGCGTCCGTGAGACCGCCGTTGCTCTCGGCATTGCCGAGGGAGCGGTAAAGGTCCGGCTGCACCGGGCGCGCGCCATGTTGCAAAAGCATCTCGCTCCACTGCTCGCGGGCTTTGCACCTAGACGCAAAGGTTTGTTTGGGTGGGGAAAATGAGAATCGATTGCAAACACGTTTGGCAGCACATCTCCGCCTACATTGACGCCGAGGTGGAGGTGGAACTGCGCGCCGACATCGACAGACATCTTGAAACCTGCGAAATCTGCTCCGCCGTCCTCGACTCCACCCGGAACATCGTCATCCTCATAGCGGACGACCGGGTCTTCGAACTCCCCATCGGTTTTAGCCAGCGCCTTCACGCCCGTCTCGACAGGGAACTGGAACTCACCGGCCCCTAAGGTCTCGCCTGCACCGCTGGCGGCGGGCCCGTTCGATGCACCATCGGATGCGTCCACGTCTCCAGCCCCACCAGAACTAGTGTCACAATCGCCAGCGCAACCTGCAACCGCTCTGATCGCCGCTCCTTCTTCGTGATCTCCCGCTTTCGCCACTGCGCCGAAGGCCTCGCCCGCAAATGCCAGATCCAAGCCAGCATCGCCAGGTTCACAATCGCACCCACCGCGGCCAGAGTCAGCATCGGTATCCGGATTGCGTCCTGATGCCATCCGCGAGCCGGAGCATAAATCCCCGAAGCCGCCGCCAGCGCACCCAGCCCAATCGCCACTCGGATGCCGCTGATGGTCAGCACCGCCGTGCACAAGCTCTGCAAAAGCGCAAACAGAAAGCTCGCGCCAGACACCACTCGCATCACCTTGGGTTCTTCGATCTGCGTTCCGGATTCCACCGCACCACCTCGTCAGAATCAGCGTAGCGTATGCAACCGCCCCGCAGCCAATCCAACTAGTGGGCTCCCACGTACTCATCACAAGAAAGTGAGCAAGTCACATTTTCATCGCTAACGTGAACACTTTCTCTGTAACCTTTCCGGGAGAGCGCCACTCCTAAGGGGCGTAACTCGGAATATGCGGGATTCGATCAAATCCACTCCCGTCTTACCATCACCGCGGACCTTTCCGCCCAACTCCCAAATGAGGTCAAAGGATCATGACAAAGAATCAGATCAGTGCACTGCTTCTGACAGCGGCTCTCTCCGGCTTGGCCGGCGGAACCTCCGTAGCAGCCCAGACCAACCAGAGCGCGTCGAAAGTCCCCACTGCCAAGGCCGGCCTGCGCCTCTCCAGCCTCGACCAGACCCCTCCCGCAAAGCACTCCTGTAAGGGCAAAAATGATTGCAAGGGAACCGGTGGCTGCAAGTCCAGCGACCAGGGCTGCAAAGGCAAGAACACCTGCAAAGGCAAAGGCGGATGCGCCACCGACGGATCAAAGCCCCCATCGGCAAACTTCGCATAAGCTCGTCTCACTCCCATTGGCGCGGCAGGAGCCTGAAATCCCACTCTCCTCCGCGCCACGAATCGGAGTTTTTTCCCGCTAAAGCCACTGGCAACTAAGAGCGACAAACTATGAACTACGAACCAAGAATTGAGAACCGCTTTTATGCCCGGCAATCGTTTCAATGCGTACCAGGATCACGGCGTCGGAATCGGCCTCCGCATTCCGCATTATGACCACATCTTCTCGCGCAAGCCTGTGGTTGACTGGTTTGAGATCATTTCTGAGAACTTCATGATCGATGCCGGTCGCCCGCTCGCCACGCTCGATCGAATCCTCGAACAATATCGCGTTGTCCAGCATGGCGTCTCCATGTATTTCGGCTCCGTCACCGCGCCCGATCCTGAGCATCTACGTCGTCTGAAAACACTCGTCCGCCGCACCAAAACTCCATGGCTCAGCGACCACCTCTGCTGGGGAAGCGTGGACGGCACCTACACGCACGACCTGCTGCCACTTCCGTACACATGGGAAGCCATCGAGCGCACCGTCGAGCGCGTCCGCATGGTGCAGGACTTTCTTGAGATTCCCGTCGCCGTTGAAAACGTCAGCAGTTACGCCGCTTTCACCGGTTCCCAGATGACCGAGTGGGAGTTTCTCACTGAAGTCGTCGAGCGTGCCGACTGCGGCATTTTGCTCGACGTAAACAACATCTACGTCTCTTCCGTGAATCACGAGTTCGCCCCAATGGACTATGTGAACGCGGTTCCCGCCGAACGCGTTGCCCAGATTCACGTCGCCGGTCATTCAAAGTACGAGAAGTACATCCTCGATACCCACGATCATCCAGTCATCGATCCGGTTTGGCAACTCTACGCGCGTGCAATAGAACGCTGCGGCCCCACGCCCACGCTGCTTGAATGGGACGACCACATTCCCACCTTCGACGAAGTTCACTCCGAAGCCAAGAAAGCCGAACGCTACCTCCAGCCTCGCGCAAGCATCCTGGCAGGAATCGCCCAATGAACCTCGAGACACTCCAGCGCGAGATGGCCGCCGCCATCATGCAGCCCCTCACCCCCGATGAGGACATGCGCCCCATCGCCCCCGATGGCCGCCACATGTCAGATGTAGCCGCCTCCTTCATCGCTCCCAACAGTCAGCTTTCCGCGTTTGAGCGCCTCGAAATCTACAACCGGCAATACTGGTACCGCGTCCTCTCGGCGCTCGCCGAGGACTTTCCCGCATTGCGCGCAGTCCTCGGCAGCGCAACGTTTGAAGCGCTTTCCATTGCCTATCTCACCGCTCACCCAAGCAGTTCATTCTCTCTGCGCAACCTCGGCTCAAAGCTGCCTGGGTGGCTTGATTCCAATCCAGCTTTCGCACGCCGTCGTCACAGGCTCGCAGTGGACGTGGCCCGCATCGAGTGGGCCTTCGTCGAGTCCTTCGACAACGCTGACCACGATCCGCTTACGCTGGAGCAGATCGCGACTCTTGACGCATCCTCTCGTCTGGCTCTTCAACCCCATCTCCAGCTCATAGCCCTCGATTATCCTGCGGACGATCTGGTGCTCGCGCTGCACGACCACGAAAAGCGCCAAACCAGCGAAGCCGGCGTAAAGCACGACGAACCGTCGAGTAAACCCGCCACGCTCCCGAAACTTCGTCGCCATCCCACTTGGCTCGCATCTCATCGCGTGGACTTCTCGGTCTATTACCGCCGGCTCCAGCGCGAAGAGTTCTCGACGCTTGCCGCCATCCGCCAGGGGTTCTCACTCGTTGACGCCATTGAAGCTGGATTCACGGATTCGCGCATGCCTGAGTCGCGCCGTCCTAAACGCATCATGGAATGGTTTGCAAACTGGGCCGAGCTTGGCTGGATCTGCGCACCCGATCTCGAGTCGCTCGTAAAAAACTAAGAAGGAACACAATGCAATCACTCGTTGACTTCATTCGCGACACCTATGCGCGCGCCACGAAATCCCTGAATTGGCTGCACGGCCCTCTGCTCCTTGCCATTCGCCTTTATTGGGGTTTGCAATTCGAACTGGACGGCTGGCGCAAGCTGCACCATCTCGAAAGGGTGACACAGTATTTCGCCACTTTGAACCTGCCCATGCCGGCTCAAACAGCTTTCGCCGTCGCGCTCATTGAATTCATCGGTGGCATTCTCCTCGCCGTGGGTATCGGCACGCGTCTCGTTTCCCTGATTCTCTTCGTCAACATGACGGTAGCCTTTTGGACTGCCGAAAGGGATGCCTTCCTCGGCGTCTTCTCCAGTCCCGATAAGTTCCAGGCCGCCGATGCATATAGCTATTGGTTCGCCGCTCTTTTGATCCTGATTCTCGGCCCCGGATGGATCTCGCTCGACACCGTGATTGCGCGATTCTTTGGTCCAAAAAGAATTAGTGAAGTGCGCTGAGCAATCTCCGCATGACTCGCTCTGTAACAGGTCTGACTCAGTAGTGAAGTAAGGCCAACAAAATGAGCGAGCTATAAAGGCCGGCTCAGTTTATGGCTTTATCGGCGCGATTGAAGTTGCATCCTGATACAAAGCACCTGCGAATTCCGTCTCGTGCGAGTTTTTCCGTAGCCTGCTTTAGTTCTTAAGCACGCCGGTGAGGAGCACCGGAGTGGTGTCGAGTTCGGATTCTTCGAGCTTCTCCTTGACCATGTCAATGAATGCGGCCATGGCTGGGGAAACCCACTTGTCCTTGTGCCAGAGGATGTGGGTTGCTATATCGAGAGATGGACCGGCCCAATGCAGCGCTTTGAGTTGATGCTGGCGGAGTTCGCGGGTGACGACAATGGCCGGCAATAGACCCAGGCCCATGCCGACGGCGACGCATTGCTTGATGGCTTCAACGCTGGAGAACTCGGTGATGTTTCCAGGGCGAATGTTCTGCAGTGCGAGCGAGCGGTCGAGCTTTTCCCGGTAGCCGCAGCCTGCTTCGGTGAGGAGCAGATTCTGTCCGGCGAGGTCTGCAGGCTTGACGGTCGGGCGGGTCGCCAGGGGGTGGCCGGGTTCAGCCAGAAGCAAGACCCGCTCCATTTTGAGGCGGATCGATCGGATAGATTGGGCGGGTATTGCGTCGGACATGTGGATGGCCATGTCGAATTTACCGGCCTCGAGTTTAAGTGCGAGGGTCGCATCGTTGTAAGGACGAAAGATGAGCTCGACATGCGGGAAGCGGCGGCGAAACGCGCGCAGGACCTGCGGAAGGCGGTAGGTGAGAACGCTCTCCGGAGCGCCTATGCGCAGCGGGCCGCTAGGTTCGACGCCGGATTGGACGGCGCGCTGGCCCTGCTCCATTGCGGCAAGCGCCTGACCGGCGAAGGGCAGGAAGTTGCGGCCGGCATCAGTAAGTGTGACGCGGCGGCCAAGACGGTCAAAGAGCGGCACACCGAGTTCCTCTTCAAGAGCCTTGATCTGGGCGGTGACGTTGGACTGGACGGTATGCACTTTTTCGGCAGTGCGCGTGAAGTTCAGCTCTTCTGCGAGGGTTCGAAAGATCTGCAACTGACGGACTTCCATTGCGTCATCTCCAATTCAGATTGACGTCATCGTATCAATCTATTGGACGGATGTACAGATCTTCTATTGGATTGAGGCATGAAATGACATGGGGTAAATCGGTCCACCGGCTATTGAGAGGCAATCGGCAGCGGAATGAATTGTCCCGTGGGAGTTCTGCCAGGAATCAGGAAGTGCCCTTTGAGGAGGAGAAGGTGAATTACAAGACGATCAATTTCAACGAGAAATTCGGGCTGTTGTCGGAGTATTGGTCTCCGAGGGTTGTGGCGGAGATGAATGACTACCAGTTCAAGGTTGTCAAATTGAAAGGCGATTTTGTGTGGCACGACCATAAGGACACGGATGAGACCTTCATGGTGATCGACGGCAATTTGCGGATTGACTTTCGTGAAGGGGATGTTCACATTGGAGCCGGTGAGATGTTCGTCGTTCCCAAAGGCGTCGAACACAAGCCATACGCGGAGAACGAAGTGAAGTTGTTGCTCATTGAGCCGCGTGGCCTGGTGAACACCGGCGATGCTGGTGGTGAACTAACCGCCCCCAACGATATTTGGATCTAGGTCTTCCCGCCCATACAAAGATGATTCCCCGCAAGAAATGGATCGCGCCGTGAGCAACGAATTGCAGAGGATGGGGTGCATGGCAGCGAATTTCGAGGGCAAGCGAGCAGAGCCGTTCGAGAGTGAGGAGGGCCGCAGTACGGGGACAGCGGCAGGGGAGTTTCCGTGCGGAAAGCGATGTGATTTTGCGCACTGCATGACTTTCTTTGAGTGGCTCACACTGTGCGGCGTGAGTCTGAGAACTAATTCGAGGCGGATTCGATTTTCCGCTGGCATTCACGGTTTGATGGGGATCGTTTTGGCGGCGCCGGTGCTGGCGATGGCAGGTTACGCATCGGCGCAGGGTTTCACGACCTCGCCTGCACGCACCACTGTGGTGGTTTTTGCAGACCAGCCGATGCAGGAAGCGCAATGGAGTGACCTGTTTGCAGCTCTACGCGCAGGGTTGGCGTCCGGTGGGGCGGAGACAGAATCGCTGGATGACGAAGCCGAGTTTGTGCGCGGAGATTCGGCGGCTTCGGGGTTCCGGGTGCAAAGCGCGATCGTGGTTTATCTGCATGGGGATTGCAACCTTGTGCCGCTACCAAGAAGGACGGTGTACGGCGTGGCGCTGGGCTGGGTGCGGGAAGTGCATGGACGGATTGCGCCATTTGCGCATGTAGATTGCACACGGATTGGACAAGTGCTTGGAGCGCAGGCTCTTGGGATGGGAGCGGATCGGCGGAAGACGGTGATGGCAGGAGCGATTGCGCGGGTGATTGTGCACGAGTGGATTCATATTGCTGCGCAGAGCTCGTCGCATACTGAACGGGGCATTGAAAAGGCTCAGTATGGGGTTACGGACCTGATGGCCGGGGAGAAGTGGCAAAATGTGATGCAGATCCGCAGGCCCTCCAGCAACTAATTTGACAGCGTTAAGTGGGCGTTGGACGATGTTCGTTTCTTTTCTGGCGCAACTTTCTGACGGGATCTCTGTTTCCTATTGATAACAGGGTGGTTATTGTCGAGATTTGAGACTGATCCGGAAATGGGCGAGTGACCACGGAGATACCCGACCGGGTTAATCGTTGACCGGGGTTTGGGACGCTCGAGTCTCAAAGTGACTATAATCACATGCGGGAGAACGACAGAGTCGTTCTAGAAATCATTGGAAGGGAAATTCCGCCACATGGCGACAGGCGACCTTGCCCTGGGTCAAGAACAGGGCATAACCATCGCGCGCGAGCGCGTAATCAACGACTTCAGCATTAACGTAGCTACGGTGAACGGGTCCGGCTCGCAATCCGCCAATAGCGTACTGCTGAAGAGCATCTTCGGAATGGGAGTTCCAGTAAGTGGCAAGAACCTCTTCCCGTCGAATATCGCCGGACTTCCCACGTGGTACACAATCCGCGCCAGCAAAGACAATTATGTTGCCCGTACGCGCGGGGCTGAAGTGCTGGTGGCGCTGAATCCCGATACGGCAAAACAGGACGTAATGACCCTGCCCGTCGGTGGCGTGGTGATTTACGAAGAGAAGCTGAACCTGAAGCAGTACCGAGACGATGTAGTGTTTTACCCGGTGCCGTTCGACACGATCACTGCATCCGTGTGCCCCGAGGCCAAGCTGCGCAAGCTGGTAAGGAACATGGTGTATGTGGGTGCGGTGGCGCAGATTCTTTCCATCGACCTGAGTGTCGTGGAGAGCGGGCTGCGCAAGCAGTTTGCGAAGAAGCAGAAGGTTTTCGATTTGAACTTCGGTGCGGTCAAGGCCGGGTTCGATTATGCGGCGGAGAAGCTTCCCAAGCAGGACCCCTACTTCATTGAACGCTCGAACCAGACTGCGGGCAAAATCATCATCGACGGCAACGCGGCGTGCGGAATGGGCGCGGTGTTTGCGGGCGTGACCGTGGTTGCGTGGTATCCGATTACGCCTTCGACCTCAGTGGTGGAAGCGACAACGGACCTGCTGAAAAAGCTGCGTGTGACCCCGGAGGGGAAGGCAACGTATGCCGTGATCCAAGCCGAGGATGAGTTGGCGGCGATCGGCATGGTGCTGGGTGCGGGCTGGGCGGGAGCGCGGTCGATGACGGCGACTTCAGGGCCTGGAATTTCGCTGATGGCGGAATTTTCCGGCCTGGGCTACTACGCAGAGATTCCGGGCGTGATCTTCGATGTGCAGCGGACGGGACCGTCTACGGGCATGCCGACGCGCACATCGCAGGCTGATTTGTTGAGCGTGGCTTTCCTTTCGCACGGCGATACGAAGCATATTGTGCTGCTGCCGGGGAATGTGAAGGAGTGCTACGAACTGGGCTATGCGGCCTTCGACCTGGCAGAGCGGCTGCAGACACCGGTGTTTGTGCTGAGCGATCTGGATCTGGGGATGAACAATTGGATGTCGGATCCGTTCGATTATCCAACGACTCCGCAGGACCGGGGCAAGGTGCTGACCAAGGAAGACCTGGACAAGCTGGGCGGGTTTGCCCGTTATCGCGATGTGGATGGCGATGCCATTGGCTGGCGCACGCTGCCAGGGACAGACCATCCGAAGGCTGCCTACTTTACACGCGGATCGGGGCATAACGATGCGGCGGGATATACCGAAAAGCCGGATGAATATGTCGAGGTGATGGAGCGGCTTTCGCGGAAATTCAATAATGCGCGGAAGCTGGTTCCTGCTCCGATTGTAGTGAAGGATGGAGCGTCGAAGATCGGGTTCCTGGCTTACGGCAGCACGGACTTTGCGCTGCGCGAGAGCATGGACCAGATCAAGAAGGAATATGGGCAGGATGTGGATTACATGCGCATCCGGGCCTATCCACTTGCGCACGAGATTCACGACTTTGTAGCCTCGCACGAGCGCGTGTACGTGGTGGAACAGGACCGGGATGCGCAACTTGCGAGCCTACTGAAACTGGACCTTCCCGCCGAGCATGTGACAAGGCTGCGCAGCATTCTGCACTACAACGGTTTGCCGTTGGACGCCCGCACGATTACAGAAGAGTTTGCGACCAAGGAGGGCCTCTAAAAATGGCTACTGCAACAGTACCGAATACGCCAGCGGGTCCCAAGGTCAACCATATCGGCCTTCAGGTTCTTGAATACCGCGGCGGAAAGACAACACTCTGCGCCGGCTGCGGCCACAACGCGATCTCCGAGCGCATTATCGATGCGATGTGGGAGATGGGCATACAGCCGGAGCGGGTAATGAAGATGAGCGGCATCGGCTGCTCGTCAAAGAGCCCGGCGTACTTCATGAACCGCTCGCACAGCTTTAACAGCGTACACGGACGCATGCCTTCGGTTTCAACCGGGGCGATTCTGGCACAACATCAGATGAAGATGCTGGGAGTCTCCGGAGACGGGGACACGGCATCGATCGGCATGGGACAGTTTGTTCATCTGCTGCGCCGGAATTTGCCGATGATTTACATCATTGAAGACAACGGCGTGTATGGCCTGACTAAGGGACAGTTCTCAGCCACGGCCGATATCGGCTCGAGGCTGAAGACGGGCGTGATCAACGATCTGCCTGCGATTGATACCTGCGCACTCGCCATTCAACTGGGCGCGACGTTTGTGGGTCGTTCGTTCTCCGGCGACAAGCGGCAGCTTCTCTCGATGCTGAAGGCGGCTATCGCGCACAAGGGCACGGTGATGCTGGATGTGATCAGTCCCTGCGTGACGTTCAATGACCACGAGGGATCGACGAAGAGCTACAAGTTCATGCAGGAAAACGACGAGCCGATTAACGAAATCGGGTTTGTGGCGAGCTTTGAAGATATCGAAGTGGACTACGAATCGGGCGCCGTCTACGACGTGGAGATGCATGATGGATCGAGCCTGCATTTACGCAAGCTGCATGAGGACTACGATCCGACGGACAAGGCCAACGCGGTACGCACGCTGATGGAGTCGAGCGCCAACGACGAGATTCTCACCGGCGTGTTCTACATTGACACTCAGAAGCCGACGTTCATCGATCTGCTGAACGTTGTGGATGAGCCGCTGGCGACTTTGCCGGAGTCGGTGACGAGGCCTCCGAAGGCGGCTCTGGACAACCTGATGGCGAGCCTTCAGCAGTAGACCGAAGCACTTTGCAAGACAGTAAAGAGCCCCGCTTGATGCGGGGCTTTTCTTTGGTTCGCCCATCATGGGCGCACTCTTACGGGTGCAAGTCCGGTCACAAGCTGGTCACAGTGAGTGAAGAGAAGCGCAACTGCATAAGGGTGACCGAGTGTGGGGAGGAAGCGTGGATCGAAACTGCGGGCCGATGAACAAGAACCGGATAGAAGGCGTTTTCGAGCAGGGCGAGCGGGCCAATGGCCGCGAA
>Ga0187847_10000632_pt1 | contig 37126 bp, 31 predicted proteins | sample June2016WEW_4_10_FD_132458 | JGI IMG/M metagenome (GOLD analysis project Ga0187847, IMG submission 132458) | Peatland microbial communities from SPRUCE experiment site at the Marcell Experimental Forest, Minnesota, USA - June2016WEW_4_10 | ecosystem: Environmental > Terrestrial > Soil >...
GAAAACCATGCCCGGGCGAAGTATGTTGCCGCTGCCAACAGGGGCTGGATGTCAGTAAAAACCCTTCCCCCGGCGGATCAGGTGAAGTGTTTTTACTTGACATCCCCTTTTATAGAACCCGCCGGCCAGAATCGCAGCGGTAAGAATTCTCATGCAGACAGACTACTCCAAAGAGCGCGCCGGGACCGTGCTCAGGCCAGGAGTTTAGCGGCGTCTTTGGCGAAATAGGTGACGATGAAGTCGGCGCCGGCGCGGCGAATGCCGACAAGCGATTCAAGCGTGGCGCGGTCGCGGTCGAGCCAGCCCTTTTCGAACGCGGCCTGGAGCATGGAGTACTCGCCTGAGACCTGGTAAGCGCCGATGGGCACGCCGGTGTGCGCGCGGGCCGCACGGATCACGTCGAGGTAAGGCATGGCGGGCTTCATCAGAATCATGTCAGCGCCTTCGGCGAGGTCAAGCGATATTTCGCGCATGGCTTCGCGCAAATTGGCGCCGTCCATTTGATACGAGCGGCGGTCGCCGAACTGGGGCGCGGAGTCGGCTGCCTCGCGGAAGGGTCCGTAGAAGGCCGAGGCGAATTTGGAGGCGTAGCTGAGGATGGGCGTATCGGCGTATCCTTCGCTGTCGAGAGCGCGCCGGATGGCGGCGACGCGGCCGTCCATCATGTCGCTGGGTGCGACCACGTCGGCACCGGCCTTGGCCTGGCTGACGGCGGTGCGCGCCAATAATTTCAGAGACGAGTCGTTGTCCACGGTCCAGCCGTCGCGGGTTTCCGCGATCATGCCGCAGTGGCCGTGGCTGGTGTACTCGCAGAGGCAGACGTCGCCGATGAGGACAAGATCTTTGGCCGTTCCTGACGCTTTCAGCGCGCGCAGGCCGCGCTGCACGATGCCGTTGTCGTCATAGGCGCCGGTGCCTTGCTCGTCCTTGGTCTCAGGAAGGCCGAAGAGCAGCAGGCCCCCGAGGCCCAGGCGCGCTGCTTCCTCGGCTTCGCGCACCGCCTCGTCGATGGAGAGATTAAAGACTCCCGGCATGGAGCCGACGGCGCGGCGCACGCCTTCGCCTGGACAAAGAAAGAGGGGATAGATCAGGTCGCCGGGGGTGACGGCGGTTTCGCGCACCAGCGCCCGCAGGGATTCCGTGCGCCGCAGCCGGCGCATCCGCGATTGAGGGAAACTCATGGTTCAGATTGTAACGTGACGGCGCAAGGGACTTCCAGCCATTAAGGAAATGTTCCCCCGACGGCTGGGGCTCGTGGTGATTCAGGCCGTTTACGGCATCCTTCGGCTGCGCCTTGAGCAGACTTTGAAGTCGTGCCCTGATACAAAACCATTCCTGTCGCAGACTGGTCAGGCGCTGCGATTGATGGAACCGGTCATACTGTTAATATCTCTGTGACTATGAAACCTCCAGATTCAGCGCCCACTACGGTGCATGATGAGGGCCGTGATCCATTGCACCTGACGGACAGCGTCCCGGCTGAGGGGCAGCCGCTACGTTCCATTCAATGGGCGCAGGCTCTGGTGATCGTGGCGCTGTATTCATTCCCGGTATTCTTGTGCCTGCATGTCGCGAACGCGGCGGACCTGGATGTGTGGTGGCATCTGAGGGCGGGCGAATGGATAATGCAGCATGGTGCGGTACCGCATACCGATCCTTTTTCGGTGTTTGGCGCGGGAAAGCCCTGGTTCGCTTATAGCTGGCTCTTTGAGCTGATTATTTTTCAACTCTTCCGATGGCTGGGCCTAGTTGGCCTGGTGGTTTACACCACGGGGATGGTGGTGTCCATCGCAGTGGTTCTGCATCGCCTGGTACGACGACTTCAGGCTGACTTCACGCTCGCGGTACTGCTGACCCTCGTTGCCGCCTTAAGCATCTATCGGCTTTACACGCCTCGCCCGTGGCTGTTCTCGATCCTGCTTTTTGTGCTGGAGCTCGATGTTCTGATGCAGGCGCGAAAGACGGGTAAGATTCGCGAGCTGGTGTGGCTGCCGGTGATTTTTGCGCTGTGGGCCAATGTGCACATTCAGTTCATCGACGGCCTGATTCTTCTGACCATTGCGTTGACGGAAAGCCTTTTGGCCAGGCGCTGGAGCGCAATTCAAACGCGCTTGCGCCCCGGCTGGATATGCGCTGTTTCGCTGGCCTGCGTTTTGGCAACTCTCGTGAATCCGTACGGCTGGCGGATTTACCAAGTGGCATACGATCTGGCCACGCAGACCGGCGTGCTGAACAAGATCACGGAATTGTCAGCGATGCCGTTTCGCAGTCTCAATGACTGGTGTGTCCTTGTGCTGGTTCTTGCCGCTGTAAGTGTGCTGGCACAGGCTCGGCGCTTTCTGTTCTTTGAAAGCACATTGCTGGCTTTTGCCATTTATGTATCTTTTCATTCGCAGCGCGATGTGTGGGTAGTGGTCGTTGCGGCAAGCGCGATTCTGGCGTTGGGAATTACCGGGAACTCGGAGAACCGCCTGCGGTTGAAAGCAATTTACGCGCCGCTGGTAGCGGCGGCCACGTGCCTGGTTGTATGGCTTGCTTTCAGCTTGCTTGCCGTGAACAATGCGCGGATGCGCGTAAGGCTCGCCGAAGCAATGCCAGTTCGCGCGGTGGAAGCGGTGAAAGCGAAGGGCTGGAGCGGACCTCTCTATAACGACTTCAACTGGGGCGGGTACTTGATCTGGGCGCTGCGAATGCCGGTTGCCGTCGATGGTCGCCAAAACGTTTATGGCGATGACCGGCTCAATCGCTCGTATGCCACGTGGAACGCGCAGCCGAGCTGGGCCTCCGACCCTGATCTGCAAAAGGCGAATCTGGTAATCGCGCAGGTCAATCAGCCTCTCACTCAGTTGCTGCGCATGGATCCGCATTTTGAGGTCGGGTACGAAGACAAGCTTGCGGTGGTCTTTATTGCACGCGAGAGTTCGAAGTCAAAGACGGCGGAAGGGAGCAGCACGCCCGTTTGCCCGACGGACGCACGCTGAGCGGGAAAATCCGAATCTGCCTTACAACTGCTCGTAGAGCGTCGAGTTTCGGTAGCCGAGCAGCACAATCAGGGTCCAGATGCCCAGGGCGGTTCCGAAAGGAAATCTGATCAGGCTAAGGATGGCCGCCACGATGGCCACGATTCTGCCCCACTGCGTATGCTCCAGCAAGCCCCATCCGGCGGCGACCGCCAGGCAGGCGCGCAGCAGCAGAGCAATCCAGATGAAATGCATAATCGCAGGTCCGAACCAATCCGGAGGCACAGAACCGTCTCCCCAATGTTGATTTCCCCACATGCCAAAGTGGGAGAAGAACGCATGCGCGAAGGTCATACCGGCAATTCCCAGCAGCAGAGAGAGAGCGGCGTAGATAATCCAGACCGTGCCGAGGGCCCTGATCTTGCCGGAGTAATTCTCTAGTTGAAATTCCATGCCGGGGACGGAAGGAATCGGAGCCGTTGACGGGCGGCCGCACTTTGGGCAGAAGCCCTGTCCTGGATCTAAAGCCTGACCACATGCGCTGCAATACATGACATCCTCCTCGCAGAAACCGTTCTGAGTCTACTACGCGAACAAGATACGCGGGGTTCCATAATTTACTGTCCGGGACTAGCGGCCGGAAGACGCAGCTCGCTTTTCCCAATGCTCCTCGTGCCGGTCGTCGTCGAAGACGGCCGATGTTACGCGGCCCTCGGCGTCGCGCTCAAAGGTGAGGCGATTCAGGCTGGAACCATTGGGATAAAAAAAGACGGATTTTGACTCGGCGGCAAGCTCGGCAATTTCGCCATGAACGTTCTTTTGGTAGAGCAGGTCGCCCTGACGGAACAGCGTGGCCACAACGCGCCCGCGCCCGTCGGTATACTCCCCGGTCAGCGAATCGAGCGTGGCCGGTGGCAGCTTGAGAGCGGCCGGGTGAAGCGGAATCACAATCCGCTCAGCCAGCGCCGGCAACTCTTCGCCCGCCCTGGCCTCGATGTGGTGCGTCAACAGCCAGCGCGGCAACTCAGGCTCGTTATAGGCGCGGGTCCAGCAGTCGTGCTTGAGGCCCTGGTAGACCCACAGCCTCACATGTCCGCCGGAGGCTTTGAATGCGCCGAACATCAACTCGCTCTGGCGCTCGCTTACGATGTTGTCGTCGCTACCATGGAAGAGCCAGACCGGAGTTCGGCCCAGCGCCTGGGCGTACTTGGCGGGCAGCGTGGACAACTGCTGCCAGCGCTCCGGCTCATAGCTCCAAAAGACACCGCTGGAGGCAATGGCAATCGCCGCCCAGCGCCGTGGGTAGAGCCGCGCCAGTTCCCATGCGCCATAGCCGCCCATCGAGAGGCCACTGAGGTAGGTGCGCGCCGGGTCCAGGTGAAACTCTTGCGTTTCCTGGTCCAGGGCGGACATGGCCATGGAAAGCATCTGGGCATCGGTCCAGTAAAGGGGCAGAGGACACTGGGGCATCACGATCACAAACGGCCAGCGCTCCGGGTGGTCGCGCACCGCCTGGGGCAGCCCGACTTGCGTTTGCCACATGCCTTCCGAGCCGCGCTCGCCGCGACCGTGCAGAAACAAAATCACCGGCCAGGATTTGCGGTCATCGCGGCGAAACTGCTCTGGCAGGTAAACCTCAAAGCGGTACGCAACGCCGCCCACCTCAATGGTGCGGTTGAGAAAGCCTGTCTCCTGCGGCGGGATCGGCGCGTGGCGGGGAGCAGTGCCGGGAAGCGCCTGCGTGGGGGAAATCGCCCAGGCGAGCAGCAGGCCGGCGGTCAGGAATCGCAGAAGTCGCAGCATAGTGAAATCTCATCTCACTATATAACCGGGAAGGGAGGATTGGTGTCTGGGGTGGGTTTGTCCCGCAAGGTGGACTTGGTCGTACAATGGGATGAATATTTTCATTTTAGACTAGCGTAGTCCAGAATAACCGTGTTATTTTGTTTGTGAGAGGGTCATCTCTGGTACCCTAGCGACCAGAGGCCGGTTTGATTTCCCCGCGCTGTAATTGCCACAAATTGGTTTATTTCAGTCAATTACACGGCGGAACAGCGGAATTTTGTTTTGGATTTATTCACAGCGATTCTTCTTTGAGGCGATTTGCTTCTGCTCTATTTACTGTTCGGGATTCTCTGCCTCTCGGGTGATTTTCGCGCAGGGGAGAGTTTTTAAACAAAATGCGTGACCGCCAGCTCAGCGCGCGCATCAGATAAACGACAACAAGGCAAGGATAGCAAGCATGTCCCAAATATTCGACCGCAGCTCCAACGCCCTGGCTCGCGCGAGCTTGGTTTTGACGGGGCTGATCGTGATCGCTCTGGGGGTCACGCTGGATCAGCTTCAGCGCTCGCCCTGGGTGACTCGGCAAGGTCAACGCCCTGACCAGCCGGTTCCCTTCAGCCACAAGCATCACGTGCAGGGGCTTGGTCTTCAATGCCAGTACTGCCATGTGACTGTCGAGAAGTCGAGCTATGCCGGAATCCCACCGACCAAGACGTGCATCAATTGTCACGCGCAGATCTGGACGAACGCCGAGCTGCTGGAGCCGGTGCGCCAGAGCTGGGCGACGGGCGAGTCGCTGCCGTGGATCAAGGTGCATGACCTGCCCGATTTCGTTTATTTCAACCATGAGATTCATGTTCATAAGGGCATTGGCTGCGCCAGCTGCCACGGCCGCGTGGACCAGATGCCGCTGATGTACGCGCAAAACACATTGCAGATGGAGTGGTGCCTGGACTGCCATCGCAACCCGGCAAAGAATCTGCGGCCCACCAGCGAGATTTACAACATGGCGTGGGAGAATCCGTCAGAGAACCGCCCGGTATGGTGCGCGGCGGGCAATGAAAGAGACGGCGTGCCTACGGCCCAGAACGTGAATTGCGTGAGCAGGGACCCGATGCAGGCAGGGGTCGAAGTGGCTTCGCTGCAGATGTCGACGGTTGGCGGTGAGGGCGCGGCAGCGTCTGTCAGTTCAGATGCTACAGGCGCTCCGGAGTACAAGAAATTCACCAGCCAGGATGAAATGGGCCACTTTCTTGTGGATCACTACAAGATTCGCACCCCCAAAGACCTGACCAGTTGCGAGGTCTGCCACCGATGAGCGAAAGGATGCCTGTGGAGCACGAAAAGAACGATGCCGCTGCGCCGGTGACACTCGTCCAGATTCGCGAGCAGTTGAAGGGCCAGAAGGGCAAGAAATATTGGCGCTCGGTGGACGAGCTCGCGAATACGCCCGAATTTCAGGCGGCCGTGGAGCGGGAGTTTCCCGGCTCGCCGCATGAGTGGGGCGATGACGTATCGAGGCGCGGCTTTCTAAAGTTCATGGGCGCGTCCGTGGCGCTGGCCGGCCTGGCCGGTTGCACCAAGCAGCCAGATGAGCCGATTTATCCCTACGTCAAGCAACCGGAAGACCTAGTTCTGGGCAAGCCGAATTATTTCGCCACGGCGCATCCATTTGTGACCGGCGCGGTGCCGCTGCTGGTAAAGAGCGATCAGTACAGGCCTATCAAGATTGACGGCAATCCTGAGCATCCTTATAACCAGGGCGCGTCGGACCCATTCACGCAGGGCGCACTGCTGGACCTTTACGATCCAGACCGCTCGCAGCACGTGCTCTATCGCGGCGAGAATCGCGAGTGGGCGGAGTTTGCGCAGGAGTTGCGGAAGAAGGTTGCCGGGACGAAGGATGGAACGGGGATTTATTTCCTCAGCGAAACCATCACTTCGCCGACTCTGGCGCGGCAATGGGGCGAAGTAAAGAAGGCGTACCCGAAGGCGACGCTTGTGCAGTATGATCCGGCGATTGCTGGAACTTCGGTTACAGATGGATCGAACGTGCAATACGATTTGGGCGATCCCGATGTGATTGTTTCGCTCGACGCGGACTTTCTTTCGGGTGCGGGTTTTCCGGGATTCCATAGCCTTGTGCGTAAGTATGCGGAGCGACGCAAGAATCCCGAGAAGTTGAACCGTCTCTACGCGATTGAGAGCACGCCAACAACTACGGGGCTAAAGGCCGAGCATCGTTTGGGACTCCGGGCGAGCGAAATACCGGCATTTACCGCTGAGTTGGCTAAGGCAATCGGAGTCGCAGGAGTTGAGCCTCCGGCGTATGACTGGACCGACGAACAGAAGAAATTCCTAGCTGTACTGACAAAAGACTTGAAGTCTCATCCAAGCATGGTGATTCCGGGCCTCTATCAGGATCCGTCGGTGACGGCACTGGCCTTTGCGATCAATCTTGAGTTGGGGAAAAATGGCCCCCTCGTCGCGAATTTCTCAAGTCCGGCACATCCACTGCCGTCCGACCAAATCCGTGATCTGAAGGCGTTGGTCACCGATCTCAATGCGGGCAAGGTGAATTCGCTGGTGATTCTGAACGCCAATCCGATTTACCACGCGCCAGCCGACTTGAACTTCGCCGATGCCTTCAACAAGGCTGATGTTGTAGCGCATCTTGGCTCGCATCTGGATGAGACGGGACAGATTTCTCATTGGCACATTCCTGCGGCGCATTTTCTGGAGTCCTGGTCGGACGCGCAGGCTTACAGCGGGACGGTTTCCATCGTGCAGCCCATGATCGATCCGCTTTACGGCGGCAAGACAGCTCACCACGTTTTTCAGACTCTGCTCGACGAACCCATGGTCAGCCCGTACGATGCGGTGCGCGAGACGTGGAAGCCAGTCATCAAAGGTGACTTTGAAACGGGCTGGCGGAAGGCGCTGCACCAGGGCTGGATTGATGGGACTGCAAACGTTGCGGGCGGTCTTGGCAATGCCCATTACTATGGTGGATTGAAGGTTCCCGCGCCTTCGCCGAAAGACGCGCTGGAGATCATCTTCCGCCCTGACCCGAATATTTATGACGGCCGCTGGTCGAATGTGGGATGGCTGCAAGAGCTGCCCAAGCCGGTGACCAGCCTGAGCTGGGACAATGCGGCTATTTTTTCGGGCGCGACCCTGACCAAACTAGGCCTGGAAGAAGACGACATCGTCGAGTTATCCGTGAATGGCCGCAAAGTGAATGCGCCGGTGATTGCAGCTCCCGGTCATCCCGATAACTCGGTCACCGTGCATCTGGGTTATGGGCGCGAGTTTGCCGGGCGCGTAGGTTCGGGCGCGGGCTTCAATGCCTATCTGATTCGGCATGCGGACGCCCCGTTTTACACCACGGGAACGGTAAAAAAACTGGAAGGCAAGTGGGGCATCGCGATCACCAAGAGCCACTATCAGGATCATCGCGGCAAGACGTTTGGACAGCCGGAGGGCCACGATAACAACTCGCTGGAAGCCGACGAGGCGATCAACGAACGCGGCATCATTCGCTACGCCACTTTGGATGAGTACAAGGCCAATCCAGGATTTGCCAACGAAGGCGAGACGCATCCGACGACCGACAAGAGTAACTCGCTCTTCCCCAACTGGGAGTACAACGAGGCCAACGCCTGGGGCATGTCCATCGACATGAACAGTTGCGTGGGCTGCAACGCGTGCATCGTGAGCTGTTACGCGGAAAACAATATTCCTGTCGTGGGCAAGCAGCAAGTGAGGATCGGGCGCAATATGCAATGGCTGCGCATCGACACTTACTTCGAGGGCGACCTGGCCGCGCCGCGAGCGCACTTCCAACCCATGGCCTGCCAGCACTGCGAGAACGCGCCTTGCGAGCAGGTTTGCCCGGTGGGAGCGACCGTGCATACTCCCGAGGGTCTCAACGCGATGGTTTACAACCGCTGCGTGGGCACGCGCTATTGCTCAAATAACTGCCCGTACAAGGTGCGCCGCTTCAACTTCCTGCTCTACTCGGACTTTGAGACGGAGAGTCTGAAGCTGATGCGCAACCCCGATGTTTCTGTCCGTTCGCGCGGCGTAATGGAGAAGTGCAGTTACTGCGTGCAGCGCATCTCGGCGGCCAAGATCGAGGCCGACAAGGAGAACCGGAACATCCGCGACGGCGAGATTGTGACCGCTTGCCAGCAGGCCTGCCCGGCTTCCGCAATTACCTTTGGCAACATCAACGACAAGCAAAGCAAGGTTACGAAACTTCAGGCCGATGAGCGCAGTTACCAGGTGCTCGCCGATCTGAATACACGTCCGCGGACGAAGTATGTGGCCGCGGTATTGAATCCGAACTCCGAACTTCAGGATGCGCCGGTGGAGCATTTGCCGGCGAAGGGTTAAGAGGCTCGAAGCAAGAATGGCAACCAGCGAAGTAAAAACCGGCGACCCTGGAATTGATCCATCAACCGGAGAATTCCGAGTCATAGGGCAGGGCCAGACCTTCAGGTCGGTCACCGAGAAGATCTCGTCGCTAGTGCTCACGCCGCACACGCCAATGGGCTGGTTTGCGATCTTCAGCGTGGCCGGCGCGGGGGCGACCATGCTGATGGTGGCTGTGACCTGGCTGTTCCTGAAAGGCATCGGCATCTGGGGCGTTACGCAGCCAGTGGCGTGGGGCTTTGCCATCATCAACTTCGTATGGTGGATAGGCATTGGCCATGCAGGGACGCTGATCTCGGCGATTCTGTTGTTGTTCAAGCAGGGATGGCGCAACTCCATCAGCCGCTTTGCCGAAGCCATGACCATCTTTGCTGTGGTCTGCGCCGGCATGTTTCCGGTGCTGCATCTTGGCCGTCCGTGGCTTGGTTATTGGCTCTTTCCCTATCCCAGTACCATGACGGTGTGGCCGCAGTTCCGCTCGCCGCTGATGTGGGATGTCTTCGCGGTTTCGACTTACGCGACTATTTCGGTGGTCTTCTGGTACATCGGCATGGTTCCCGATCTCGGCACCATGCGCGACCGCGCGAAGTCGAAGTATGCGCAGTATTTCTACGGCTTGCTCTCGGTCGGCTGGCGCGGGTCAGTGCGCCACTGGATGCGTTATGAGACGGCTTCGCTGCTGCTTGCCGGGCTGGCGACGCCGCTGGTGCTTTCAGTGCACACGGTCATCAGCTTCGACTTTGCCGTGGCCGTGCTGCCCGGTTGGCACACCACCATTTTTCCGCCTTACTTTGTGGCCGGCGCCATTTACTCCGGCTTCGCCATGGTACTCACGCTGGCTATTCCGTTGCGCAAGTTCTATCACCTGGAAGCGCTGGTCACCGAGCGCCATATCGACAATATGGGCAAGGTGATGTTGGCTACCGGCTTTATTGTGGCCTACGGGTACGGCATGGAAGTCTTCATGGCATGGTACTCGGCCTCACACTGGGAATCCTTCATGATGTGGAATCGCATGTTCGGCCCGATGGGTTGGTCTTACTGGGTGCTGGTTACCTGCAACCTGGCGATTCCGCTGACGACGCTGTGGTCGCGCAAGCTGCGCACCAACATCGCTTATATGTTCTTTCTTTCAATTGTCGTCAACACGGGCATGTGGTTTGAGCGCTTCGTCATTGTTGTCACGAGCCTCTACCGCGACTTTTTGCCATCGGCGTGGGGAACTTATCGCGCCACCAAGTGGGACTACATGACCTTTGTGGGCACGCTGGGATTGTTCACGTTCCTGTTCCTGTTGTTTGTGCGCGTGCTGCCCATGATTCCGATGAACGAAGTCCGCATGTTGCTGCCGGCAGCCAAAATCAAGGCCAAGGCCACAGCAAAGGCAGGTGACTGATGCCGCCACGCGAAGGAACCTACGGCCTGCTGGCCGAATTCGATACTCCGGGCGACCTGATCCGTGCCGCGCGGCAAGCGCGTCAGGACGGCTGGCGGCGGCTGGACTGCTACACGCCATATCCAGTGGAGGAGGCCGCAGAGGCTATCGGCTTTCATCGCAATAAGGTGCCGCTTCTTACTCTGATCGGCGGGATGATGGGCGGTGCAGCGATGTTTGGGCTTGAAGTCTGGATTTCAGTGCTGGCCTATCCGTTGAACATTGGCGGGCGTCCACCTTACTCATGGCCGGCATTTATTGTACCCGCCTATGAGTGGACGATTTTGTTTGCCGGTTTGTCGGCGGCCTTCGGCATGTTAGCGCTGAATGGGTTGCCGGCACTCTATCATCCGCTTTTCAACGCCCCTAACTTTCGCGACGGCGCGACGACTGACAAGTTCTTTCTGTGCCTGGAAGCGCTCGATCCAAAATTCGACCTGGCGGAAGCGAAAAAGTATCTGGAAGGTTTTCAGCCGATCTCAGTGGTGGAGGTGGAGTACTGATGCAAGTTAGCCGCCTCAATTCGTTTAGCCGCATTGCCGCTAGCGCTTGCATGTCGGCAATGCTCCTGGTGACCGGCTGCCGCCAGGATATGCAGGACCAGCCAAAGATCATTCCGCAGCGTGGCTCTGAGTTCTTTGCCGACCATCGCGGCGCGCGTTCGCAGGTGGTGAACACCGTGGCCCGCGGCCAGCTGCATGAAGACAGCTATTTCTATACCGGCGTGATTCAGGGCGCCAACGGCTACCGCGAAGAAAAGAACGAGATGCCCTTCCCGGTGACGCGCGACGTGCTCAAGCGCGGGCAAGAGCGGTTCAACATTTATTGCACTCCGTGCCACTCGCGGGTGGGCAACGGACTGGGTGAGATTGTGGAGCGCGGCTACAAGCCGGCCGCCAATCTACACGACCAGGTGCGGCTCTCGCAGCCCATCTCGCACTACTTTTATGTGATGACTCACGGTTATGGAGCTATGCCGGATTACTCGGCTCAACTAACTCCGGAAGATCGCTGGGCGGTGGCGGCTTATATCCGCGCATTGCAGTTGAGCCAGGCGGCGAAGGCAGAGGATGTTCCCACGGGCGTTCAAGTGCGAAACCTGAAGGAGATAGCGCAGGAGAAGCATTTGCCGGAGGGTTTTGCCGAGCCGTGGGCGCTACCTTCTTCGGCTGTTCAGGCTTATCCGCACGACGTGAAACAGGGTTATCCGGCGATGGCTCCGGCCAATCCGGCTGACCCGACGATCAAGATTCCACTCAGCACACCGGCCAAAGCGGCCGTGAAGTAAGGACAGACGGAATGGCTCACGAGACGCACGCCAAAACACTCCCCGCCGATTTAGGCGCGCCGGCCTTTGTCGACGGCTGGCAGAAGCGCGCGCTGACGATTGGAGGCATATTCTCGATCGTCGCTGCCGGCCTGGCTTTCGCGGATGGGTCGATCGATCATGTGCTGCGCGCGTGGCTGCTGGGCATGGTGCTGACCTTTGGTTTTGCAGTGGGCGGGTTGGCTCTGCTGATGGTGCAGTACTGCTCGGGCGGCAAGTGGGGCCTGCTGCTGCGCCGGCCGCTGGAGGCGATGAGCCGCACGCTGCCGCTGGTCTTCGTCTATTGGGTCGTTGTCGCGCTCTCGCTCAAAAAACTTTATCTGTGGGCCGCGGTCACTGACGTAAGCGCCGCGCTGAAATCGGGATGGATCAACGAAGTCCAGGCACACGCCATCGAATTCAAACGCCCCATGCTGAACCCCATCACGTTCACCTGGGTCAGCGTGCTCTGCTTCGCTATCTGGGCCTTCTACGCATGGCGGCTCAATACTCTGGGACTTCAACGGGATGCGGCTTCCACTGATACCACGCCCAGATGGATCAAGAAACTCGAAAACATCAGCGGACCCGGCATCGTGGTTTACGCCATCACCATGACGGCAGCTGTCATTTACTGGGTCATGTCGCTTGATCCCACGTGGTATTCATCGGTCTACGGATTACTGTTTCTGGTTGGGCAGGCATACGGCGTGCTGGCGCTTTCTATCATTGTGGTCGTTTCGCTCTCCAAGGCCGAGCCTTTCAAAACCATCCTCCGCCAGACCGAGCAGCATGACCTGGGCAAGCTGACTTTTGCGTTTGTAATGCTGAACATCTACCTGGCCTTTGGGCAGTTTCTCATCATCTGGTCAGGAAATTTGCCCGAAGAGATTCCCTGGTATCTGGATCGCATACGCGGCCACTGGGGCGTAATCATCACGCTGGACTTCATCTTTCACTGGCTGATTCCGTTCACTATGCTGCTCTCGCGCGACCTTAAGCGCAACAAGAAAAGATTGGTCCGAGTGTGCCAATGGATGGTCTTTGCGCGCGCGTTTGATTTGTTCTGGTTGATTGAGCCTAACTTCAAGGACGCGGCGCGCAACCTTCATTTCAGTTGGGGAATTTTGGAATACGCAGCCGTGCCGGTAGCGATGGTGGCTTTCTGGGTAGCTTACTTCTGCACTCAGTTGAAGACGCGGCCTCTGGTGCAGACCAACGACCCACACCTTGCGGAGATATTGGAGCCTGAGCATGTCCACGCATAATCCTCACGAGCCGGAAAGAAACAAGCCGGAAGAGGTTGACGCATCGAAGGGTTACGAAGCGACGGATGTTCGCGTCTCCGGCATCCTGGTATTTCTGGTCGCGCTGAGCATTTTCGCGGCTGTGACTGCGGCGATGGCTTACGGGGTCGGCAAGATGCTTGACGCGCGCATGGCCAAAGAAGACGGGCCTCCGAGCAAATGGGCGAAGACGGTGGATGTTCGCCAACTCGGCGATATGCCCAACAGCCCCGAGTTGCAGAACAAGGTCGCCACGCTGATGCAGCAATATCCCACACCGCGTTTGCAGACCGATGACGGCGCGCAGGATATAGCCGACCTGCACGCGCGCGAAGACTTGCTACTGAACAGCTACAGTTGGGTTGATCAATCGCAGGGCAAGGTAAGAATTCCCATCGAGCGCGCCATGGATCTGATTGCCCAACGAGGATTGCCTGTTGCTCCAACGATAGAGCAGGCGCCGCTGATGACCGGAGACCTGAAGCCGCAAGTCCTTTTTCCGCTGACCAGCGGATTTGCGCGGACCGGTTATGAGTTGGATCAAGCCGAGGCGCAGGCCGTTGAAGGGACGCGAGCGGGAGAACAGAAGTAGATAGCGCCGGCTCAGATTTATTGGCGCACTTTTGGCAAGGTAGAGAAAGAAGGGAAGATGGACGGCAAGGGCACAATCCGGAGAGATGCACGATGGGCGGCAGGGTTCGTGGCGCTGTGCGCGGCTTTGCTTGCTCCGCCTCTGACGGCCCAGGTTTCCAGCTACGGTGACAAAGCGGTGGGGCCGGTCAACGACAAGCCGCCGGCGATCCTGAACGGCGTGGGAATTGAGCAACGATTGAACCAGCAATTGCCGTTTGGCCTGACCTTTACCGACGATCAGGGCAAGATGGTGCAGTTATCCAGTTACTTCGGCAAGAGGCCTGCGATTCTGGCTCTGGTCTATTACCAGTGCCCAATGCTTTGTTCGGAGGAGTTGAACGGACTGACAAGCGCCTTGCAGATGGTGAGCTTCGTTCCCGGCAAGGACTTCAACGTGATCGTTGTGAGTATCGATCCGACTGAAGGCACGGATTTAGCCGCGGCCAAGAAGCGCAGTTACCTGAAGCGCTATGGCCATCCGGAGACGGCAAATGGCTGGCATTTCATGACCGGCACGCAGCCTAATATCGACGCGCTCACCAAGGCAGTTGGCTTCGGCTATGTGAAGATTCCCGGTCCCGACGGCAAACTCACTCAATTTGCCCACGCCAGCTCGATTCAGATTGTGACTCCCGAAGGCAAGCTGGCACAGTATTACATGGGCGTGGAGTACTCGCCTAAGGATTTGCTGTTGGGGCTCAACGAGGCTTCGTCCAATCGCATCGGCTCGCCGGTGGATAACATTTTGACTTACTGCTATCACTACGATCCGGAGACTAACAGGCACTCGCTGATCGTGGCACGGGTGGTGCAGCTGGGCGGACTTATGACGCTGTTGCTGCTGGGTGGATTCATGGCGCTGATGTTTCGCAGAGATTACCGCCAGGCGCACCGACCGCCCAAACAGACGCAAGGGAAAGAGCTGAAGGTGAACGGATAACGGAATGAGCCATATTAGTCCGACAATCTGGCAGTTTCTCGTCAAGTGGTTGACGAACTTCGCGCTGTTTCCGCCCGAGGCATCGAAGATTGCGCCTCAGATGGATGCGCTTTTTTTCTTCATGGTTCTGGTGAGCCTGATCGGGCTGACGGCGGTGGTTCTAATGGTCGTCAGCTTTTCCATCCTATACAGCAAGAAGCGCCATCCGGTGGCCGTGCAGATTGAAGGCTCCACGCTTCTGGAAGCTACATGGACCATCATTCCGCTCGGTCTGTTTATGGTGATGTTTGTATGGGGCGCGCTGATTTATTTCCGCGTCTACACGCCTCCGGCCAACGCCATGAACATCTACGTGGTAGGCAAGCAATGGATGTGGAAGGCCGAGCATCCGGGGGGGCAGCATGAGATCAACTCGCTGCATGTGCCCACGGGCCGCGCCGTGCAGTTGACGCTGATTTCAGAGGATGTGTTTCACAGCTTCTCGATTCCAGCATTTCGCGTGAAGCGCGAGGCGATTCCCGGCCGCTACACGACGGTCTGGTTTGAGGCCACTACGCCGGGCACCTATCACCTCTTTTGCACGCAATACTGCGGCACAAACCATTCGCGCATGATCGGAGATGTGGTGGTGCTCACGCCGGAAGATTACAGGAAATGGCTGGCCAGTTCCACCAGCGGTAACTCACTGGCGCAGAATGGCGAGCGTCTTTTTGCAAGCTTGAGTTGCGCCGCCTGCCACAACGCGCGGCCGGACGCGCGTGGACCCTCACTTGCCAACGTCTACGGTTCAAGGCTCCCGCTTTCCTCCGGTGGCACGGTCATTGCCGATGACGCATATTTGCGCGAGTCGATTCTTAATCCATCGCAGCATATAACTCAAGGTTATGCGCCCATCATGCCCACTTACCAGGGACAGGTCAGCGAAGAGGGAGTTATCGCGCTTGTTGAATATATCAGGCATCTGGACTCCGACTACCGTGTTCAGCAAACAACCAATACAACCGACCTGCCGCCGGGAAGCGAGGGCAAGGCGCCGGCCGCGCAAGCGCCCGCTACAAGAGGTACGGTGAAGCCATGAACAACAATAACAACACGATCGTTGATCTTCCCGATCAGGCTACGGCCAGGATTCCGCAGCCTAACTTTATTTCCAAAGAGAACGGCCTGATGAGCTGGCTGCTGACCGGTGACCACAAGCGGATTGCTGTTCTTTACCTGATCTCTATTACGTTTTTCTTCTTTATCGGAGGAGCATTGGCGGGCCTCATCCGCCTGGAGTTGCTGACCCCGCAGGCCGATCTGATGGCTACTGACACCTATAACAAAGTGTTCACCATGCACGGCATCATCATGATCTTCCTTTTCCTGGTGCCGTCGGTGCCGGCCACACTGGGCAACTTTTTTATCCCGATGATGATCGGGGCCAAGGACCTGGCGCTGCCGAAGATCAACCTGCTGAGTTGGTACCTTTACATGGCGGGCGGCATTCTGGCCCTTTACGCCATGATGACCGGCGGCGTAGATACGGGCTGGACCTTCACCACGCCGCTCTCCACCCACTATGTGAACACCAATGTAATTACCACCGGATTTGCCATCTTCGTCGCAGGATTCAGCTCCATCTTCACCGGATTGAACTTTATCGTCACCATCCACAAGATGCGCGCGCCGGGCATGACCTGGTTCCGGTTGCCGCTTTTTGTCTGGGCGCACTATGCGGCGAGCATTCTTATGGTGCTGGGCACGCCGGTGCTCGCTATCGCCATCGTTTTGGTAATGCTGGAGCGCGCCTTCGGCATTGGCGTATTCGATCCCGCCAAGGGCGGTGATCCGCTGCTGTTTCAACATTTGTTCTGGTTCTACTCCCACCCCGCCGTTTACATCATGATTCTGCCAGGAATGGGAGTGATCAACGAGGTTATTTCGACTTTTAGCCGCAAGCGCATCTTCGGCTATACCGCGGTGGCGTTTTCGTCGGTGGCCATCGCCGTCTTCGGCTTCTTCGTCTGGGCTCATCATATGTTCATCATGGGCATCTCGAATTATGCCGTACTGGTGTTTTCGCTGCTGACCATGCTGGTTGCCGTGCCCTCGGCCATCAAGATATTCAATTGGACGTTTACCCTTTACAAGGGGTCGATTACTTTTGAAACACCCATGTTATATGCCTTCGGCTTTATGGGATTGTTTACCATCGGCGGCATGACTGGAGTATTTCTCGGCGCCTCGGGCACCGACATTCACTTGACTGAAACATATTTCATTGTGGCCCATTTCCACTTTGTCATGGTGGGCGGAATGTTAATGGCATTCCTGGCCGGCATTCATTTCTGGTGGCCCAAGATTACCGGCCGCATGTATCCGGAGAAGATATCACAGCTTGCAGCCGTAGTTACTTTCATCGGCTTCAACCTGACTTTTTTCCCGCAGTTCATTCTTGGCGTGCTGGGCATGCCGCGGCGCTATGCATCTTACCCGCCAGAGTTCCAGGTGCTGAACGTATTCTCAACCGCGGGTGCAACCATTCTTGGCGTTGGCTACCTGCTGCCGGTGCTTTATCTGATCTGGTCGCTGAAGTACGGAGCTATTGCGGGCAACAATCCCTGGCAAGCCACGGGCCTGGAGTGGCAGACGCAATCGCCTCCACTTACTGAGAACTTTGCGGTGATGCCGATCATGGACCACGAAGCCTACGACTACGAGTGGCTGGAGAGTCAGAAAGCGAAAGAGGTGGCCAGTGCCGGATAACTCGGCGATTGCGCACGGCGCTCAAGAATCCGCAAACGCTTCTGGCTCCGCTCATCTGGAGCATCCGTCTTATCTGCGCCATCACTTTGAATCCGTCGAGCAGCAGGCGGACACGACAAACTTCGCCATGTGGCTCTTTTTGCTGACTGAGGTCATGTTCTTCAGTGGCCTCTTTGCCGCCTATCTCATTTATCGCAACTGGTATTACCCGGCTTTTGTTGCCGGCTCTCACCAGTTGAATGTGATTTGGGGGACGCTAAACACTGTTGTGCTGATCGCCTCCAGCTTCACCATGGCCATGGGCGTATGGTGCGCGGAGACGCGGCGCAGACGCGGGCTGGTTCTTTGCCTGAGCTTGACCTTTGTTTTGGGCCTCTGCTTCCTGGGCATCAAGAGCATTGAGTATCACGAGAAATGGGAGAAGCATCACGTCCCCGGCCTCCGTTACAGTTTGCGATCGTTTGTCGACCCTCAATCCGATCCGGAGGTTTTCGAGGAATACCACGACAAGGCGCTGATGCCAGACATGGCGCGCCACACGGAAATTTATTTCTCGCTTTACTTTGCGATGACCGGAATGCACGCTCTGCACATGATTATCGGCATTGGGATTCTGGCATTCATGATCTATCGCGCCAGAGCGGGGGCTTACACCTCAGGCCACGTGACATTTGTGGAGAACTTCGGCCTTTACTGGCACTTTGTGGACATTATCTGGATTTATCTTTTTGCTCTGCTTTATTTGATCAGCAGACATCAATAAAAGCAGTGGACAGTTGACAGTGAACAGCGGACAGAGGATTGGCGACATGAGCGAGGAAACGAAGCACACTGAGCAGGAACATCACATCGTAGGCCCCGGGGTTTACGTGGTCATTCTTCTGGCGCTGCTGCTGGGCACAGGGCTCACCGTATGGGCGTCGTTTCTCGAACTCGGGCCCTGGAATCCCGTTATCGCGCTGGCCATTGCCACCACCAAGGCCATACTCGTGGTGCTGTTTTTTATGCACGTAAAGTACAGCACCAAGCTGACCAAGCTCACTGTCTTCTCTGGCATCTTCATGTTTCTGGTGCTGATTTCGATGACTCTGGCGGATTACATCAGCCGCGCGTGGGGAAGCTGGTAGAGGCGAAGCTATGAGTCCCGCTCGCGCTGCTCGACAAAACAGGCCGCGCCTTGAAGAGCTGGGCGATTTCACCACCACCACAAGAGTCATTCCGATTTCGCTGATAGCCATGGTCATCGGCGTTGTCGGCGCGCTGGTCGCGTGGTTTCTGCTGAAACTCATCGGCTTTTTTACAAATCTTTTTTACTATCAACGCTTCGACACCTCCTTTGCTTCGCCGGCGGGAAATCATCTGGGCGTCTATGCCGTCGCGGTTCCCGTCGTCGGTTCGCTCATTGTGGGATTGATGGCGCGTTATGGTTCGGAGCGCATTCGCGGCCACGGTATCCCTGAAGCCATCGAATCCATCTTGATGAGCGGCAGCCGAGTGCATCCGAAGCTGGCGATTCTCAAGCCGTTGTCGGCCGCGATTTCAATTGGCTCCGGCGGCCCGTTCGGAGCTGAAGGCCCGATCATCATGACCGGCGGAGCCATCGGCTCGATGGTGAGCCAGTTTTTCCACTTCACCAGCGTGGAGCGGCGAACCTTGCTTGTGGCGGGCGCGGCAGCCGGCATGTCGGCCACCTTTGCCGCGCCGCTGGCGTCGGTGCTCATTGGCGTTGAACTGCTGCTCTTCGAATGGAAGCCGCGCAGCGCCATTCCGGTGGCATTGGCCAGCGCCACGGCCTGCGTGGTCCGGCGTTTTCTGCTGGGACTGGGACCGCTCTTTCCCGTTCCGGCTCATCCGGCTTTCATCGGACTTTGGGGTCTTGGCGGCTGCATAGTTGCCGGTCTTGCCGCCGGAGCGCTCTCGGCGCTGTTGACCATCGGCGTTTATGCCGCGGAAGATCTTTTTCAGAAGTTGCCCATTCACTGGATGTGGTGGCCAGCAATTGGCGGCGTATTTGTAGGCCTGGGCGGGCTCATCTTCCCGCAGGCGCTTGGCGTGGGATACGAAACCATCGGCAGACTTCTGCAAGGAGAAGTTCCGCTGGCCCTCATTGCCGGAGTGTTGTTGGTCAAGTCAGCCATCTGGATGATCTCGCTCGGCTCGGGCACCTCCGGCGGCGTGCTCGCTCCCTTGTTGATGATGGGAGCTGCGCTGGGCGGCCTGGAGGCCATTTTTCTTCCGCATCTGGGCGCGGGTTTCTGGCCTCTGCTCAGCATGGGCGCCATTCTCGGCGGCACCATGCGTTCGCCGTTTACCGGCATCGTCTTTGCACTGGAGTTGACGCACGACGTCAACATGCTTCTGCCGCTGCTGGTAGCCTGCTTCATCGCGCACATGTTCACGGTTCTCACGCTCAAGCGATCCATTCTGACGGAAAAAATCTCGCGGCGCGGCTATCACCTGAGCCGGGAGTACTCGCTCGATCCGCTGGAAATTCTCTTTGTCAAAGAGGTCATGCGAACCAATGTCGTGGTTCTGCCTGGCGATCAAACGCTGGAGGAGGCGTATCACCTGATCCGCTCCAGCAAGCGGCCCAAGGGCCAGCAGCTTTTCCCGGTTGTCGGAGCCGAAAACGAATTAGTAGGAGTGGTAACGCGCAGCGAGCTGATTCTGCGGCATGAGCAGATGGGAGAGAAGGCTCAGACCACTCCTCTTTCTGAGATTGCCACAGAGAAGCCCCAGGTGGCCTATACGGACGAGCCTTTGCGGGTGGTCGTGAATCGCATGGCGGAGACGGGCCTCACGCGCTTTCCGGTTCTTGAGCCGGGGAGCGGCGGAAAGATCGCCGGCATGGTGGCGCTCGGCGATCTTCTGCAAGCCAGAACGCGGAACCTTGAGGACGAGCGGGCCCGCGAGCGCGTGCTGCGGATTCGAATGCCGTTTGGCCGCCCTAAAAAAAAGACCAGCGGGCAGGAATGAGGCCGAGGTGATCCGGCTTGAGGCCTTCTTTGCCAATCGCGAACGAGAGCCGCTACCCCGGTGAACCAGGATTGCAAATGCACCGGTTCCCGTTTCTGGTCTATAATTCGAGACAATTTCAATCCCAGCAGCTGCGTGTTTCACACGATGTAATCCAATGAATTTCGATCAAGTCCTCCTCGGACGAAGCCGATAACAGAGAGGGGATATCGGAATCGCACCCAGGAAGCGTGTGAGCATTTGCGTCTTTCAGAGGTTTTATGGTGAGGCTGCCGCCAGCGGCAGGGAGGAGAACTGCGCCTTTGGACGTTCAGCGGGCGGACGCGGCGCTTTTTGGTTCGAGTTGAACCGCAACGTCGGAGTATTGCTGGCTGGGTTGTTCCTGGCGGGCTTGGTGGCGGCTGTCGCCGATGCGCAAGAGACAACCGCAAGTGAGCAGGAAACCTCTGCGGCAGTGGCTGCGCGGCGGGCAAATCTGCCTCCGCGTGTGGCTCAGGCGGGGCGGTTTCTGGCCAGGCGCGGCTGGCAGCGAAACGCGGCAAGTGGCGGGAGTCAAACCTGGGCGGGAGCCGGTCGTATTGGCCGGCGCGCGGAAACGGCCGGAGCACAGGCACAAGCTCAAGCGGCGGGAACCGCAACCTGGCAGCCGCTGGGCCCCACAGCCATACTGTCGCAGAGTTTTGGCTTGGTTACCGGGCGTATCTCCGCGCTGGCCCTGGACCCGTCGGATGCGACAGGCAACACACTTTACGTGGGCACCACCGGCGGCGGGGTTTGGCGGTCGCAGAATGCCGACACATCCAGCCCTGCCGGCATCAGTTTCATACCGCTCACCGATAACTTGTCGGCGCTGAGTGGCACCGAGGACTCTTCCATCAGCATTGGCGCGCTTAGCGTGCAACCGGGCGGAACGGGAGTGATATTGGCCGGCACGGGTGACCCCAACGATGCGCTCGATTCTTACTACGGCGCGGGAATTCTGCGCTCCGCAGACGGCGGCACAACCTGGACTCTGATTCCCAATACCGCGGATGGTATCTACAGCTTTGCTGGGGAGGGTTTTGCGAGCTTTGCGTGGAGCACGGTGAACCAGCAACTGGTGGTGGCCGCGGTTTCGCAGGCTTATGAAGGCGCGCTGGTGAATGCGGTTTGGCCCGGCGCGAGCTACGAGGGACTGTATTACTCGCTGGACGGCGGGGCCACCTGGTCGCTGGCCTCCATCACGGACGGAGCTGGTGCGGATGTGCAGGGACCGGGCGACGTGTTCGACCTGCCCGACGGAAATGCGGCGACTTCGGTGGTGTGGAACCCGGTGCGAAAACTGTTTATAGCGGCGGTGCGCTATCACGGCTACTATCAGTCCGCCGACGGCATCACATGGATGCGGCTGACGAATCAGCCGGGTGTGGCCACGAGCACAGGCACGAACGCGAGCCTCAGCGGCGCATGGTGCCCAACGAACCCTGGCGGCACGGGGTTGCCGACCTGCCCCATCTTTCGCGGAACTCTTGCGGTCAATCCCCAGACCGGCGACACATTTGCCTGGACAGTGGACATTAACAACCTGGACCAGGGAATCTGGCAGGACCTGTGCGACGTGAGCAGCAACGCCTGCACCAACCAGACGATGACCTTCATCCAGCCATGGAACACGGCGGCTCTGGAGGTTGCTCCCCCGCTCGACAAGACAATTGCCAACGGCGACTACAACCTGGCGTTGGCAGCGGTTCAATCTGGGCAGGAGACGCTGCTGCTGGCCGGGGACAACGACCTGTGGGAGAGCACGTGCCCGGTGGCGCAAGGCTGCAAGTGGCGCAATACAACCAACTCCACCACCTGCATGAGCGCTCAGGTGGGCGAATACCAGCACGCTCTGGCCTGGAACAGCGCGAATTCGCTGGAGATTTTTGTGGGCAACGACAGCGGGCTTTGGCGCTCGACCGATGGCATCAGCGAGAGCACGCTCGCCAGCCCTGAGCCAGTGTGTTCGCCGACCGATGCCTCACACTTTCAAAATCTGAATGGGAGCCTGGGTTCGCTGGCCGAGGTTGAGAGCTTTGTCCAGTCGGGCGCGACGCCCTACACGATGATGGCCGGGCTGGGAGCGAACGGAACTGCCGGCGTCAAAAGCACCACGGGTGCGACGGGGGACTGGCCGGAGATTTTGGGCGGCGAAGGCGGGCCGGTAGCCATCGACCCCAACGACACCGCCAACTGGTACGTCAACAACCAGGCGGGAGTCTCCATCTATCTGGGCACGCCGCCTTCAGGAAGCACTCCAGGCGCGATCAACCCCGTACTCAATTACGCAACCGACTCGGGCGCGACCACGCCTGTGACTCCTGGCGGGATTGCGGCGGCGGATGTGGTAAGGGATGGGCTGAGCATGGCCGTGGAACCGCCCTATTCGCCAGCGTCCTTTCTGGTGGACCCGCTCGACAGCGCGCAGTTGCTGATTGCAACTTGCCGGGTATGGCGCGGGCCGGCCAACGGCGTGGGCTGGAGCGCGGCCAACGCCATAGGTCCGATCCTCGATGGCATCACCGGAGAAAATGATTGTTTGGGCAACGCCCTCATTCGTTCGATGGCGGCAATGGCGCTGCCTATTTCGACGTCGCTGCCCTCGGGCGGCGAAGTGGTTTATGTGGGCATGTACGGCTCGTCGAATGGAAACAGGTCGCTGGCCGGCCACGTTCTGAGCATGACCTATAACGCCGCCACCCAAGTTTGGTCCACGCCGGCGGACCTTACCGCGCTGGGCTCGGTCACCAACGATACCCATCCCATGAACTACTACGGGATGGACATATCGAGCATCTTCATCGACTCGCACGACCCCACCGGGCAAACGGTGTACGTGACGGTCGCGGGCTTTCCGACGCCAGAAGAAAACGTGCAGACTGTCTACCGTACGACCAACGGCGGCGCAAGCTGGACAGCCTTGACGGTCAACCTGCCTGCGGCTCCAGCCAACAGCATAGTGGTGGACCCGCAGAGTGCCGGCACGGTTTACGTGGCCACCGATGCTGGAGTATATGCCACGCTTCAGATTGGCTCCTGCACGACAGTTACTTCCGGCTGCTGGGCGCCTCTGGGAAGCGGATTGCCGAACTCTCCGGTGGTTGAACTGAGCGCCGCTCCCGCATCGTCAAGCGTGCATAATCTCGTCGCGGCTACTTACGGCCGCGGTATCTGGATGACTCCGCTGCTGGGAGCGGGCGGAACCGGCACAGGAGGGGCGACTGACACCATCTCGGCCACCACATTGATTTTTCCCAGCACAGATTCGGGGCAGCTTTCAACAGAGCAGACCGTGACGCTTACGAACAGCGGCAGCGTTCCGCTGACTTTTATCGCCATTTCTGTAAGCGGAGAATTTCAGCAGACGAACTTCTGCACAGCGAGTCTTGCGGCAAACTCCAGCTGCATCATCAGCGTGCAGTTTGCGCCGACAACGACAGGGGCCCAGAGCGGCACGCTTTCCATCTCTGACATCACGCGCACGCAAGCGCAAACGGTGGCTCTCAGCGGCGCGGGCCTTGCCCCGCCGGTGCTCGGTGCTAATCCGGCCAGCCTGACATTTTCGGGGCAGACGGTAGGCCAGCCCAGCTCGGCGCAGACGGTCACTATATCCAACACCGGCGGGGCGCCGCTGGCTAACGTGGGCTTCCAAATTACAGGGAACTCGGCGAGCAGTTTTTCGTATGAAGCCTCGACCTGCGGCGCGACTCTAAGCAATGTGACAGGCCAGAATAGTTGCTCCGTGGGGGTGGTCTTCACTCCAGCCGCGGCGGGCGGCGCGACGGGCTCATTTGTGGTCTCTTCTTCAACCGCAGGCGTCGCGGCCGTCCCAGTCCTGCTCAGCGGCACTGGGCAAACTCCAGCGGGACTCAACGTGAATCCGTCGCAGGTTCTCTTTCCCATCGTTCTGCCGGGCGGGTCAAGCCCATCTCAGCCGGTGAACATCACCAACACCGGCGGCTCCGCAGCCAACTCGCTTACCCTCATGGCCACGCCACCCTTTTATCTTGTCGGGAACGGCTGTGGCTCCAGCCTGGCGGCCGGGGCAAGTTGCTCGACGGGGGTGTACTTCGCGCCCTCCCTTAACGGACCTTATACAGGCACGCTCACCATCGCATCCCCATCGCTAACGGCCTCGGCCAGCGTGCCGCTCAGCGGAACGGGCGGAACGCCGGGCTCGGTCGAGGCGCTGCCCAGCATCGTCAACTTTACGAACCAATCGGGAAGCTCTGAAATCGGGGTGGGCCTCACCAGCGCTCCAGTTACGGTGACGCTCACCAATCCCGACAGCGTGAACAGCTTGAACAGCTTTGCTCTGTCGGTTACGGCGGGCTTTAAGCTGGTGAGCACCACCTGCTCCTCTACGCTTGCCGCCGGGGCCAGTTGCACGGCTGTGGTTGAATTTGCGCCCACCACCCCCGGGCCGCAAAACGGAAGCCTGATCGTGGCGAGCAGCGCGCTGCCTACGGGTGAGTTTGTGCCCCTTTCGGGCATGGGCTTCGACTTCGCGATGACGCCCTCAGGCTCGTCCAGCCAGACCATCGCCAACGGTCAGACCGCAGACTACAAACTAATAATTACTCCGCTTTTGGGCTCTGAGGGCGTCTTCACATTCCAGTGCAGTGGACTGCCTCCATATTCGGCGTGCACCTTTAACCCTACCAGCGAAGGCATTCCCGCCAACGTAAGCGGCAGCGAAGTGGTGGAGATTGCCACCGGACTAACCAACACTACGGCCAACTCCTCGCGCCCGCTCTCGTGGCCTGTTGTTCCGCTGGCCTGTGGGCTGATACTCGCGCCGTTTGCCCTCAAGCGCCGGCACAGTGCGTTGCTGCTGGTTGCGCTGCTGGCAATTCTGGCTGCCGGCGTCACCAGTTGCACATCCTCCAACGTCATCATGGGCGGAACGGCTCCGGGCTCCGGTTCTGGTCCCGGAATTACCGCGGCGGGAACTTTTCCGGTTGTCGTCACGGCGACTTCCAACGGCGTCCAGAACCAGGTCACCTTAACGCTCATCGTGGACTGAACCCATTCGAGGGCGGGCACGAGTGCAGGAGCGAAGCCCATAAACGCTATACTTTATCTTCGAGCCTTCATCGGGAACGCGCGTAACCGGCCGTTCAGAGGGCCGCGAATGGGGAAGAGCAGCGAATGACAGCCAAAGTTACCGTTAAAGAAGTGGAACGGGTGGCCGAGTTGGCCAACCTCGAACTCGGGCCAGAGGAAACGCCGGCCATGCTGCGCGATTTGAACGCGATTCTCGATTATGTGGCCGAGTTGAACGAGCTGGATACGACTGGCGTGGAGCCGCTGGCCCAGGTGAGCGAATTGTCACTCGACGGGTCGGGTCAGGGTACTCTGCGCGCCGACACGCCCCGTCCATCGCTTGATCGCGCCGCCGTAATGCCCCAGGCTCCAGAGACGGATGGTGCCTTTTTCAAGGTGCCCAAGGTGATTGAGCGATAGTTTCTCATTCGATCGGACTCCGCTCATGTGGCGGAGACGCAAACGGGGCCAAAGAGAAGCCTGAAACCAAGCCATGAAACGAGGATGATTCACTTGTCCAGCGAAGCTAAACCAGCCGAAACATTTGTGGAAAAGCCGAAAACTCTGGCCGAGTTGCGCGAAGGAATTATCTCTGGCCGCGCCAAAGCCGTAGATCTGGCCACCGGCTACTATGAGCGCATTGCGCAGAAAAATCCGCGGCTGAACGCTTACCTGAGCCTCACCAAAGAGCGAGCGCTTGCTCAAGCCGGGAGCGTGGATGCGCTTGCTGCCAAGGGCGATCCTCTGCCCGCACTGGCCGGCATTCCGGTAGGCATCAAGGATGTGCTGGTGATGCGGGGCGCTCCTGCTACGGCGGGGTCAAAGATTCTTGAAGGCTATCGGCCTCCCTACGATGCCACGGTGGTTTCGCGGCTCGAAGCGGCGGGCGCGGTGCTGCTGGGCAAGCTGAATTGCGACGAGTTCGCGATGGGCTCGTCTAACGAAAATTCAGCCTACGGACCAGTGCGGAATCCAGTCGATACGGAGCGCGTTCCCGGCGGGTCGAGCGGCGGCGCGGCGGCGGCTGTCGCGGCCAATCTGGCCGTGGCCACGCTGGGCTCCGACACTGGCGGCTCCATTCGCCAGCCAGCCAGTTTCTGCGGAGTTGTGGGCGTGCTGCCCACCTATGGCCGTGTCTCGCGCTATGGCCTCATCGCCTTTGCTTCTTCGCTGGATCGCGTGGGGCCGTTCGCCTCGAACGTGCGCGACGCCGCCACGCTGCTGGGCGTCATTGCGGGCCACGATTCCAAGGACGCCACCAGTTCTGAGGCCCCTGTGCCAGACTATGCCGCCGAGAGCGACAAGCCAGCCGCAGGCCTGCGCATCGGCATCCCGGCAGAGTACTTCGGCGAAGGGCTTGACCCGGAAGTGGGCGCGGCTATCGAGCGGGGCATTGCCGCGTTGAAGGCCGCCGGCTGCACTGTGAAGCCGGTCTCACTGCCGCACACCCGCTATGCCGTTCCAACTTATTATCTGATCGCCACCGCCGAGGCCAGCGCCAACCTGGCCCGCTTTGACGGCGTGCGCTACGGCTATCGCTCGCCCGCGTCGGAGAGCCTGGCCGCCATGTACCGGCACTCCCGCGATGAGGGATTTGGAGCAGAGGTCAAGCGCCGCATCCTGCTGGGAACTTATGCGCTGAGCGCGGGCTACTACGACGCCTACTATTTGAAAGCTCAACAGGTGCGGCGTTTGCTGGCCGAGGAGTTCCTGCGCGCCTTCGCCGAGGTAGACGCGATCGTAACCCCTACCGCGCCCACGCCGGCGTTCAAGCTGGGCGAGAAGACCGGCGACCCGCTCGCCATGTATCTGGCCGACATCTTCACCGTGACGGCGAGCTTGGTGGGTATCTGCGGCGTCACGGTGCCCTGCGGCACCACCGATGCCGGACTGCCAGTGGGCATGCAGGTGCTGGCCCGCCATATGAACGAGAGCGCAGCCTTCCGCGTGGCGCGAGCTGTGGAGGCTGCGAAGATTTAGGAGCGATCAAGATGAGGATTGGTAAGTGGATTGCAATTGTGGTCGTTGTGGCGTTAGCAGCGCTTACTTCATGCCGGAAATCGCCGTCGACTTCCCAAAATAACGCGGCTAAGCAAGACGCAACAGGAGCGCATGTTGAGCCACAACGCGTCTTAAGTAAAGATGAACAGTCCTGCAACGAATTCGTGCACAAGTTCTATGACTGGTACCTTCATCGCGAATGGTCGGACTTATGCAAAGGATCACATGACTCAGCAGATTGTAAAAAGGCGGTTGAATTTAGTTCCATTGAAGGGATGAGCGAAGGGCGAGCGCTGAGCGCAAAATTGCAGAAGCTTTTCGCGGATGACCGCGCTGCGGAAGCAACGGCGAACGAGGATGCAAGGGGCTACTTGGAGGAGCACGATTTCTATCTCCCTACTGGGGAAGATCCTAGTTCGCGTTATGAGGTCGAAAATGTCCGTGTGAAGGATGGTGTGTGCAAGGCGGATGTTTATGGCGAATCCGAAGCAAGCGGTGAGAAAGCAAAGGTGATGCCCGTATTGGCCAAATCTCAGGGGAAGTGGGTCTTTGCGGATTTTCATTATTACTATGACGTTTATGATGAAAAGGCGAAAAAGAATGTTTTATATGATGAGGATCTGGTGAGTAGCCTTACGGATGATTTGAAAGGCTATCGAGAAGTGATAAAAGACGCCAAGAAATGAGTCGTATCGGTCGTACGCGGCAATTCGGATCGATTGCAAGGAGTACGCTGCATGAGCAAGACTGCAAGATTTGAGGCATTGGTTCTGGCGGCAATTCTCGTCGCCGCTTTGGTGGCTTCAGCGGCTCCGCGTAAGGCGCACAGCGTGGTTCTGGGAGCCGTCAAAAAGGTGACCTACACCAAGGCCGGCGACCCGGCCGGCGCGGCCCCGTCCGAGAACGAGCTTAAAGTCCGCGCTTTGCTGGTGGACGGCGTTCTCAAGGAGTGGACCACTGGCGACGCCCACGACGTGACCGACCGCAGCTTTGTGGTGCGTCGCGTGCTCCGGCTTAACGACGCCTTGCCGAGTGACATGGCGAAGCCCGCCGATAAGCCCGGCGAAAAACCCGCCCCGGCGGCCAGCCATTGGGTTTGGCAGCGCGGTCCGTGGCTGCTGGTGGACCGCGCGACCGGCCACGTTATTGCCCTGAAATTGCCGGATTACGACCCTGGAGTGAGCCAGGTGAGCTGGTTCCGCGACTACGGCGCTTATTGCGGCGTAACCCCCAGCGGCAAGAGCCTTTATGCCGTGGTGGCTCAGGTGGCTGCACGCAAAGCTGTGCTGGCTAAGAAATTGTCTGCTTTCAACCCCGAGAGCCGTCCCGACACCGTATGCAGTCCCGCCGAATGGCAGCGCGAGCCGCTGCGCGTGACATTCCGCCCTACCGGCAAGGAACAGGCAAGTTTTGATATCGTCCCCGGCTCGGCGGTGCTGGTGGAGGACGCAGGCGACGAGCCGGAACACCCCGCAGTCGCGCCGGAACCAAAGCCGAAACAGTAAACCAAGGCCTGTTCACACTTCTGTGGTGGCGGCCGCCTCAGTAGTGTGAACTGGCCCTTGTTTGGACGCCCAGAGAGTGAAGGCTTAAGAGGCTTTGAAGAAGAGCCTCTGAACCGCGCTCTCCACGCTGGATGGAATTTGTCGTTGACGCTTTCTTTCTTTGCGAATTTCTCTTTGTAACTGCCAGAGCGCCCACAACAGAAAAGCCTCGGCCAGAGTGAGCGGAACCAGGAACACGTAGCGAAGATCAAAATCCGTCATGGCAGCGTTTCCTTTCGCTGCTTCAGCGCCTTCAGACGGGAGATCGGCGAGCCAGACTGCGGCGGGAAGCAGGACTACTTCTACTAGAGATCCGGGGCGGTAAGAATGGCGTTTCCAATTTGTAAGGGTTCTATAAGGGCCGAAGAAGCGCGTTTGGCTACCGGCTGTTCAGGCCCTGAATGTGGTTCACCTTGACACAGAGCCGGCTCCGCGTATCTTATCTATCAAGGCACTCTTTTTGGAATCGGCCGTAATGGGCGCGAGAGGATTGGCGCGGCCACAGATTTGGGCTTCCAGAGGAATGCTGTGTCGAACAGGAAGCAGACGGCAGTTGGGTAGCAGGCAGGTACGCAGTCGTGGGAGTGGAAGAGACCATGGCGAGCGACAACCGTGCCCAAACTCCGCGCGTTTGGGCTTGAATCAGTTGCTGGCCCGAACCAGTCTGGATCGTTCCCGGAGACAAACTTTTTCGCGGGCTTCCGGCAAATGTCTGGGTGTGCCTGCGCCCTGAAGGGCGTCGCGGTTTTGTGCGGTCCAGGGGCTGGCAAGAATGGGATTGGGGATGAGCGTGGCAACAAGTTTTGCTTTGTTGATGTTCCTGCAGGCTGCCGGAGGCGGAGGCGCCTTTGGGATGCTTCCCATCCTGCTGATCATTCCGGTGTTGTACCTGGTGATGATCCGTCCGCAGCAGAAGCGGCAAAAGCAGTGGCAGCAAATGCTGGCCGGAATCAAAACAGGCGACCGGATTACAACAGCGGGCGGTATTCGCGGCATCATCGTTTCCATCAAGGACGATGGAATCGTGATTCGCGTGGCGCCGGACGGCGTCAAGCTGGAAGTGGTCAAGAGCGCCATTGCCTCGGTGACTACCGACAGTGGACAGTGAACAGTGGACAGTGAACTGTGTTCACTGCATCGAAATAGAGAAACGGGACGATGAAGAAAAATCTCAACAGTAAGATTGCCCTGATTGTTGCTGTCCTGGCGATTTGTGTCTATGGCATCTTCGGAGTGCCTTCGGGGCTCTCCGGCAAAGACCTGGGCGAAGCCATGACCAAGCGCATTCACCTGGGCCTGGATCTTAAGGGCGGCGCTCACCTGATCCTGCAAGTCAAGGTGCTGGAAGCTGTAAACGCCGAAACCGATAACACCGTGGCGCTGCTCAGAGAGAATCTGAAAACGGCCAACCTGAGTTTTTCGCAGATCTACAAGCCGGATCCGGCCAAACCGACGCTCATCAAGATCGAGGGCACGGCGCCTACCAGTGTGAGCGACCTGCGCGCGCTGCTCGAGTCGAAGTACGGCAACGAGTACGACGTGGCCAGCGGCGACACCGATTCGAGCTTCACGCTCGTGATGAAGCCAATGATCGAGACGGCGCTCGAAAAGAAGACAGATGCGCAGGCCATCGAGGCCATCCGCGACCGTGTCGACGCTCTGGGCGTCAGCGAGCCGCAGATTCAGGAGTACGGCCTGGGCGACAATCAGATTCTGGTGGATCTGCCCGGCGTAGAGAATGAGAGCCAGATCGAGTCCATCATTCAGGGCACCAATCGGCTGGAGATTCATGCCGTAATCGGCGGTCCCTACAAGGACGAGCAGGAAGCGTTGGCCAGTCTGGGCGGAAGCGTTCCGGCAGACCAGGAACTAAAAAGTTTCTCCGGCGTGATGGAGGGCGGCTCCTCTGTGGAGAGCGTTTATGTATTGCAGCGGGCCTCGGTTGTGGCTGGCAATGACTTCCGCTCCGCCGACCCTAGCGTCAATTCAAATACCGGCCAGAGAGAAGTTCAGTTCACGCTGACCAACGAAGCCGGCGACAAGTTTTACGACTACACCAGCAAGAATGTGGGCCACCCCATGGCGGTGGTCATGAACGATCGTGTCCGTGAAGTGGCCAACATCCAGAGTGCGATTCGCGACCGGGGCGAAATTACCGGCAGCTTTTCGGCGGATGAGGTCGCGGCTCTCTCCAAGCTCTTGCGCACAGGCGCTTTGCCGGCCTCGCTGCAGCAGATGGAGAAGCGTTTTGTGGGTGCGTCTCTGGGTGCTGACTCCATTCGCCAGGGCGTGATGGCGGCCATCGTGGGCATGTTGGTGGTGATGGCTTTCATGCTCATCTATTACCGCGGCTCGGGCATTAACGCAGACGTGGCGCTGATTCTGAACCTGGTGGTTCTCCTGGGCTTCATGGGCGCTTTCTCGGCCACGTTGACCTTGCCCGGCATTGCCGGAGTCATTCTGACCATCGGCATGGGCGTGGACTCGAATGTGCTGATCTTTGAGCGCATCCGTGAAGAGGTCCGGGCTGGCAAGGCGCCGTCCGCGGCTGTCGATCAGGGCTTTGCTCACGCCTGGGTCACCATCGTCGATACGCACGTGACAACCATCGTCTCTGCGGCCATCCTGTTCCTGTTTGGCACGGGCCCGGTCAAGGGCTTTGCAACCACCCTCACTGTCGGCCTGCTGGCCAATCTGTTTACGGCGGTTTTTGTCTCGCGAGTTATCTTTGACGCCCATCTGAACAAGCTGAAGCCGGGCGAGAGGGTATCCATTTAGTTTTTTGGTGCGGCGGCTGCCCAAGCGGCAGCGGAAAACATAAGAATGCCGAAGCCCGTGCGGGCTCCGGCCCCCAGGAAGGGGAGAGAATCAGTGGAATTCTTTCGCAGCGTAAGCGTGGATTGGCTCGGCAAGAAGTGGTACTTCCTCGCCTTTTCAATGATCTTCAGCGTGGCCGGAATTATCTCGATGGGTGTGCACTGGCAGCGCATTGGCAGCCCGGTGCCCTTGGGCGTGGACTTCAAGGGCGGCACGCAGGTGCAGGCGCAATTCACTAAGACCCCGGACATCAACAGTATCCGCCGAGCCATGGATGCGGCGGGCGTCAAGGATGCGACCATCCAGACCATCAAGGCCGTCGATGACCCCAGCGGAAACGAGGTGCTCATCAGCCTGCCGGAACAGCACGACGAGAGTTCGCTCGACGCTGGCCGCCAGCAGATCGTTGAGGCGCTTCAGACGCACTATAGTGAAAACTCCTTTGCTGTGCGCAACGTGCAGGTTGTGGGTCCAACAGTCGGTAAACAACTGGAAAAACAAGCTTTATTGGCCACGCTTTACTCCATGCTGGGCATGCTGGTCTATCTCTGGTTCCGTTTCCAGTTGATCTACGGCGTAGCGGCGGTGGTGGCCTGCTTCCACGACACGCTTATCACAGTGGGCGCATTTGCCCTTACTAGCCAAGAGATAAGCCTGACCGTCATTGCGGCCATCCTGACGCTGGTTGGCTACTCGATGAACGACACCATCGTGGTCTTTGACCGCATCCGCGAGAATCTGCACTTGAGCCGGCGCGAGTCGCTGCCCGAAGTGGTCAATCGGAGCATCAACCAGACCCTGAGCCGAACCGTGCTCACTTCGGGGTTGACCTTCCTGACCGTTTTGTCGTTGTATATCTTCGGCGGCCAAGTGTTGCGCGGGTTCTCATTCGCGCTGGTTGTCGGTATCCTGATCGGGACGTATTCATCGATTGCCGTGGCCGCTCCGATGCTGGTGGCATGGCAGGAATGGCGCTCAAGACAGGGCAAGGAAGTCGCCCTTCCGGCCGGCAAGCGATTCAAGGTCTAGGGGCGCAATTTTGCCGGTTTTTCCATACGTTTCTGAGGTCCCGCGCAGTTCTTTTCGAGGAGAATAGCGCATTTGTGGTAAGGTTTTGATGCCGGGAACATTTTAGCTATCCCCGGTGTCTAAATAAAGGTAAGCAAACACCCGATTCGAGGCTGGCCATGTTTGAAGATTCCACGTTTGAATCCGGAGGCAGGATCAAGAGCAAGAGCGGACCTTGGATGCTCATTACGAGCATTATCGAAGGTTCCCTTCTGGTTCTTGTGATCCTCATTCCGCTGATCTATCCCGAGGCGCTACCCAAGGCGGCCATGCAAATGGCCTTGGTCGCCCCGCCGCCGCCGCCGCCACCGCCGCCTCCGCCGCCGCCACCGGAAGTACATGTGGTCCATGTGCAGACGGAGATGATGAATAATCAGCTCACGGCGCCCACCCGCATTCCACACGATATCAAGATGGTTGCCGAGAAGGAAGCGCCGGTGGCTTCGTTTGGCGTAGCCGGATCAGACTTCGGCAGCTCGGGCGGAACCATGGGCGGACTCTTCGGCGACACCGGTCCCAAAGTGGCCGCCGCCGTGGTGAAGAAACTCAGCATCTCCAGCGGTGTCATGCAAGGCATGTTGCTGCTGAAGACAACGCCTGTCTATCCGCCTATCGCCAAGGCCGCTCGCGTATCTGGCACGGTGGTCCTGCAGGCTACCATCTCCAAGACCGGGTCTATCGAAAACCTGCGCGTTGTCAGCGGTCCGGCCATGTTGCAACAGGCCGCCATGCAGGCCGTCAAGTCCTGGCGGTACAGGCCATACCTGCTCAATAACGAACCAGTGGAAGTGGAGACTACGGTAAACGTGATCTTCTCGCTGGGCGGATGAGGAACGTTTTTGGCTCTTTCCGCCATTATTGAGAAAGAGTCTCGCTTTTGACCTGGGTGCGAATCCGAAAAGAGACGCATTCACAGCAACCGCAAGGCAGTCGCAGTCCACAAGAAAACTCCTTAGGAGGAACGATTCAGTGATTCTCGCTCAGCTCACACACATTGCTTCGCATACGGCCGCCAATCTGGCTTTCATCTTTGATGAAGAGCAGACTGTCAACTTCAGCCTCATGGGGCTGTGGCAACACATGGGGATTCTGGCGAAGATAATCGCCTGCATTCTCTTCGTCGAGTCAATCTGGTCTTTGGCCGTGATGATCGACCGTTACCTGTACTTCTCTGCAGCACGCAAGCAGTCGCGCGAATTTGCGCCCAAGGTTGCCGGCGCTCTGAAGGACAGCAAGCTTGAAGAGGCGATCAAGATCGCCGATCGCAACAAGAAGTCCCATCTCGCCGAGGTTGTGACGGCAGGCCTGCAGGAGTTTCGCTCCTCCGGCGGCGCGCCGACAGAGGATAGCATCGCGAGTTCGGGCCGCGCTCTTGAGCGTGCCGAAGCCATCGTTCACGCCAAGCTGAAGAGGGGCCTTGCTGTTCTGGCCACCATCGGCGCTACGGCTCCGTTCGTCGGCTTGCTCGGCACCGTCATCGGCATTCTGAACGCCTTCCAGCAGATCGCCACCCAGAAGACCTCGGGTATCGGCGCGGTTGCCGGTGGCATCTCGGAAGCCCTGGTCACCACCGCCGCCGGCCTGTTCGTGGCCATCCCGGCTGTTATGGCCTTCAACTATTTCACCGGACGTGTCGAAGCTTTCGATGTGGAGATGGACAACTCCTCCAGCGAACTGATCGACTATTTCATCAAGCAGAGCCACAAGCGCTAAGCGAAGCGTGAGTCGGCGAGAGCGGAATCTGCGGAGGGCGGGAGAGCCAGCACTCTCTCCTGCCCGCCGGTTTTAGCCGCGCCCCGCCAGGCGGTTCGTAAGGCAATGCCGGAAGCCAACCGGAGCAAACAAATTCAGTGGCAACGGAGCCCAAAAAATGGGAATCGCGGTTCGCAACGAAGGCAGTAAGGTCAGTTCCAATATCAATGTCACACCAATGGTTGACGTGATGCTGGTGCTGCTGATTATCTTCATGGTCATCACCCCCATGCTCCAGAACAAGGTGCAGATCGACATGGCCAAGGTGGATAACGCCACCTCCATGCCGGACGCCGACAAGGATGACGCCATTGTTGTGGCCGTCACTCGCGACGGAGGGGTGTTCATGGGACAAAACAAGACATCTGTCAGTGAGCTTGGCAATCAGGTCAGCGCAGCGCTGGCTAATAAGCCCGGCAAGACAATCTTCATTCGCGCCGATGCCCGCGCTCAGTACCGCGCTGTGGAAGACGCCATTGATGCCGTGCGCACAGCCGGTGTGGATGATGTTGGCTTGCTCACGCAGAAGCGTGAGGCCGGCCAGGGCGGCGCGTAGTTTTTCTTGCGCAGTCCCCTTAACGATTTCGAGTAAACGAGGAGTTTTAAGCCATGTCAATGACAACTGGAGGCGGGGGCGGCTACTCGTCTGACATCAACATGACGCCGATGATCGACATTCTTCTGGTGCTTTTGATCATCTTCATGGTCATCGTGCCGGTAACGCCCAAGGGTCTGGATGCGCTGGTGCCCCAGCCACCCAAGAAGCCCGAGAAGCAGCAGAACCCAACCGACCGCACGATTGTGGTGCAGGTTCTGCATCAGGCGGGCAGGTTGCCGTCGTACAAGATCAACGAGACCGACGTTTACAATGGCGCCGGAGGCCCGGCGGCACAGAAAGAGCTGCTCGCCCGCCTGACCGAGATCTACGCCAACCGCGCCGAGCGTGTCATGTTCGTCAAGGGCGATGACGATATCGATTTTCACTATGTCGCAGAGGTCATCGATATTGGCCGCTCCGCCAACGTGGATCACATCGGTTTGATGACCCCCAAGATAATGGCGGGTCAGTAGCAGGCTCTTCCGCGGCCACTTCCCTGAAAGGGGATGTGTGCACAAGCTCTCGCTGCTGGCCTAGGCTGGCTGGACGAGCGAATGTAGAGGCCACGGGCACATGGAGTTCAGGTTGGTCAACTGTGGGCGCCGGGGAGGATTGGGACCCCCGGCAAACCCCAGGGCTGCCAGCCCCGTCTGGAGGCGGTTCATCCGGGCGGAAAACAGGAGTACAATTTTTCCATCCTGGTCTCGGCTCCTCCCGCCCGCGGCCAGCAGCAATTGAGATTCCAGGCGCGTGACCTGATAGGCCCTGCCTGAAGGAGAAGGAACGAACATGAATGGACCCGCACGATTTACGGCGCTGGCGGTAGCCTTGGCCGGCATGGCGCTTTCCATGAGCGGGTGCGACCGCCTCGCCGCCCGTGACCAGTTAAACAAGGGAGTGGATGCGTATAAGGGCGCTCATTATGAAGAGGCGATTGAGCACTTCCAGAGAGCCACGCAGCTTGATCCCAGCTTGCCTATGGCGAAGAGCTACCTGGCCACCGCCCTGGCCCAGAACGTAGTGGCCGGACTGGATACTCCGGATAATCTGAACACCGCGCAGCAGGCCATAGATATCTTCAATGATGTTCTGGCCAAAGACCCGCACGATGTGAACAGCATGAAACAGATTGCGGGCATCGAGTTTCAGGTCAAGAAGCTGGACCTGGCCAAGACGTGGCAGAAGAAAGTGCTTCAGGAGGATCCAAAAGATCCCGAAGCTGCATACACGGTTGGCGTGATTGACTGGATGCTGGCTCACCAGAACGCCTTGGCGGCCCTGGCGCCGGCAGGTCTGAATGATGACGGCGAGGGGAATGCCAAGGCACCCAAGAAGGTCATGGATCCGCTCAAGGAGCAGAACTCCGCGCTGGTAGATGAAGGCTTGCAGTATCTCAATCAGGCCCTCGCGAACCGGCCCAACTACGACGACGCCATGGCTTACCTGAACCTTATCTACCGGCGCAAGGCAGATCTGGACTGGGGTAACGCGGCGGCCCAAAAGGACGACCTCGCTCAGGCGGAGAAGTGGCGCACCCAGGCGATGGGTGTGCGCAAGGCCAACGAAGCGAAAAAGAACGCGGGCCCGGGCGGCATCACCATGGGCGACAACGGCGAATTGAAGTAAGCCGATAGCTTTTGCTCGAAAGCGAAAGGCCTCCGCTATCAGCGGAGGCCTTTCTGCGGTACGCCGTGCATGAATGACATCTTGGAGGTGAAAGTCCTCTACCCAACCTGATGGAGGTGAAGGGTTAGCGAAGCGCAAGGGCGTTGC
>Ga0187847_10000633_pt1 | contig 37022 bp, 26 predicted proteins | sample June2016WEW_4_10_FD_132458 | JGI IMG/M metagenome (GOLD analysis project Ga0187847, IMG submission 132458) | Peatland microbial communities from SPRUCE experiment site at the Marcell Experimental Forest, Minnesota, USA - June2016WEW_4_10 | ecosystem: Environmental > Terrestrial > Soil >...
ACCGAGACGGTGATCGGCCCACCACGCGAGGGCGATGGCCAGGGCGATCGGGAGGAACCTCGAGACGATGTACATCGGCGTCCCGTAGATGCCCGTCTGATAGAGGATCGAGGCCGACGCGGAAGATTCACCCGTGCCCACCAACACCGACGTGATGGCCCGACCAGACGTGAACACGATCAGGGGCAGGGAGACGACGGCGATGGAGAGAACGCTCGCCCCGACGAATCGGATGAATTGACGCGGGGGCACCAGCACGAGCAGCGGCGCGAACACCAGCAACGCGAACTGCTGAGAGATGATCGCGAGCCCCAGCAGCACCCCCGCGAGGACCCATCGATCCCGGCGCACGAAGGCCACGCCGCCCAACGCCAGGCCCAGCGCGATCAGGTCCTGGGGGTGGAAGAACTCGAACAGGCACATGGCCACGGGCGGGGCGCAGGCCAGGAGCAGGAGCGTCACGGGCTCCCAGACGGTGCCTCCGCGACCACCGGAGCGAAGCAGCACCACCACGCCGATCGACAACGCCAGCCAACCCACGAAACCAATGCGAAGCGTCGGCGACCACACGTGAGCGAGCAGGGCCCACTTGTTCATCGCCGCGGTCGCCGTGACGCAGTGGGAACCCAGCTGCGCCTGCGTGGGGAACGGCACGCCATGGCCCAGGCGAAACAGGGCCACCATCGCGGTTGAGAAGAGCGGATAGATCGGCGCCGTGGGCGCGTAACCCACGACACCGCTCTGGAGGTACGCGCACGACAGATGGCCGTGCGCCATCGACCAGGCCGCATAGACCGACACGTTGGCGTCCGAACTCGTCAGACCGCCGGACAGCTGGGTCAACCAGATGAAGATCACTGTCGCCACGATCCAGGCGAGCACGCGCCACGGCGCCGACAGCGGCCTCTCCAGGGCCGAGAACCAGCGTGATGATCGACGCCGCGTCGCGCGAAGTTCTGACAGCATTACGAACCGAGGTGAACGTTGTAGTTGAGCCTCACCACGAGAACATTCGAGCGAAAATATGACACCTCAACCATACGAAAGGCTATCCGACCACCCCCTCTCGCCTGGGCATTGGCACCTCAACGCAGGTCGCGCAGTGATTGCCCTGACCGTCACGTCGCGCCGATGCGCCAACCGCCTCGGACGTCAGACCCGTCTAGTTCAACCAGGGCGCCTCAATGAGTGCCTCGTCGAGCGAGGTCGGGCGTTCCAACAGGTGCCGAGACAGCATCAGCGCACGGGGATGGCTTAACGTCACGACGCCGGTCACGAGGCCGTCACGACTGTAGAGGGCCAACCACGTGCCCTCCTCGTCGCTGCCGCTGACGCGCAACACGTGGTCGCTCGCCCGGGCGTGGCCGAGCATCTGGATCTTCTTGCCGTACTGGTCGGACCAAAAGTACGGCACCATGTACGCCTCGTTTTCACCGCTCGACATCCAGTGGCGGGCCAACGTCGAGGCGTGCCCGTTGGCCACCTCCCAGTGTTCGATGCGCACCGACTCCACTCCACTGACGCTGCGCCACGTGAAGCGGGCCACGTCGCCGATGGCCGCGACACGCTCCGACGCCAGCATGTGTTCGTCGACCACTACGCCGTTGTCCGTCACCAGCCCCGACGACTGGAGCCATTCGACGTTGGGCAGGACGCCGATGCCGGCGATCACCGCTCCCGCGTCGAGGGAGCTGCCGTCGGCGAAGCGGATGACGAGTCCCTCGTCCCCCTCGTCGACGTCGACGATCTCTTGATTCACGCGCAGCTCGATTCCCACCGCGCTCGCCAGGCCGAGGAGCCACGACGACACCTGGTCTCCCAGCACCGCGATCAGCGGTCGCGCCATCGCTTCGAACACGATGGGCCGCAAGCCCCTCGTGCACAGCGCGGTCGCCGCCTCCGCGCCAATGAATCCTCCGCCGATGACGGCGACCGTGCTCCCCGGCTCCAGGGAGTCGAGGTCTCGATTGAGTCGCTCCACGTCCTCGATGCGCCGGATGTAGTGGATCCGGCCGTCGGCGGCGAAGCCCAGCCGCCTCGCTTTCGTGCCGGTGGCGATGACGACCCGTGTCCCCGTGACCCGCGAACCGTCATCGAGCGACACCGACAGCCGATCGAGGTCCAACGCCGTCGCGCTGACGCCCAGGCGCATGGTGACGTCGAGGCGGCTGACGAGTTCGGGAGTGGCCAACACCGTCTTCTCGCTGCCCCACTTGCCGACGAGCACCTGCTTGGTCAGCGGCGGTCGGTCGTACGGGGGATGGATCTCGTCACCGATGAGCGTTATCGCACCCTCGAAGCCCTCGCGGCGCAGGGCCTGCGCCAGTCGCCAGCCGGCCAGGCCGGCGCCGACCACGACGACGTGCTCCGACGAGTCGAGCGCCGTCACCGGCCGAAGGCCGCCAGCCACTCGGTCGCCGACGGGGGCGCGAACACGTAATTGGTGCGGCGAACGTCGCCCATCGGCGCGCTCGCTTCGGTCGCGTAGAAATGGCCCGGGCAGAGCACCGTCTCATCGCTGACGCCGGCGAGCCGTTGACTGAGCGTGCGGTACATCTCCTCAGGGTCCGAACCGGGCAGGTCGGTGCGCCCGCACCCCTCCAGGAACAGGGTGTCGCCGCTCAGGAGACGGCCGTCGACGAGCAGGCACTGACTGCCAGGGGTGTGACCGGGCGTGTGGATCAACGTGATATCGAGTTGGCCGACCTGCAGCCGGTCACCCGAACGGTGCGCGACCAGCGACGTGGCGTCGACGCCGGTGACCCGGGTCACCCAGGGCGCCTCCTCGGCTTGGACGTGCACCGGCACGTCGAGCACGTCGAGCAACTCCTTGATGCCGGCGATTCGGTAACCCATCATGTCGCCGCCCACGTGGTCGGGGTGGTAGTGGGTGGCGACGACCCCGGTCACCTCCAGCCCGTCGGCGCGCACCAGATCGACCAGTTCACCCGGCCGGTAGGCCGGGTCGACCAGCACCGCCGTGCCGCTATCGCGGTCGCCGACGGCGTAGACGAAGTTGACCATCTGCGTCGCCAGGGTGTCGCCGATCGCGAAGTCCCGTCCGGCCAGCAATTGGCGGAAGTAGACGCCGCCGCTCATTCGTCGTCGGCGACGCGCGCGATGCGCGGCGCGAGCTCTTCGACGCGCGCCTTGGTCGTCTCCAGACGGGCCTCCAGGGCCTCGATGATCGCGGTCGCCCGCTCGAGCTTGGCGAAGAGGTCGTCGACCGACACCTCCCCCTCGTCGAAGGAGGCCACGATGGCGTTCAGCTCGTTCGCCTCTTCGTTCCAGTCACCAGTCACGCTCATGGGGCTCCCTTCATCTCTTCTACCGTTGACGCAAAGCTTCCGTCGCTCACGCGCACCGTGATGAGTTCACCGGAGTGCACCTGCGCGAGTCGCGCGACGACCTGGCCGTCGGCGCCGGTGACGATGGACCATCCCTGGGCCAAGCGCCTCGCCGGGTCGTAGGCACTGAGCAGTTGGCGCGAGCTCGCGAGACTGCGCGTCGCCGACTCGAGCGTGTGGCGAGAGTGCAGCCAGAGGCGCTGGCGCACGCCGCTCAGGTGACGCTGCTCGGCCCGCAGACGGTCGCGCACGGCGAAGATCAGCGTGCGTCGCCGCTCGGCGACGTACTCGCTCGCCTCGTCAAGCAGGGCCCCGCTCGCGTCGAGCAGGCGCCGGGCGCTCTGTCGCACGTTCGTCTCGTACCAGTTGGCCACCACCGTGACGATCTCCTCGCCGAGCTTGGTCGGCGTGATGGCCCGGGTGTGCGCGACCAGGTCGGCGATTGACTCGTCGCCGGTGTGGCCGATGCCCGTGAAGACGGCCGTCGACGACGTCGCGATCGCGCGCGCCACCCGTTCGTCGTCGAAACAGGCGAGGTCGCCCTTCGAGCCGCCGCCGCGCACCACGCAGATGATGTCGACGCCGTGGCGGTCGAGGTCCTCGATGGCCCGCACGATCTGCGCGGGTGCGGCGTCGCCCTGGACGGCCGTCGCCACCAGCACGATCTCGAATCCGTAGCCCGAGTTGAGCAGCTGTCCCGTGAAGTCGCTGTAGCCCTCGGTCTGGGGACTGGCGACGAGACCCACCCGCAGCGGCACCGCCGGTACCGGGACCCGCTTGTTGGCCTCGAGCAGGCCCTCGCCCGCGAGGCGCGCGATCAGCTCCTGGCGCCGTCGGGCGACGTCGCCGAGCAGGCCGGCCACGTCGATCTCGGTGACCGTGAAGCCGATGCGGCCCTGGGGGGCGTAGAGGTCGACGTAGCCGAATAAGTTGACGACGGCGCCGGGCGCGAGCGTGACGCCGTCGGCCGCCAGTTTCCTCTTGAGCGGATTCCACTGCGAGGCCCAGCAGTGGGCGTTGAGCACCGGACGCTTGGCGTCCGAGGCCGAGGAGCCGGCGTCGACGAGGTCGACGTAGAGATGGCTCTTCTCGTACACCTTGGCGACCTCGCCGCGCACCCAGCGCGGGTGGCGGCGCCCGTAGGCCGATTCCAACTGGGCCGTCAAGAGTTCGTAAAACTCGCCGACCTCCAAAACCGGTTCGCCCGTACTCGATTCGACGCTCGCCACGTGGTGAGGCTACCCCTTACGATTGAGTTACAAGACCTTGTGAGCGCGACGTCGGTGTGTCAGACTGGTCACGGATGGTGAGCCGACTGGGTGGCCGCGCCGCCCGGCGACGGGCGGTGAGGAAAGTCGGGGCTCCACAGGGCAGGGTGCTTACGAGACGTGAGTCGCGGCGACGTGCAGGACAGTGCCACAGAGAACAGACCGCCAATGGCTCGGGCAACCGAGTACAGGCAAGGGTGAAACGGTGCGGTAAGAGCGCACCAGCACCTTGGGCAACCAAGGTGGCTCGGTAAACCCCACCCGGAGCAAGATCAAACATGGGAGAGCGGCCCGCTAGCCCCGGTAACGGGGCACTCCCTAGGTAGATCGCACAGATGGATGGCCGCCCAGCCTTCGTAACGAAGGTGGACAGAACCCCGCTTACAGGTCGACTCACCATCCACCGCTCGCCCGGGGCCGACGCCAGTAGTTATCCACAACCGAAACAACGTCTGAAAGACCCGACCGTGCTGCACCTGCCCTATCACGAACTGCCCGTCGAGGACCCCGGCACGCCCGACGAGCGCTCCCCGATGCGCTACCTCGCCTGGCTGGCCAAGCAGCAGAAGGGGGCCCTCACCCTCAACGCCCTCTTCGGGATCGGCTGGATGGTGAGCCAGGCCCTACTCTGGGCGGCCGTCGGCGCGGCCATCGACCACGGCGTCGTCGACCGCAGCGAACGCGAACTCTTCCTGTGGGTCGGCGTCGTGATGGCCCTCGGCCTCTTCCAGGCGCTGTGCGGCGCCCTGCGTCACCAACTGGCCGTCACCAACTGGATGAGCGCCGCCTACCGCACGGTGCAGGTGATCGGGCGCCACATCTCGACGACCGGGACGGCCTTGACCGAGCAGATCCCGTCCGGCGACGTGGTGAACACCGTCGCCGCCGACGCCATGCGTATCGGCGGGGCCTTCGACTCCTTCGCCCGCTTCGCCGGAGCGGTGGCCTCATGGATCGTGGTGTCCTTCATACTCTTGTCCAACTCGGTGGAGCTGGGTCTCATCGTCCTGCTCGGCGTACCGATCCTGGCCTCGCTGACCACGCCCGTGATGCGCCCGCTGCACTCAACCCAGGCCGCCCAACGCGAGGTGGCCGGCCGCCTCGCCGCCATGGGCTCGGACACGGTCGCCGGGCTGCGCATCCTGCGCGGCGTCGGAGGCGAAGAGGTCTTCCTCGACAACTACAAGCGCCAGAGCGGCCTGGTGCGCCGCGCGGGGATGCGCATCGCGACGCCCCAGGCCGGGCTCGAGTCGGGCCAGGTGCTGATGCCGGCGATACTGACCGCGATCGTCACCTACCTGGCCGCCGGCAAGGTCCTGGACGGCACCCTCCAGGCCGGTCAACTGGTCGCCTTCTTCGGCTATTCGATGTTCCTGACGACCCCGCTGCGCACCGCGATCGAGTACATCATCTCCGCGACCCGGGCCTACGTCGGCGCCGGACGGGTGCTGCGGATACTGGCCATCGCGCCGGCCGTGGTCGAACCGCCCGACCCGCGGCCGTGGCCCCAAACCCTCGAGACGTTCGACGACGGGCGCAGCGGCATCTCGGTGCGCGCCGGTCAACTGGTCGCCGTCGTGACCGAGACGCCCGCGCAAGCCTCCCAACTGGCCAACCGCCTGGGCCGCTACGTCGACGACGTCGACGACGTCCTCGTCAATGGGGTGAGTCTGAGCCAGTTCTCGGTGGTGGACACCCGCCGTCACATCCTCGTGAGCGAGGTCGAGCCCCGCCTCTTCTCGGGCGAATTGCGCTACGAACTGGTCACGCACGGCGCGCCCGACGACGGCGCCATCAACGCGGCCCTGGACGCCTCGAGCGCGCTCGACATCCTCGAGGCCCTCGAGAGCGGGCTCGACACCCTGGTCGAGGAGCGGGGTCGCAGCTTCTCCGGCGGCCAACGCCAGCGGCTCAGCCTCGCTCGGGCGCTGCTCACCGAGACCGACCTGCTGATACTGGTCGAACCGACCTCGGCCGTCGACACCCACACCGAGGGCCGCATCGCGGCCCGCCTGGCCCAGGTCCGTCGGGGACGCACCACCATCATCGCGACGACCAGTCCGCTAGTGCTCGAGAAGATGGACCGCATCTTCGTCCTGCTCGACGGCGCCGTGGCCGCCAAGGGCACGCACCAGTCGTTACTCGCCGATTCGCTCACCTACCGCCAGATCGTGCTGCGCGAGGAGTAGCCGTGAGCCAGCTGCCGATCGCCGACTCGAACCTGGTGCGCGAGCACGCGCGCGTGCTCGCACGCCAGCACCGCGGGGAACTGACCCGTATGCTCTCGCTCTACGCCGTGGCGGCCGTGATGGCCCTCATCCCGGCCTGGGTCATTGGCGAGATCACCAACTTCACGACCGACCACCAACTGACCCACGGCCGCATCGAGACCTACGTCGGGCTGCTCTTCGCCTCCTCGCTGGCCTACGCCGGGCTCTCGTTCCTCGCGCGCCGGCGCAGCTACATCCTGGGTGAGAAGGTCTTCGCCCAGCTGCGCGAAGAGTTCCTCGCGAGCGTGCTGGCCCTGCCGCTGATCGAGGTGGAGCGGGCCGGTACCGGCGACCTGCTGAGCCGCACGACCAACGACATCGAGGCGATGTCGCGCACCGTACGCTTCGCGGTGCCCGAATTCCTCGTGGCGATCGTCCAGACGGTCCTGACCTTCATCGCCATGCTGCTCGTGAGCCCGATCGCCGCCCTGGCGAGCCTGGTCTCGATCCCCTTCCTCTACCTCTCGACCCGGCGCTACCTGCACTACGCGACGCCGGGCTACATGCGCGAACGCATCAGCTACGCCTCCATGTCGGGCACCGTCTCCGAGACGGCCGAGGGGGCGCGCACCGTCGACGCCCAGCGTCTCGGACCGCGCCAAGAGGACCGCGTCAACGCCAACATCCGAGAGTCCTTCTACTCCGAGATGTACACCCTGCTGATGCGCATGGTCTGGTTCCCCATCGTCGAGAGTTCCTTCGCCCTGGCCGTCGCGGCGACGCTCGGCTGGAGCGGATGGCTGGCGCTCAACCATCACGTCACCATCGGCGCCGCCACGACCGTGACGCTCTACGTCGTGCAGATCAACGACCCCATCGACCGCATCGTGTCCTGGCTCGACGAGCTGCAGATCGGCCAGACCTCCTTCGCGCGTCTGGTCGGGGTCTCGGCCGTGCACGACGACCGACCGAGTGAGGGCGTCGAGCCGACCAACGAGACGATCACGGTCACCGACGTGCGCTACGCCTACCGCGAAGGCCACGACGTCCTGCGCGGCATCACCCTGACGATCCGTCCCGGCGAGCGGCTGGCCATCGTCGGACCCTCCGGGGCCGGCAAATCGACGCTCGGTCGACTCCTGGCCGGCATCGACGGTCCCCGCTCCGGCTCGGTTCAAGTCGGCGGCGTGTCGCTCGACTCGATGCCCCTGGCCATGCTGCGTCGCCACGTCGCGCTCATCACCCAGGAACACCACATCTTCATCGGCACCGTGCGCGAGAACCTGGCCCTGGCCAAACCGGAGGCCAACGACGAGGAGATCCTGCGCGCCCTCGATGCCGTGGACGCCCTCGAGTGGGTCGAGGCCCTGCCCGACGGGTTACACAGCCAGCTCGGCACGACCGGCTACCCCCTGACGCCAGCCCAGGCCCAGCAGCTGGCCCTCGCCCGGCTCGTGATGACCGACCCGCACACCCTCGTGCTCGACGAGGCGACGGCCCTCATCGACCCGCGCGCCGCGCGCCATCTCGAGCACTCGCTCAGCGCCGTGCTCGAGGGGCGCACGGTGATCGCGATCGCGCATCGCCTGCACACCGCTCACGACGCCGATCGGGTCTGCGTCGTGATCGACGGGCGCATCGCGGAGCTCGGGACCCACGACGAGTTGGTGGCGCTGCGTGGGGAGTACGCCTCGCTGTGGCGCAGCTGGCGCAGTGAGGGGTCCGACGTCGCCTAGGTGGGACGAGAGGTCACGTCAACCCAGACCGTCACGAGATTCCTACCGTCGTGGTCGGCGCCGCCGACCGGGGCTAGTCGTTCTTCTGGCCGTTGGAGAGGAAGCGGTTGAGAGCGTCGAGCGTCGCCATCGAGGCCGACACCAGGTCCCGCTCCGATTGGGCGATCCCCAACATGTCGCGGTCGCTCGAGGGCGAGCGAAGCGTGACGATGACCGGCCAGCCCCGCACCGTGGCCACGCTGACGGCCGCGAGCAGGTAGTAGGGAACATCGAAGCCGAGGTCGCGCAATGCCGTCAGGGTCGCTTCGGCCCCGCCGAAGAGCTGGCCGCTGCCGGCCCGTCCGAGTCCGGTCCGGCCCTCGTAGGCGAGCTGGACCTCGCAGACGCCGTCCTCGGCGTTGAAGTCGGCGCGCACGAGGGCGACGCGGGGGCTCGCGCCGGCGTTGGCCGGCACCACCTGGCTGGCGTCCTCGACGCTGACGGTCGCGTCGGGGTAGTAGAGGCTCGCGATCTGGGACGCGATGGTCTTGATGGCGGCGCAGTCCTGTCCGTGGATGACGAGCTTGACGCCGTCGACGTCACCGCTCTCACGGTGGCTGATGCCGACGTTCAGCACGCCGGGCAGCGAACGCAGCTCCAGTTCGAAATCTTCTTCAGTGGGTGACATGATCAGTGCTTTATACCCTTCTTCTCGTAGAGGCGACCGTCGGCGATGCGAAAGAGCTCCGCGGGGTCGGTGGAATCGCTGGGCGAGGCCGCGATGCCGAAGGTGAAGTCGATCTCGACCCCCACCTTCTCGAGGTGGGCCCGCAGCCGCTCGATGAAGCCCGAGGACTCGTTACCTTCGGCGTTGCTCAGGATGACCGCGAACTCGTCGCCCCCGATGCGCGCGGCGGTGTCGCCTTGACGCACCGAGAGGCGCAGCGCGAACCCGAACTGGCGAAGGATGTCGTCGCCGAAGGCGTGTCCCGAGACGTCGTTGACGGCCTTGAAGTCGTTGAGGTCGCACAGCACCAGCGTGAAGGCCCAGCCGTAGCGGGCGCTGCGCACGGCCGACGCCTGCAGGGCGGTGTCGAAGGCGCGCCGGTTGGCGATCTTGGTCAGCGGATCCTGGGCGGCGCTGAAGCGCGCCAGGTGCAGCGAGAGCGCCAGTTGACAGGCCGTGCGCACGGCGTCGCGCTCGACGTCGGGCACGACGTCCGGTTCGCAGTAGACGCCGGCCGAGGCGAAGTTCTCCGTCATCTCCGGGGTGAGGCTGCGCCGGCCGAGGCGGAAGGATTGGGTGCCGAACGACTCGTGCACCAGCACCACCACCGCGTCGCTCAGTTCGTAGCGCTGGGCCAGCAGGTCGAGCACCGAGTAGATGAACCCGATGCCCAGTTCGCTGGCCGACAACTCGTCGAGCATCGTCTGGAAAAGCCAGGGCTCGTAGTGCTGGCCGTAGTACTCGTCGTCTTCGGGGGGTACGGCATGCAGCGAGCTCAACACGGCCTCGCCGCCAACTCCAGGTCGGTCGCCTCCACCGGTTCGGGGTGCAGGGCGCTGAGCGGGATCGCCCCGGCCTGCAGCAGCGGCACGAGGGCCGCCGGCGACACGGGCTTGGAGATCAGGTAGCCCTGACCGCGGTGACACCCCATCTCGACCAGCTTGTCCACGATCTGCCCGTTCTCGATACCTTCGGCGATGACCTCCAGGTTGAGGGCCTTGCCGAGGCGGATGATCGACTCGACGATAGCCCGGTCGTAGGGGTCGGTGTTGATGCCCTGGACGAAGCTGAGGTCGAGCTTCAACAGGTCGACCGGCAGGTGCTTCAACTCCGACATCGAGGCGAACCCGGTACCGAAGTCGTCGAGGGCCACCTCGACGCCGAGGGCCTGGAACCGGCGCAGGATCCGGGCCGTCTTCTCGGGCTCGTCGAGCACCGCGTACTCGGTGATCTCGATGCAGAGGCGCTCGCCGGGCACGTTGTTGATCCGCATGCAGTTCTCGACGAACTCCACCAGGTCGTCCATCACGAACTCGGCCGGGGACATGTTCACGCGCACCACCAACTCGAGGTCGGGGTACTCCTGCTTCCACTGCGACAACTGGCGACAGGCCTCGGAGAAGACCCAGCGGCCGATGTTGACGACCAGGCCGGTCTCCTCGGCGACGGTGATGAAGTCCGAAGCGGCCAGGATGCCCCGGGTCGGGTGCTGCCAGCGCACCAGCGCCTCGACGGCGAGCAGGCGTCCGGTCGCGAGATCGACCTCGGGCTGGAAGTGCAGGCGCAGCCCGCCGCCCTCGATCGCCTCGCGCAGCGTCAGTTCGGTGCGGGACTTCTCGTTGGCGGCCTCGCGCATCGCCTCGTCGAAGACCACGACCTGATTGCGCCCCCGGGCCTTGGCCGCGTACATGGCCACGTCGGCCCAGCCGAGCAGGTCGAGGCTGCTGGGCGAGCCCGGTCCCGACATCGCGACGCCGATGCTCGCGGTGTGGCTGACCAGCTGGCCGCCGATGTCCACCGGCGCCGCGATCAACTTGAGGACGCGGTAGGCGCTCGCGAAGACCTCCATCTCGCTCATGGCGTCGTCCACCACGAAGACGAACTCGTCGCCGCCGAGGCGGGCCACGAAGTCGTCGGCCCGGATACTGGTTCGGATCCGGTCGGCGATGGTGATGAGCAGCCGGTCGCCGCTGGCGTGGCCGAGGAAGTCGTTCATGATCTTGAAGCGGTCGAGGTCGATGATCAGAACCGCGGTGCCGCGGTTGGCGTCGAGACGGTCCTTTAGCTCGCGGATGAGCGCCCTGCGGTTGGGCAGACCCGTCAGGTCGTCGTGGTTGGCGTTGTAGGCGGTGCGCTCCTCGGCCTCGATGCGACCCTGGAGCTGGACGAGCATCGAGGCCACGGCCTGGAGGGCGTTGATCTCGGCCGGCACCCAGGCGTGAAGGTTGAAGTGCAAGAAGGCGAGCACGCCCCACGTCGAGTCGCCCAGCAGCAGCGGCACGGCCGCGCCGTCGACCAGCGCGACGCCGGTGCCCTTCTCGACCCGCTCGAGGTACTCGTCGGCGTTGTTCGAGACCCCGGCCAGGTAGGGCCCCTTGAGATCGCGCGTCATCATGAAGATGGGGTCGGCGTCGAAGGCCACCTCGCCCAGGGGATCGGGGTCGGGCGCGTCGCGATGGGGCCACTCCGCCTCAAGAACGCTGATGCCGCGCACGTGGTCGTTGCGGCGCAGGAAGGCCACGTCGGCGCCGAGGAACTCGGCCAGCACCCGGGTCGTCCAGGTCAGGACCTCGCTGCGGTTCGACGACGAGGCCGACATGAGCTTCTCGGCCACCTGGCTGACCAGTTCGTCGAGCCGGCGCTGGTGCAGCAACACGTTCTCGCGCGTCGCCTGGGTCGCGACGTGGCTCAACAATCCCGCGAAGGTCTTGGTCAGGGAGCGTTCGCGCTTGGACCAGGTGCGGCCGTGGCGCGCAACGACGAGCGCGCCGACGACGTCCTCGTCGTGGGCCTCAATGGGGTCAACGAGCACGCCCCATTCGACGCCGTCGACCACGAAGGAGAAGGGTGCGACCGTGCCGTCCTCGCGCAATTGGGCCTGGACGCGCTCTTCGATGCCCGAAAAGGCTTCCTTTGACTCCGGTCCGACGAGCGGCTCCATGTTGAAGCCGGGAATGGTCTCACCGATCTTGGTGACCACCGCGACGATATCGGTGCCCGGGACGACCTCCAAGAGCGTCTCGACGACGAGACGAGTCTCTTCTCCCGCTTTCTTGGATTTGGCAGTCGTGAGGTTACTCACGGGACGTCACTTTCGCTAGGCCTGAACTAAAAAGATAGCAGCCATTATTGGCCATTACTAGGGGCAACTAGGCCGGTCACAGCCCAAATTTTGATGGCAAAAGGCTCAAATTCTCATGCGCCATAGGCGCTAAATGCCCCATTTGACTGCACGTACCCGAGGTCTCGGCTCAACACGTGATCCAGCGGCAGACGGGCACTGCGCACCGATGGAGCCGCGGCGTGCAGCACGCGCAGCACCATGACCATCGTCTCGCCCTCGTCGAGGTCCCAAAGACCGTTAAAACGCTCGGAAAGCCTGTACATCTCGTCGAGATGACGCTCCCCGCCCAGTTCGAGCAGGTCCTGCTCGCCCACGGCGTAGAGGAAGACCGGCGACACGGGCTGGACCGCGAGACCGTGCAGCTCGGCGCTCAACCAGAAGCGTTCCACCGCCGCTCCCCCGCGTACGTACCACACCGGCTCCGAACGGGGCACCGTTATCAGCGCCAGCGCCGAACTCGACCCCACCATGACGCGGGTGCGCGCACCGAGTGCCTTGCCCGCTCGCCACTCGGCCAGATGGCCCATGACGTCTGGTCGGCCGAGCAGGTCGAGCACGGCCATCCCCGCGGAATCGAGCTCGAGCGTGCGCACGTCCATTCCCTCTTCGATCGAATCGCGGCCGGGCCAGCGCAGTTCGCCCAGCATGTCCTCGTGCACGTGGGGAATGAGGAATCGCAGGCGATCGGATGCAGCGAGGACCTCGGCGATCTCGTCGATCCGGTCCCGTTCGGTCACGAAGTGCAGACGGGCACCTTCGCGTTCCACCCCGCGCCCGAGCAACTCGACCGTGGCCTTGGTGATGGTGGTGGGAATCCCCATCCGTCGATTGGCCGCCCGGGTGGAGACCCGCGGGTGCAGGGGGGCGATGTCGGCGTCGCTGAGCGTGCCGAGGTGCATGGTCGCGATGTGGTGCGACGGGCGACCCTCGGGGAAGAGCTGCACCGGCCCGAGGCTCTTGAGCGAGGCCGCGGCGACGCGTGCGTTGAAGAGTGACGCGCCAATGCCCACGTAACTGCCCCGATGCGCGATGTCCATAGAAGAGGTGCTGCGCTCGGGGACCATGTAGAACCGGATCTCCTTGGCGTCGGCCTCGAAGCGCCACGGCTGCACGTTGCCACCGGACGGCGCGCGGCGCGCGGCATCGACGATGTGCTCGATGGGGTCATCACCATCGGGGGCCGGGTCGGCGGAGGGCGGCACGAGCAGGTTCGCCTCGCCCTCGAGGTCGACGACGACCGGCGTGAGACCCGAGAGCACGTCCTCCACGTCAAAGCGGACTCGCCCTGACGGCAGATCGCCCGCCAGCCCGAAGCGCCGCACCGCGGCCGCCGCCGTGACGGCGCCGAGCGTGACCTCGCTCGCCAGTTGGGGCCACGCGGTGATGGTCTCGCCGAGTTCGAAGAGCGACGCCGCACCCCTGGAAGAGACGTCCAGGGCGCCTAGCATGCGCAGCACGTAGGGACCTTTCTGTTCGGTGGTCAGGCCCGCGAGTCGCGACGAGTCGAGGTCACCGAGCAGACCGTGAAAGAGCGGACGGTCCGGTTCGAGGTCGAAACGCTCGACGTCGAGTACGCCGCGGTCGCTCGTCTCCATGATCACCGGGATGCGCCGCTCGCGGGCCGCCTCGCGTACCATCATCTTCACGTCGAGCGAGTCGCACTCCTCGATCACGAGGTCGAGGCCGTCGAGGAAGGAGCCGAGGTTCTCCGGGGTGATCCCCTCGGGCACGACCACCACGTTGAGGTAGGGGTCGATCTCAGCGATGCGTCGGGCGGCGACGACGGCCTTGTTGACGCCGAGGTCCAGCACGCTGGCCGGAATCCGGTTGAGATTCGACAGTTCCAGGGTGTCGAAGTCGGCGAGGCGCAACTCCCCCGCCAGACCCTCCATGGCCAGCACGTGGGCGATCGAGTGGCCCGCACTGACCCCGACGATGCCGACACGCAGCGTGCGCTGGCGGGCCTGCTCCGAGCGGGTCAACTTGTTGCGGTTGCGGTCCAGTCGTAAGGTCGAAAAGGGCCGCGGCGCCAGCAGACGCACCACGGCGCGACGCCACGGGTAGTAGACCCATCGCGGCGGCTCCTGCGTCAGGGCCCGCGCGGGACGGGGAACAACCTGGTTGAGCTGCAGATGCTGTTCGGCTAACCGATCGATGACCTGCAGCGACGGGTCCTCGCGTAGCACGCGAAGCACCTCGCGCTGGGCCCGCTCGCCGACGTCCAGAACCAGGGGCCGGCGGGCGATGCCGCGTTCTTCGTCCACTTCGATGGGGCCGACGCTGAGACGGCGGGGGCCGCGAGCCAACTGCTCTGCCTCGACGCGCAGCGCCAGTTGGTTCTCGGGCTCACTGAGTTCGTAGCTGAGGGTGCGACGCCACGCGACGGCGACCGTCTGGTAGCGGTCGTCAGGAAAGGGGACCCAACAGGTCCCAATCATCTTGGCCCCGGTGGCCTCGGCCACCGGCAGCAACCGGTCGGCGATGGCGGCCACGGCGAACTCCGCGCCCAGCCAGTTCATCGCGTGCACGAAACAGCGTCCGATCGTGGTGACGAGTCGGTGACCGGTCACGGCCTCTCCCTTGGACCAGGCACCCTTGCTCTCGAGCGCCCCGTGGCGCACCTCGTGGTCGATCACGCCGGCGATCAGGTCGATCTCGGGCGACGACGCCATCTCCTCGATGAGCATGGCCTGGTAACTTCCCTCAAGCGGCCCGTGGAACCGCACGCCGGCCACCACCTCGCCGTCGGGGGCGAATCCGAGGAAGAAGAGGGACACACCATGACCGTCTTCGAATTCCTTGCGGCGAAGCGTGCCTTCGAAGCCGTGGCTACGGTAGACACCTTCAGCGCCGTTAAGGTAGAGCTTCCACAGGTCCGGCCGCTCCAGGGGATGATGACCCTCGAAACGCACCCCCGACGCTTGGTCGATGAAGCTCGCCCCGTAACGGTAGCGACGACCAATTGTTTTTCCCACCTGGGATCCCTCCACAGTACGTTTTTGAACCGACGGACCATGCAATTTCCGCCTAATCTCCTCAAACTATAATGAACGGACAGACGAAATTGGGGGAGCCTCGCGGTCAGCATCGACCACAGAGAAGGTGGATAGGTCGCCGATGAGAGGCGAATCCCGTTCCCACTACTGCTTCGCCACGGCAATGACGGCGATCGTTGAACCTCCAAAATTGCGCCGTTGGCAGCGTGAACCGCGCCACCGAGCTCCTTATTGGCCCGGGCTGTCGAGAGCAACGGCGTAGGTCGCATGCTCGCCCTCCTCATCGCAGGTTGCGCCACATTTGGGCTGGCCATCGGCTCGTTCTTGAACGTCGTGATCTATCGCGTGCCCCAACACCTCTCCATCGTGACGCCGCGCTCCGCCTGCCCTAATTGCCACGCGCCGATCCTGGAGCGCGACAATATCCCCGTCGTGTCGTGGCTCTTGCTCAAGGGACGGTGTCGACAGTGCCACAATCCGATCTCGAAGCGATACCCCCTCGTCGAATTGGCGTGCGCCGCGCTCTTTGGCGGCGCGGCCGCCAAATTTGGCTTCAACTGGGATCTGCCGGCGTTCCTGGTCCTCCTCGCCAGCCTGCTGGCCCTGGCCAGCATCGACTTCGAACGCATGCTGTTGCCCAAGCTCATCGTCTGGCCGTCAGTCGCCCTGGTAGGGACGCTCCTGGTACTCGCTTCGGCACTCGATCACCGTTGGCACGACCTGCTGGTGGCCGGAATCTGTGCCGCCGCGTGGTTTCTTCTCTTCTTCGCACTCAATTTAGCGTCACCGAGGTATCTGGGCTTCGGTGACGTCCGCCTCGCTCCCCTGCTCGGACTGTCGCTGGGCTGGCTCGGGTGGGAGTACGTGCTGCTGGGCTTCTTCGTGGCCAACCTCGCGGGAGCGCTGGTCGGCGTCACGTTGATCGCGATGAAGCGAATGAAGCGTGACCAGCAGATCCCCTACGGCGTCTTCTTGGCCTTCGGAACGGCGTTCGCCATATTCACCGGGTCCGCACTGCTCGCGCCGTTCCACAGCCTTCATTAGCCGACCCACGACCCTCCGATGTGGGTCAATTACTGGCGACGGACACCCGTGTGCATCATTCGCGTCCGGCCACCATGATCACGACCGGGCCGTACCGAGGAGAACTGGGCCTCGAACCCCGACAGTGACCACCGGCTCGCGTCAACGGCCGTCATTGTTAGCCAAATTTGCCCAAAAGTTGTACTGGGGTTGCGTGGGCATCCATCCGAAGTTCAAACGCCACGGATATATTGAAGAATGTCTTTCGAGAGGCCTACCCTTGGTGTGCGCTGGCAGTTTTCAATGAAAAATCCACGAAATCGAACACATTGGGAGAAGTTGAACACGAAACCCGTACCTGAATCCAGCGAAAGCGGTGGTCCGACCAACGAAGGATTTACCCTGATCGAATTGCTGATCGTGATCGTGGTTCTCGGCATCTTGGCGGCGGTCGTCATTTTCGCGCTGGGCGGCATCACCGGAAAGACGGCCGAGGCCTCCTGTTCCGCTGACGGCGCCACGGTCGCCACCGCCCTACAGGACTTCAAGACCGAAAACCCCGGCGTCACCGCGTCGACGACCCTGCTCACCACGGCCACGGACGGCGGACCGTACCTCCAGGCGTGGCCGTCGAACTCACCCCACTATTTCTTTGAGATCAGTTTCACGGTCAACCCGACGACGGGATTGGCCGTGTCGACCGGCCCGGCCGGGCAGGTGACCGGTGGAGGGACCTACGTGGCCTACACCGGACCCAGTTCCTGCGCGCTCGTCCAGTAGCCCCCTCGTCTCGCCCGCCTCAGTAGACGAGCTCCATTCGGATCCCCTCGCTGTCCCATTCGGCCTCTCGAGGTAGACGAATCGCGGCGTGGCCGAAGACCCGACGGGCCGTCCACAGCAACGCGGCCGCGTCGACCAAATGCTTCTTCGGCACGGCCTTGATGTCGGCATCAATTATCTTTTCCACGCCGGGAATCTTGCGCAGCAAGAGCGACCGGCGCTCGAGGCGACCCGCTTCGATCTTCTTGGAACGGCGCAACGGCACGTCGCCGTTCAGTTGGTAGAAGCTCAGTTCCGGGTGGCCCTCGTAGACCACCCGCTGACGATAGGGGGACATCTCCTCGGCCACCTCGCGGTAGCGCGGGAGCAGCATGGCGGTAATGGCGTCGACGCGGGCCCCCTCGACCGCCGCGCCCTCATTGAGCACCAGGCGCGAGGGCGCGTTGTGCAACCCCGATCCGCGTCGACCGAGTAGGGCCCGAGCCTCACGGTCGCAGGTCCTCGGACCGGCGTCCGGGGTGTCGAGAAAACCTATGGGCGCGTTGACGACGATGAGGTTGAACGACGGCCGTTCGTCAAGGACCTCGCGAAACGTCGGATAGATCTTGGGCTGATCGGGGGCGAAGGTCACCGCGTGCATCTTGGCGCTGGCCACGACCCATTTGGACCCCCACGGCGTCATGGACGCGACGAGCTTGTACGGTAATTCAGGCCCTCGCCGCGACGTCAAGGTTCTACTCGGAGTAGTCCGGCCGGCTCATTTGCTCAAGCGTACGCACTAATTCCTTGGGATGTGCGGTATTGGCCATGGCATCCTCGTAGCTCACGACCTCGTCGATGACCAGCCGGGCGAGGCTGTTTTCCAAGGTCTGCATGCCTTCCTTGGAGTTCGTGAACATGACGTTGCTCAACTGGTTCGATCGACCCTCTCGAATGAGGTTCCTCACGGGGTTCGTCGCGACGAGCACCTCGTAGGCGGCGACCATACCGCCGCCGATCTTGGGGATCAGTCGTTGGGCGACCACGGCGCTCAGCGACGAGGCGAGCTGCACCCTCGTCTGCTCCTGGCGCCAGGCGGGGAAGACGTCGATGATTCGGTCGATCGCCTGGGGGGCGTCGTTGGTGTGCAGCGTCGCGAAGACGAGGTGGCCGGTTTCGGCCATCGTCAGGGCGATCTGGATCGAGTCGATGTCTCTCATCTCGCCGATCAGTAGGACGTCGGGGTCCTCGCGAAGGGCCGAGCGCAGGGCCCGGTCGAAGGACGGACTGTCCAGGCCCACCTCGCGCTGGCTGACCGCCGCCAGCTTGTGGAAGTGCACATACTCCACCGGGTCCTCGATGGTGAGGATGTGACAGGCCCGCGTCGAGTTGATCTTGTCGATGATCGAGGCGAGCGAGGTCGACTTGCCCGACCCCGTGGGGCCAGTGAACAGCACGAAGCCTCGCGGCAACTCGGCGATCATGTCCGCGGCGAAGGGCAGACCAAGTTCGGCGAAACTGGGGATCTTGGTCGGAATGAGCCGCAGCGCCAGCGACGTCTGCCCCCGCTGGGTGAAGATGCTGCCTCGGATGCGGGCCCGGTCCAGGTAGGAGAAGGAGAAGTCCACGTCCAACTGCTCGTTGAAGATCTGCTCCTGGCCCGGTGTGAGCAGGGGCCTGGCGAGAGCGTCGATCTGCTCTCCGGACAAGGCGGGGGCGCCCTCGAGCGGCCGTAGCTTGCCGTTGACGCGTAGGCGCGGCGGCGAATCCCCGGAGAGCAGCAGGTCACTGCCGCCCTGTTCCCACAGAATCTCAAGCCAATGATCCATCGTCAAGGTCTGATCAACGCTCATTTGGTCACGTCCATTCTCTTAGGGCGATGATAGCGAAGTGCCCGGCCCAAAAGGCCGGGCACTTCAACTCACAGTAAATCGATGTACTCCGCAGAATCTGTTACTGGACGAGCGCGCAGGACGCGGGTCCGGTGTATGCGACGTACGTGCCTCCACCAGTCACCTGCCCGGCAGGTCCGGTCGACACTGTCAAACCGCCCGTCGGGTTGGTTGTGTAGTTGATCTGGAAGAAGTAGTGAGGCGAGTTAGACGGCCACGACTGGATGTACGGTCCACCGTCCGTCGTGCCGGTTAGCAGCGTCGACGAAGCAGTTACACCGGGATTCTGCGCGTTGAACGCCGAAATCGCGGTCGAGACCGTGGCGCCGTCGGCCTGACAAGCGGCCACCGCACTCTTGCCGGTGATGCCACCGAGGGCGAAGATGACGACCGCGGCCAAAATGCCGAGTACGACGATCACGATGAGGAGTTCGATCAAGGTGAAGCCCTCTTCGATCTCTCCAGCGGCCCTTTGGAGCTTATATCTGCGATAAGTCTGAAGCACTTTTCCTGCCTTTCATCAATTCGGGCCTGCCGACACTCGGAGGTACCCCCCTTAAAACAGCAATGTATCTACCGGCATCATACACGAGGCACTCACCAAATGGTGGGTACTGGCCTCAATTCAATGTAACAAATCTTGCCCAAATGCGAGTCAATCGGCCTCATTTTTCAAGGAGCTTCATCGTCGAGCGAATTGCGGATTATTTGTATACTTCCTGATCAAGGGGAGACAATGCCCTGAGCGCAACGTACGACGACCCCGTATCGACCGAAAGGCCCTTACGGCGGTCTTTTTCCACCTTACGGGGCCTCGGACAACATCTGCTTCGACCTCACGAGGATCGGCGGGGCGTTATCCGAGCTCACGCTCCGGCGCATTCCATGGACGAGTCGAAGGGCGCGGTCCCCCGTAACTCGTGCCAATTCGCTGAAAGAAGGACTGGGGCTTTTGGTCCAATAGACGAAATACCCGGCACAAAACTAGTTGGAAACTCGAAGACTTTCGCTAACCCAACCAGTCCCACGTACCCACGGACTCTCCCGTCCCGCACCAGACGTTGCACTGCGCGTCTATCGGTGCGGAGAGGGACGAGGGATAGTCATCGAAAGTCACCACCGCTTTGAGTATCGCGCTGCTTTGACATGTGCTGGCTGCGCCTCCGTTAGCCGAGAGGCAGGCCCAGAAAGTAACGACCCGTGTATTGCTGAGTTGCGGGTTCCACACCGTACTGCACCAGACCGAAATAGAATTGGTGAACTCCGTTGGATCGTTGGTCGTGCCGTTGGTGAAGGTCAGCGAAGAGGGGGAACCGTTGGCTCCGAGACAAGAGATGGCGGGATTAGTGGCCGGAGAGGCGTTGAGCGGTTGCGAGTAGTACCGGTCAAAGTTGATGGCCACCTGGGTGGCACTCCCGGCAGCGTTCTGCAAGGCGAAGGCGTACGTGAAGTGGCCCGTGTCATTGAGATCGTTGGTCGCCTCTCGGGCCAAGGCCGCGATGATCAAGCTCATCGAGATGAAGTAGACGAGCGCCAAAATCATGATTGCGCCAACTTCGCTGCGTTCACCGCGGTCGCGCATCGAGATCTTCTCCCCCGCCTCACGGCGGCCAACTTTACGGCGAGGTCCAACTCGCGGGCCGAGCCGCGTGACCGCCATCTCATTTTGTCTTGATTGTGCGCCCATCTCAGCTACTTGTTCCTTGCACCTGAGCCGCGGCATTCGAGACATATCCCGTTTGTGGTACCGCAGTCAACACTGCGTAATAAGTAACCGCGTGAGTTAATCCCGTAATGACCGTGTCACTCACATAGTTGCCGGGATACGTTGTGCCAAAGCTGCTAAGTGGGAGGGTTTTGCCGTACAGAAGGCTGTAACTCGCCACGCCCGTACCGCCAGAGGCCGTGTACGTGACTTTTATCCGACCCGTACCGCCAGAGCCAGAACTCAAGGAAACTGCGGTCGGTGCCTTGACTTGGCTAGTCTCGTTGCCGACAGCCTGGGCTGAAGAATTAGACGCGGTGAACCCATTATCCGCGTTCGCCACCACTTTGACGTAGTAGGTAGTACCAACGTTGCCTACAGTGAAGGCGAGACTGCCAATCGTGCCGCCAGAGGTGATCGAGGCTGTGGGGCAACCAGTTCCATTGGACGTTGTGCAGTACGTCGCGGTGTAGGTCTGACCGGATTGGGCGTTGCTGGGCGCCGTGAAGCTGACCGTGAAGGACCCCGCCGCCGCGCCGTAGCCAACTGTCACGTTGCTCGGCGCATTAAGTTGACCTCCGGTCACGCTCGATGGGCCAAACACGGCCGACGTCGAAGCTAAGAAGCCGCTATCGGCCAAAGCCGTGACCTGCACGTAGTACGCCGTGCCCCCGGCCAGGCTAGTGATATCAGATCCTGACGTGATCGAACTCTGGCTGACGCAACCAGCCGACATCGCGAAGTTCGTGCAAGCTTCCACGCTGTAAAGCTGTCCGCCAGGGGCGTTGCTGGGCGCCGTGAAGGTAATCGTCAGCGCGTTAGGGGTAAACACCGAGGGCGTGGCCGCCGTAACCACTGGATTAGCCAGTTGGCCAATCACGTAGAAGGAGCTGCTGGTCGCCGTGAGGCTTCCGTCAGTGACTGTGAGCTCGTACGGGTTGTTTCCTCCAAGGTTGATCGCGCAACCCGTGTAGTTGACGACACCGGAGGTTTCTTGACCAGGGCAGTTATTAAAGACGGCCCCACTCATCCCCGTACCAGGTGTGATCGAGAGAGTCGCCGGTGAAAGGTCGGAGGTAACAACGCAGTTACCGGCGAGGTTCTCCACCCACACCTGAGGCTGCACGGTGAACGCGGCCCCGGCCGCGGCGCCGGCCGGTTCGATGTTGAATACCAGGCCGGTCGCGGCATCACTCGACGGACACACGGCGATCGGTGTTACCGCCACGGAGTCGTCGACGACGAAACTGTTCGAGTAACTGGTGTTGTTGGCCGGGTCCGTGACGGTGAGGGTGATCTCCTGGGGTGAGTTGGGAAACTGGGTGTTGCAGGTGTTCATCGCGGCCGTTCCCGACGCAAATCCCGAGCCCGTCCAGTAACTCACGTTGGTGATGGCCGCCGTGTAGTTCGTGCCCGAGGGCGGCGGCGCGAACGTGACCTTACCAATGCCGGCCTGATAGTACGACAGCGGGGCGCAGTTGTTGAAGGGCACGGCGCTCGTCCCCTGGACCTGCGAAATCGCCTGCTCCGTGGCACTACGGATCATGGTATTGAAGGTCGCCAAACTGCGGTGTTCGCCCGATGCCGAAATCGTCGTCGAGAAGGCCACGATCACGGCCACCGAGGCCAAACTGAGGACAATCAAAGCTAACAACACCTCGACCAAGGTGTCACCGGCCTCCGAGCGGCCGGAGCGGCCCCGTCGAATCGAGCGCACAGCTTTCGCAACCTCTGACTGGCGTCCACGTTTCATGAGGCAACCACCGCGGTCACCGTGGCCGGCCACGTCGAGTTAATCGATTGGTTACTCATGATGGCAGCAGTATCCCGAAGAAGACGCCTTCGAGACCCGCACCTTGCATGCTCGCAGTCACGGTTGTCGGTTGGGCCGTCTCGAGCATCACCGCGCCGGTCCGGGGCGTTCCCGAATCCTGCCACGTCGACCTGCAGGTCACGCTCGTCGTTCCCAATCCCGTCAGATCGGTACCTCCCGGACCATCATTCCCTTCATTGCACGCATTGCCCTCGTTGTTCCCCCCGGGCGCGTTCTGATTATTGGGGATGAGGTTCAGGTCCTGGTTCGACGTCCACGTCAAATACTCATTGGGGTCCGTCGTCTCGGCATCGCCGGTCACAATCTGCCAGCCGGTCGCGTTGTTGCCTTCGGGGTCCGTCACCTCGATATTTCCTATGGTGATCGTGTTCGTCGCGGCATTGCTTTGCTGATAGAGGGCGGGCAGTATGCACGATGGCGTCCCATTGGAACCGGTCAACGGATTGGTCCCGGCCGCGCAGCCGACGCCCGAGTAGAACGGCGTACCATTGTTGGCGTTGCCCATGAACGCGTCGTCGTACGTCGGAAACTGATACGCATCGACCAGCTCGGCTCCCGTGCCGGTCTCGTTCGTGATGCTAATGCTGAAGGACATGACGTACCCACCGGGAATCGCGACCGTCATCTGCATGGCGCCGGGCGCTGTCGCAGAGATCTGATTAGCCGCAATGTTCAGCGGCGTGAAGTCGACGAAGCAGAGCGTGGAAGCGTAGGTGCCCGTTCCGGCCAACGCGAATCCGCAACCAGTGGTCGTCTGCGTGGGCGTGCCCTGTTGACCGAGCGGGGCCCCCGCTGCCGGGACCGCCACCAACGTGTACGCGTACGGGGCACCTCCCGTGGTGCCGCTACCAGGTTCAGTAATAGAGAACGTGACGCCGGTGACGGGCTGGGCTGACGTCCAGCCCGCGGCCGCGGCCGTGGCGCTGGCCGCCGGCAGAATCGTCAACAGCGACGGGTTGCCGGACACCCACTTGGGCATGTCGTACACGACGATCGATGCCAACGACGCCGTGGTGCTCGCTCCGGCCGAGCAGTATTCGCGGATCAAGTTGTACTTCGTGCCGGCCGCGACCTCGACATATGAGACCACGGTCTGATAAGTGCCCGAGACGTCGTCCCACTCCAATCCGAGCAGCTGGGTCTGAGAAGCAGGGCCGCAGCTCGGCGTGGCCTGCGTCGTGATCTGCTGGGCAGCCTGCACGTCCTGGACGTAGTTCGCCGCCACGACCTGGGAGTCACTCGAATCCGAGAGACGGCTCGAGACGCTACTTTGGAGTGAGAAGACCGCGAGCAGCCCCGCGGAGAGGGCCCCCACGATGAGCGGCATGATGGTCGTGACGATCAGGAGTTCGATCAGCGTGAAGCCCTTGTCGGAGTCCGACCCGCAGCGAGAGCGCCGAAACCGCTTCAAAAGTCCCCGGGTCCCCATAATGCCTTCATAATAACGGTCCCCCCGACCACTTTGTAGACAACTTTCGGACTAGAAGGGCCTTTAACCAACCTTTACCTGGCTGTAAATGCCGTACATTGCAGAAATTAGGGCTACCGCCACGAATCCCACAATGACACCCATAAATATGATGATGGCCGGCTCGAACAGGGCCGTGGCCCGGTCCACCTTGGTCTCCAGTTCGCGGGCGTAGTACTCCGCGGCCACCTCGAGTTGCTGGTCGAGGGTTCCCGTCTCTTCGCCCACTCGGAACATCTGCTGCGCCGCGCCCGGGAAGAGCCCGGTGCGAGCGATCGGTCCTGCCAGTCCCTGGCCCTCCATCATCTCAACACGGATTGTCTCCAGGGCCCGGCGATAGATGATGTTGTTGGCCGACTCCGCGGTAACCGCCATGGAACGTGGCAGGTCGACGCCCGCGCGCAACAACGACGACAGGATCCGACAGATGCGCTCGAGGATGGCCACCTGGGTGAGGTCGCCGACCACCGGCATCTTGAGCACCATCGAGTCGAGCCACGACCGGCCCTTCTCCGAGCGGCGCATCACGATGAAGGTGACGACGAGGACCACGAAGACCGCGAGGATGACGTACCACCAGTGCGAGATGAACGACGAGAAGGTCATCATCATGCGGGTGGGCAGCGGGAGCTTCGCGTGGAACGACTTGAAGAAGGTCACGAAGCGCGGCAACACGAATATCGCCAGGACGCCCACGGTCACGACCGACATGCACGCCACCACGATCGGGTAGATCAGAGCGGCGGAAATCTTGCCGCGGGCCTTGACGTCGCGGTCGATGTAGTCGGCGAGCTGATTGAGCACGATGTCGAGGTTGCCGGTCAGTTCGGCCGATTCGAGGATGCCCACGTAGTAGTTGGGGAAGGCCTCGGGGTGGGCCGCCGCCGCGGCGGCGAACGTGTCGCCGGCGCGCAGGCTGTCGACCATCTCGGCGAGGATGTTGCGCAGCAACTTCGCCTGGGTCTCCTCGACGATGACCTCCAACGCCTCCATGATCGGGATACCGGCCTTCATGAAGACGGCCAGTTGGCGCGAGAAGTTCATGACGTCCTTGCGCGGCACCTTCTTCTTGGTGATCTCGAACTTGAGGATGCTGCGCTGCTCGTTGACCTCCAGGGGCTGGTAGCCCTTGGTGATGAGCGCGACGTGCGCCGCACCCGACGAGACGGCGACCTCGACCCCGGTGACGGCCTTGCCGGTCTCGTCCAACGCCTTGTAGCGATACTTCGTGGTGACCTTTTCGGCCCCCTTGGACTTTGCCCGGTCTCGGCTCTTCTTGGCCAACTTCTCGCCGGTCTTGGTGTCCGTGCGCTTCGACTGTCGACTCATAGTGTGTACACGCTCCGAATCACCTCGGCCACGGACGTGACGTCCTGGGCCACCAGACTGATCGCCTCTTGGCTCAGCGTGCGCATGCCCTGCTTCACGGCGAGCGTGCGCAACTCCTCCTGCGTCGCCCAGCCCACGATCAACCGCTTGATCTCGGGCGTCATGATGAGCAGTTCATAGATGCCAATGCGGTCCTTGTACCCGGTGTCGCTGCAGAAGTTGCAGCCCGTTCCCTGATAGAACACGTCCTTGTGCGGTCCGCCGCTCTCCTCGTAGAAGAGCCGCTCCTCGTCGGTGAGCGTGTAGGGCGTCTTGCACGAGGGGCAGATCCGGCGAAGGAGCCGCTGGCCGACGACGGCGAGCACGGACGAAGCGACCAGGAACGACTCGATGCCCATGTCCAAGAAGCGGTGAAGCGCCGACACCGAGTCGGTGGCGTGCATGGAGGAGATCACGAAGTGCCCGGTGAGGGCCGACTGCACCGCGACGCGGGTCGTCTCGACGTCACGGATCTCGCCCACCAGGATCACGTCGGGGTCCTGGCGCAGGATCGACTTGAGGCCCGTGGCGAAGTTGAGCCCCGCCTGTTCGTTCGTCTGGATCTGATTGATCGACGGGAAGATGTACTCGACGGGGTCCTCGATCGTCATGACGTTGAGGGTCGGGTTGCTCACCTCGCTCAAGGTCGCGTAGAGGGTCGTGGTCTTGCCGCTACCCGTCGGACCGGCGCACAGCACCATCCCGAAGGGCGATCGCACCAACTTCGAATAGGCCGCGTGCGTGTCACCGGGCATACCCAGGTCGTTGAGGCGAAACAGCGAACGGGTCTTGTCCAGGATCCTCATGACGCAGTTCTCGCCCATGATGGTGGCCACCGTCGCGACGCGGACGTCGACTTCTTTACCGTCGATCGTGATCGTCAGCTGACCGTCCTGGGGACGGCGACGTTCGACGATATTCATGTTGGCCATGATCTTGATGCGGCTCACCAGGCCCGGACCGATCGACACGGGCAGCTGCAGAATCTCCTTTAGCGCTCCGTCGATACGGAATCGCACCCGCACGCACTCCTCGGACGCTTCGATGTGCACGTCCGATGCCCGGTCGCGCATGGCCTGAGTGAGGATCCGGTCCACGACCTGCACCACCGGCGCGTCGTCGGCGACGACTTCATTCTCGACGGAATCGATGACCCGCTTCCTGGTGCCTTCGACGGCTTCGAAGGCCTCGACCAGCTTGCCGACGCTACCGATGGCGCGGTAGTTGCTGTCAATGGCCCAGATGACGTCGCTCATCGGGGCGAGCATCAATTGAACGTCGCGCCCGGTCGTCTTGGCCAGCAGCGCGCGGACCTCTTCACTCGGTTCGGCCACGGCGATCTGGAGGTAGTTACCTTCGAAACGAACAGGAATGGCCAGTTGGGTGCGGGCCACGGCTTCGGGCACGAGCGCGAGCGCGTCGGACTCGACGTTCTCGCGACGAAGGTTCAGTACTTCGAGACCGAGGACCTCGGCCAAGGCGTCGGCCAAGGCGCGCGCGTCAAGGAAGCCCATCCCCACGAGGACCTCGCCCAATTTGCCGCCCGATTCCCTCTGCTGGGCGAGGGCCAATTCCAGTTGTTCCTGCGAGATGAGATTCCCCTCGGTCAGGATGTCGCCCAAACGACCCTTGAAGGGCGTGGCCACCTTGTCCGCGGTGCGGCCGTTGCTGTCCGCCAGAACATGACTGTCCGAGTCCGAGTCCGAGTCCGAGTCCACCCGGACGGCCTGGGCCGTGGCGACCGATCCTAGAAGTGCCTCATCGAGGCTGCTCGGTCCACCGATACCGCCACCCGAGGTGCCGGCTCCGCCGCGCGGCGCCGCGTCATCGACCGCGACGTTCGATCCCTGATCGCCGCGCTTGTCGTTTCGATCTTTTTTCTTGAATGCCACCGGTGCTCCGTTAGATTCTGAAATTGGATGAGTGCGCCAAATCTAGCGCGGACCCTGGCGATATTACGGCCTTTCACCCTCAAACGACTGGAGTTTTCAAAGAATTTAGATTTCCCCCCATTCCGGGTCATATCACCAATTGAGCAAGAATCTACCCCCGCTCCAAACCTCTCTTAGCGCCAAAAATCCTCAAGATCGCCTGATTTGCTGGCCGGGCGCGCCGCTCTGGCGAACCGGCGACCCGACGGCGCCGCGCGGGCGGTTGCCGACAATATGTGTGCATCGTTCAAGACAGAACGCACCTTGCATCCAATTAATTCTGGTGTTTCAACGGTCAACCGTCGTTATTTGTCGAGAACGTGACATCTGGCAACGAATTGGTCAACTGTTGGGCCACGGTCGGTCGCCGGCGTGGTAGGAGATCGGAAAGCCACCCGCGCGTCGCGATCGGGACGGCCCCACTAGGTGGTGACCGCAGTGGTCGTCTCCCACGGACTGCCGGGAGCCCGAGCCAATATCGACGGCACTTCGGCGGCCGGAACGGCCGCCGAGAAGAGGAAGCCCTGACCGAATTCGCAGCCCGGTCCGCGCAGCCGCTCGAGCTGACCGTAGGTCTCGATCCCCTCGGCCAGCATCGTCATGTCGAGGCGATTGCCGAGCGAGATGATGGTTTCGAGCAAGGTGTCGTCGTGGGTGCTCTCGCGCGCCGGACGCACGAAGGCCTGGTCGATCTTGATGAACTTCGGATTTAATAGCAGCAGGTACGACAGCGAGGAGGACCCCGTGCCGAAGTTGTCGAGCGCGATGCCCACCCCGAGCCCGTTCAGCTCTTCGATGACCTTGATGGTTCGGTCGACGTCGAGCAGGGCCGTCTGCTCGGTGATCTCGATCACCAGCCGTGACGGCGCGAAGTCGCGTGTGCGCAGGGACTTGGCCAGCATCTCGTAGAGACCGTGGTCGTGGAACTGGCGGGCCGAGAGGTTGACGCTGACGTACGGCTCGACGCCGTCTTCACGCGAACTCGACCACGAACTCGCGGCGTTGACGGCCTCTCGGATCGCGAAGTCGCCGAGCTCCAGGATCAGATCGCTCTGCTCGGCCAGGGGCAGGAAGACGTTCGGCGGCACCCATCCCCGTTCGACGTGGTGCCAGCGCATCAACGCCTCGAAGCCGACCACCTCGTTGGTCGTGAGGTCGACGATCGGCTGGTAGTGCATCGAGACGTCTCCGTTACGAAAGCCGTCGCGCAACTCCTGGACGGCGGCGGAGTGGTCCGTCGGCTGTTGGCGCATTTGCGGTGCGAATAGTACGTGGCGACCCTTGCCCTTGCGCTTGGCCTCGTAGAGCGCGACGTCGGCGTTCTCGACGATCTCCTCGTGGTCCGCGCTCTTCTCGTCCCACACCACGATGCCCACGCTGGCGTGCTGCTCGATATGGGCTCCAGCGATCGAAAAGGGCTCGGCCAACGCCGTGAGGAGACGATTCGCCAGCTGCTCGACCTCATCGACCGACGTGAGGCCCTCGGCGAGGTAGACGAACTCGTCGCCGCCAAATCGGCAGACCGAATCGGTGGAACGGGTCACCTGCTCGAGGCGCCGCGCAATACCCGCCAGCAGCTTGTCACCCGCGAGGTGGCCGAGCGTGTCGTTGATGCCCTTGAAGTCATCAAGGTCCAACAACAGCACCGCACCGAGACCGCCCTGGCGAACGACGCGGGCGTGGGCCTGCACCAGTCGATCCTCGAAGAGCGCGCGATTGGCCAGGCCGGTCAGAGGATCGTGCAGCGCCATGTGCGACAACTGGGCGGTGAGAGCGCGCTCCTCGGTGATATCGCGCTCGGAAATCACGAAATACATGGTCTTGCCGTCGGCGTCGCGGGCCGGGGACCGCGAGACCTCGGCCACCACCACCCGGCCGTCCTTGTGGAGATAACGCTTGACGTATCGCACCCGATCGGCCTCCCCGACGGTAACGCGGCGGTGGGTCTCCTCGGTGATGCCGACGTCGTCGGGGTGGGTGAAGGGCTTCGAATCGCGCCCGAGCAGCTCCTCGTTGGTGAAGCCGATCATCTCGCAGAACGAGTCGTTGGCCGCGATGATCTTGTCGTCGAGATCGGTGCAGATCATCGGCGACATGTTCTCCTCGAAGGCCAGACGGAATCGCTCCTCGGCCTCGAGACGGGCCTGCTCGGCCGCTTTCTGCACACTGTTGTCGCGGATCGACGCGACGGCCCAGCGCTTGCCGAGCAACGTCAGCGGCGTCAGCGCGAAATCGACTGAGCGTTCGGATCCGTCACGGCAGAGCACCGACAGGTCGCGGTTACTCCAGATGATCCGCGTCGACGGGTCACGGGCGTACTGTCCCCGGGCCTGTGACTCGGCGCCGCGATGGCGCGGTGGCACGAGCATCTGGACGCTCTGACCGATCAGCTCCTCCTTAGCGAAGCCCGTCAGCACCGAAAGCAGTTCGCTGACGTAGCGCATGACGCCGCGTTCGTCGAGTAGCGCCGTCCCGTCGGGCAGGGCCTCGACGAGGTGCTGCCATGAGAGGTCGTAGTCCTCCAGATCGCTCACGTCCCAACTCTCCCCCGGATTGTCAGAGCGAAGTGTACTGCCCGACACCGGTGATCCTGGTGCAGTGGACGTCTCGAGGTGGTGAACTAAGACCTCGGTCCATCACCGTCCAGCGACGGGCCGCTCGAGTGCCGGCGTCGTCCACGGGCATTACTGTCCACGCGAACCCGGCCCCCAGAGCGGTCTCGTAGGCTTGAACCGTGTCAGATCTCCTGCGCGGCGATGAGATCATCGCGTGCGTCCACCGCGTGGCCCTCAGCCGCGGCGAGCCCTTCGAATTCAAACGTGCGCCCACCTCCCCCGAGATCCAGCGCCGCCGTCGCGAGGCCGACGAACACCGGTTGGTGACGCTGAAGGAGATTCAACGCCTCCATCCCGAGGTCACGGTCCCTTCGAGCGTTCCAGAGACGGCCGAACTATTGACGAGCGGGAGCGAACTCATCATGCGGCCCCGCCTGGAGGACGATGTCGAGGGGCGGCGGCGCGCGTCGGTGCAACTGCTCGTTCGCGTCGGGCGCGTCGACGAGCGATTCATCTACGCGCCGGTGATCATCAAGAACAACGAGATCCACGAACCGGCCTCCACTCGACGGATCCTCGAGGGTTCACTCGCCCGGCTGCTGCCGAGCGAGGCGAGCTACTGCGACGGCGTCGGTCCCCGTTCAACGCCCACCGTGACGCGCAACGGCATCACCCTCGCGCACGCCACCCGGGTGCTGACGGCACTCGGCCACGGCGATCCGTCGGGCCGGGCCGCCATGATCGATCGCCACCAACGCCTGTGGTGGTTCGACCTGGCCAGCACCAACTATCCCCGGTTCAATCTCGCCACCTACGACGTGCTCTACCAACAGCGCCTCGCCGTACTCGAGGGGCACGACGCGTGGCGCCGCGACGGCGGCGCGTTCCCGACGTCGCCGTACTGGCACCGAGACTGCACCGAATGTCCCTACGCCCCCTACTGCGAGGGTCAGCTCGAACGGGTCGACGACGTCTCGTTGACCCATTTCACCAGCCTCGAGCAGCAGGTGATGCTGCACGAGCAGGGCATCGACACCCGCGGCCAGCTGGCCCGCCTCGATCCCGCAAGGGCCCGACGGGCGCGCGCCAAGGTACCGTCCCTGCACGAGGACGTCGTGCGCGAAGACTTCCTCGGACGGTCCATCGACAAGCTAGACGAACTGATCTACCGCTCCCGCGCCCACGTGCACGGCACGTCGCTGCGCAAGATCGACGCCGTGTTCATGGGCTGTCCGACCGCCGACGTGGAGGTCGACGTCGACATGGAGAGCTACGGCGACCTGACCTACTTGTGGGGCGCGAGCGTCACGCTCAACCGGCCCCTCGAGGGCGTCGAACCCGGTTACCACTGCTTCGTCGAGTGGTCGGTCCCTTCTCGCGAGAGCGAAGCGCGAATCTTCGCCGATTTCTGGTCATGGTTCTCGGACCTTCGCCAACGGTGCCGCGAGCAGGGCCGTACCGTGGCGGCCTACTGCTTCTGGGCCCAGGCCGAAGACGGCGCGATGAACCGGGCGGTCGCCTTCGACCGGGAGGATGGCCCGAGCCTGGACGACCTCGACGAGTTCCGCGCCGTCTCGTCGCAGTGGGTCGACCTGCACGAACAGGCGAAGGTCCAGATCCAGACCGAGGGTCCGCTCGGTCTGAAGCAGCTCGCCGGGGCCGCGGGGTTCGAGTGGCGCGATGAGAACCCGAGCGGCGAGGCGTCGATGGTCTGGTTCGAGACCGCGAGCGGCGATGACCCTGACCGCGCGCGCGACGCTCGTCGGCGGATCCTCGAGTACAACGAGGACGACTGCCGCGCCACCAAGGCGCTACGTGACTGGCTCAACGGACCGGCCCGAGACCTCCCCCATCGTGATGACGCCCTCTAGTCTCACCTTCGAGTTGGCGGGCATCGCTACGTGGCGCTCGTAACGGCGCCTCCGTCCCCGCGCGAGACCGTACCCGTCGGGCCACGTGTCGTGGGCGCTCTCGCCACGCTGGCCGGACTGGGCCTCGCGGTTGCGAGCGCCGCCGCGCTCGCTGCGCTCGCCCACCACCATCTGGCCCTCGGTCTCGAGGCCCTGGCCGGGGTCGCCGCACTTCGCTGGTCCGTCTCGTGGGCGAGCGACGAGTGGACCGGCCACGCCGCGGTCAAGGTGCGCGAGCACTGGCGACGCAACCTGCTGGCGCACTTCAAACGACCGCGCCGCGAGGGCGAAGCCAGTCGCGGTGACCTGGCACTCGCTATCGAACGGGCCAGTGACGCCCCGGGCCTGGCCGCGCTCGAGAGCGGCGCCCAGGTGAGCGCCCTCGGGCTGGTGGTGATCTTCTGGAGCGTCGGGTGGCTGAGCACCCTCATCACCCTGGTCCTCGTCCTCGTCGCCGTGCCGCTCTATCGCCGGGCCGGACAGCGCAGCGAGGCCCTCACCGGCGAATACCACCGGCGCCGGGCCCAGTTGGAGGCCCGCCAGCTCGAGCTCCTACGTCACGGCCCCGAACTTCGGGCCCTCGGGGCCGTGGCCTACGGCGCCGACGAGGTCGCGGCGATCTCGCAGTCCGAGCACCGCGTGGCGATGCGCGCAATCCGGGTGGTGCTCGAGTCGTCGCTCATCACCGAGTTCCTCAGCGGCGTGAGCATCGGCCTCGTCGCGATGGTCGTCGGCTTCGCGCTGCTGGACGGGCGACTCAGCCTCGTGCGCGCCCTGGTCGCCGTGCTCGTCACCAGCGAACTCTTCACCCGCGTGCGCCGCTACGGCGCGGAGTTCCACCGCAAGGAGGACGCCCAGCGGGCCCGGGCGACCTTGGAGGTGAGCGGCGCCGTGACCGCCGCGACGTCGACCTCGCTGCTGGCCGCGCGCGAGCTGGTGACCGAGGCCGGCTCAACCATCGATCTGGACGTGACCGCGGGTATGCGCGTACTGGTCACCGGCCCCTCGGGTGCGGGCAAGACGACGTTGTTGCACACGCTGCTCGGGTGGCGCGACGCCCGCTCGGGCACGGTACGTAGACAGCCGGGAGCCGTGGGCTTCGTCAGCGTCGAGAGCTGGCTGCTCGCGTCGACGCTCTGGGAGAATCTGACGCTGGGCGCCGACCTCGACGGGGCCGTCGTACGCCACCAGCTGGAGGCCCTCGGACTACGCGGCGCCCGCTTCGACGACCTCGAGGGCGAGCTGCTCGCCGACGGACGGGGACTCAGCGACGGCGAGCGGGTCCGTCTGGTGCTGGCCCGATGCCTGCTGGCCGCTCCCCGGTTGTTGGTGCTCGACGACATCGCGGGCGTGCTCGACCTCGAGAGCCGCGACCTCGTCGTCGCGTCGCTCCAGCAGCACCCCAGACTCGCGATCATCGAGGCGACCGTCGACACGCCACTACTGCACGACGCCACGCGCACGATCGAGCTCGAGTCGTGAACGAGGACCTGCGCCGCCTGTATCGCTGGCTCGGCCGGTCCCAGCCGCCGCCCGGCGCGCTGGTGCGCGCGCTCCTGAGCAGCCTCGTCGCCACGGCGACGGGCGTCGCGTTATTGGTGGGCGCCGTCGCGCTCTTAGTGGAGAGCGCCAACCGTCCCGGCCTGCGCGCCGTCGCGGGCGTGCTCATCGTCATCGAGCTGCTGGCCTTCCTGCGGTCGCCGATCCGTTACGCCGAGCGGATGAGCTCACACCGCCTCGGCTTCGAGGCCGTCGCGCGATGGCGGCGCTGGCTCATGGTCAGCGTCGGACGCTGGAGTTTCACCCGGTGGCGCGCCTACGCATCGGGGGACCTGCTGGAACGCTCGTTGCGCGACACCGACGAACTCCAGGACCTCTGGCTGCGCTTGGTCATCCCCAGCGCGGGCGTCATCGCCACCGCCGTCGTCGGCGATGTCGTCATCGCGATGTTGCCACCGCACGGGCGCTGGTGGTCGTTCGCGCTCGCGCTGGCGCTCGTCCAACTCATCGGCCTCGCCGGGCTGCTCGCGAGCTTCGGCCCGCTCGTGCGGGCCGACCGGCACCTTCGCACGGTGCGCGGCGCCTACCGGGCGACGCTCGTCGAACTGAGCGTCGCCGGACCGGAACTGCTGCTGCTGGGCGCCGAGCAGTTCGTGCAGCGTCGCAGCCAACTCCCGCGCGAGGCGCTCGAGCGCGCCGAGCGTCGCCTCGTGCGCCAGCGACGGCGTACGGCGCCGGTGGCGATCGCGGCGGCGCTGGTCGCGCTCGCCCTGCTCGGCGCCGATCACCCCCGAACCTCGCCGACCTGGACGATCGTCGTGGCCCTACTGGCGCTGTCGACGTTCGACCTGCTCACGACCGTACGGGCGTCGCTCGACACGGCCGTCGCCGTGAGCGCCGCCGCGGAGCGTCTCGAACAACTCGACGGGGTCGAACCTGGGGGGACGCGGGATTGGCCACAGGACTCCACGCTGCGGGCCACCGCCATCACGATCCGCGAAGAGGACCGGGTCTTGGTCCAGGACGTCACCTTCAGCCTCGCGCCCCATCAGCGCCTCGCGATCACCGGAGCGTCCGGCTCGGGCAAGTCGGCGATGCTGCGGGCCCTGGGGGGCCTCCAGGATCTCGAGCAGGGATCCCTGCGTATCGGCGACGTCGCCGTCAATGAGATCGACGAAGCGCAACTGCGCCGGCACCTCGTCTACGTCCCGAGCGAACCGGGCCTCACCAGGGGTTACGCCCTCGACGTCGTCGCCGTGGGACGGGCGACGACCCGCGACCCCGTCACCGACCTGGCGGCGCTCGGGCTCGTCGGCGAACGTGACACCCGCTGGGAGGAACTCTCTCGCGGCGAGCGCGCACGCGTGGCGATGGCGCGCGCGGCCGTCACCGACCCGGCGATTCTCCTGCTCGACGAGCCGACCAGCGGACTCGGCGCCGACGAGACTCGGGACCTGCTGGAGTTCTTGGCGGACACGGGCGCGAGCGTGCTGGTCGCCACCCACGACGACCAGGTCATCGACTGGTGCGACGACGTCGTCGAACTTCGCGAGGGTCGACTGCGTTCGCGCTAGGCGTTGATCGTGGTCATGCCGGCCGCGTGGTACCGGTCGCCGACCACCGCAGCGCGGGGAACGGCCGCCTCGAGCGCGGCGCACTCGGCGTCGCTCAGCACGAGGTCGCTGGCCGCGATGTTCTCCTCGAGCCACTTACGACGTTTGGTGCCGGGTATGGGCACGACGTCATCCCCGCGCGAGAGCACCCACGCCAGGGCCAGCTGGGCGATGGTCGAACCCTTCTCGAGCGCGATCGTCTCGAGGTTGGCCACCAACTTGAGATTCTCCTCGTAGGCCTCGCCCGAGAAGCGCGGGTGGCGCTTTCGAAAGTCCCCCTCGCCCGTGCCTTCGCGGTTGCCCGACTCGCCGGTGAGGAAGCCCCGCCCGAGCGGGCTGTAGGCCACGAATCCGATGCCCAGACGGCGACAGGCGTCGAGCACGCCGTCCTCGGGATCCCTCGTCCACAGCGAGTACTCGCTCTGCAGGGCCGTCACCGGGTGCACGGCGTGAGCCCGCTCGATCGTCGCGACGGAGGCCTCGGAGATGCCCAGGTGGCGTACCTTGCCGGCCTCCACCAGCGAGCCCATCGCGCCCCAGGTCTCCTCGACGGGCACCGTGCGGTCGACGCGGTGTTGGTAGTAGAGGTCGATCACGTCGACGCCCAGTCGCGCCAGCGAGTCCTCGCAGCACTGGCGCACGTACTCGGGACGGCCGTTGACGCCGAGGAAGGAGCCGTCCTCGGCGCGCTGGTTGCCGAACTTGGTGGCGAGCACGACCTCGTCGCGCCGCCGCGCGATCGCTCGGCCCACGAGCCGCTCGTTGGTGAAGGGGCCGTACATGTCGGCGGTGTCCAAGAAGTTGACGCCGCGATCGAGCGCCAGGTGGATCGTCGCGATCGATTCGTCGTCGTCGCCGACGCCGTAGAACTCACTCATGCCCATGCAGCCGAGTCCCTGCGCCGAGACCGCCAATCCCTGGCCCAACGTGCGATGCTCCATGGTGATCCTTTCATGTGAAGTTGCTAACAAAGCCGTGTTTGGAGGCTTTTTGCGCCGCGATTCCCTGATCGTCGCGCACTAATTTTTATCTATTGGCTAGGGGGGCCAAACATCGACAGCCCGTCTGTTCTGACTTCAGGGCAGACGGGCTTCGCTGCGTAGGCCGTAGCATAGAAGCAGTGAGTGGTGAGTGGCGCGGGGCATGAGCAAGGTCCACTCCCCTGCGCCGGTCGACGAAGCCCCGGTCAAGCCGCTGCTGCGCGGCTGGATCCATCTGGTCGCCGTGGTGGTGCTGGTCGCCTGCTCGCCGTTGCTGGTGGCCCGCGCGCGCTCCTGGCCCCAGGTGGGCTGGGTCCTGTGCTTCATCGTGGGCGTCGGATCGATGATGGCAACCAGCGCGATCTACCACCGGGGCAACTGGTCGATGCCGGTGCGCCGGGCCCTTCGCCGGGCCGACCACTCCACGATCTTCCTCGCCATCACCGGCAGCTACCTGGCCATCGCCGGGCTCACCATGCACGGCACCATCCGCCTGGTGCTGCTGGTCGTGATCGGAGCGGGGGCCGGCGTCGGCATCGCGATCCGACAACTGACCATGGACACGCCCAAGTGGGTCAATTCGGCGCCCTACCTGGTGGTGGGGTGGGCCGCCGTGGCGGTCATGCCCCAGATCTACCGTGGCGGCGGCCCGTGGTGCTTCACGCTCGTCGTCTCGGGCGGTCTCGCCTACACCGCCGGCGCGGTCTTCTTCGCCACCAAACGGCCCCGCCTCGCGCCGCGCGTCTTCGGGTACCACGAACTGTTCCACGCCTGCACCGTGGTGGGCGCGGCGCTCACCTTCTGGGCGGTCGCGGTGGCGCTGCGCTAGTTACTCGACGAGCGGCACGGCGTTGAAGCGGACCAGGGCGGGCACGCCGCGGCGCATCGTGATCGCGGTGATCGACCCGTTGTCGAGGCGGGTGCGCCACGCCACCGAGCCGGCCACCCCGAGGGCCCAGGTCACGGCCGATTTGATCGGCGACACGTGGCTGACGACGGCCAGGTGGCGCTCGGGATCGTGCAGCAGGCTGGTCGCCTCGCCCCGCAGCTGCTCGAGACGCCCGTGGACCCGCACGTCGAGGTCGGCCAGCGACTCG
>Ga0187847_10000636_pt1 | contig 36858 bp, 39 predicted proteins | sample June2016WEW_4_10_FD_132458 | JGI IMG/M metagenome (GOLD analysis project Ga0187847, IMG submission 132458) | Peatland microbial communities from SPRUCE experiment site at the Marcell Experimental Forest, Minnesota, USA - June2016WEW_4_10 | ecosystem: Environmental > Terrestrial > Soil >...
GGTCGAAAGGATTAACCATCGCCATTGCCTCTTCCCAGATTTGCCCTACGCCTTCATTCCGATCTGAATTCGTGCGAGCAGTAAAAAATCCCCACCCCCGCGCAAAAGGAGAGAGCAATCGCGGAGGTGAGTCTCGCACGCGCCACACAGGTGGTAGCGGAACGAAGTGGAGGTCATCCGATCCAGTCGCTTTACACTCGCTTCACTGTAGATAACGGACTTTCCGATCTTTTATTCCAAGCGGTCCTAAAAAGTTTCTCAAACGGGATTCTGTGGGCTTGAGGAATGAATCGCGGGCTACGGCGAACCTGACTTGACGAAACCAACTCCGCCGCAAACCCGCGACTCCTTATTGCCCTGTCTCCCGCGAAGGAGTCGTGCGAACCTGCGCCTCTTCGGGCCCACTGCCAACTACGCGCAAGAGCATCGCGCTGCCCTTGTCGATGTTCACGGCCTTGCGGTTGGAGGCCAACGTAACTTCACCAAGCGGCCCGCGGCGTTCGGATTGGAGGATTTTCAGGTCGCCGAATCCGTATGCGCCGCGGGCATTCACTGAGAAGAGCCAAAATGCTTGCTGACGGGCATTGTCTTCGATCATGCCCCCGCTTGGCGCGCCCGAATCCCGGTCCACATAGGCGAGCACGCCTTGGCTGGTGTATTTCCCAACGATCTGCTCTCCCACCATTACTGGGCCACCTTCGCCGTAGGAAATCTGGTCGCCTCCGATTTGAACTTGGTCGTCGGCATAATCGGGCGAGGTTAGCTCAGGTGTGGCAGCAAGTACGGCAGACCTTGACGCTAGTGCGCGCAGGTTGGTGGTTATTGGGATGGTCAGGTTGCCAAGTTGGACCTGGTCCAATTGAAATGAGACCCTTGATTCGTCAGATCCCTTTCCCGGAGTGATGGCGCCGACTACATGGCCTGTCACCTTGGATCCTTTAGGTAGCATTCCTCCGCCGCCCAGCGGCACGTCCTGCATGACCGTCGCGATTATCGTAGCTCCACTTCCGTTCTTGTCCGAGCGCAAGGCAGTGTTCAAGCTGACGGGAAGAATGGTGCCCGCCGGAATCGGTTCTGCAGATCGTGTGTTCTGCTCTTGGGCCGGTTGATACTTTTGTTTCACATCCTGTCCTGTTCCGGCATGCAGGTACATCGGCAGCATGCACAGCCCCAAACCAAGCATTTTCAGATTGCTTTTCATTTTGTTCCTCCTGAAGGAGTTGCTAAAGAGCGTGTGGTTCTTCCGCACCACCATTGCCTCGGTGACTCCAGTTCGCTCAGTGACTCGTGGTGTAGAACCGACGGGAACCGGGTTTATTCCGCGACATTTGTTTGTGGGTCGTGGGAATAAAACGGTCGTCCGCCGGTTTACCCGTGTGTGCATGTCGGAGAGAGCCTGCCATCGGAGTCGTTCGAGCAGCTAGCCATGCCTCACTTCGAGCGGCTCTATAACTTTGCCTGCTGGCTGACCCATGACCGGCAAGAAGCCGAGGACCTTGTGCAGGAGACTTACGCCAAAGCACTTAAGGGTTTTTCTTCGTTCCAGCTAGGCACAAATTTTCGGGCCTGGATCTATAAGATCCTGCGGAATACGTTTCTGACCTCCCGTACCGGGCTGAAGGCGACTGCTCCCGTGCCACTCGATCTTGAAGGCGAAGAGGAAGCCTTGCCCGCAGTCAAGGAAACGCCCGAGAGCATCCTGCTGAGGCGCTCGGATGATCAGCTTGTGCGGCAGGCCTTGGAGCAACTGCCAGTTGCCTATCGCGAGATCCTCTTGCTCTGTGAGGTCGAAGAAATGTCCTACCAGGAAATCTCTGCCACTCTCGCCATCCCGATGGGAACGGTGATGTCGCGGTTATCCCGAGCCAGAAAAGCCCTACGCGGTGGCCTACAGGAACAGTTTGCAAAAGGATGAACTAAAATGGTGACCTATGGTTTGTGAGTCCTGGAAGTCGAAACTCGACATGTACATCGACGGTGAGGTTCCGGAGGAGGAGATGCGCACCTTCGATGCTCACGTACGCGGCTGCCACTCTTGCTCGGCGGATGCCCTTGTGCTCGTGCAGATGAAGCGCGCGATTCACGTCGCTGGAAAACGTTACACTCCCAGTGCTGAGTTCCGAAAGCGGATGCAGCAGAAGATTGCTGCAAAACCGCGGCGCAGTTTCGGTCTGGCATGGACGCTAGCTGCTGCGGCAGCCGTCATTCTCGTGGTCGGTACGTTAACATCGGCCTATCTCGGAACTCGATCCGGTAGAGATCAGGTTTTCAGCGAGATCGCAGACTTGCACGTGGCGACGCTCGCCAGTTCATCTCCGGTGGATGTGATCTCCACCGATCGGCATACGGTGAAGCCCTGGTTTCAGGGAAAAATCCCCTTCGCATTCAATTTGCCGGAGCTCCAGAACTCCGGGTTCACCCTGCTTGGCGGCCGGATGACCTATCTTGATCAAACGCCGGGCGCGCATCTCATTTACGACGCAGGGAAACATCATATTTCCGTCTTCATATTCCGGGAACAGTCTTTGCCAGCTAGCTTGGATAAAGATCCCGTCTCGCCGAAGCAACTGACGTTCAACATGGAAACATGGACTCAAGCGGGGCTACGCTATTTCGTAATCGGCGATGCCAGTGCTACGAACGTCGATAATCTTGCGAAGCTTTTTAAGGCCGCGTCTTAGCTGAAGAAGAGCCTTCCGAATCTCTGGAACAAGTTCCCGCTGCCGGGCTTTGGACGCCGGACCGGGCTAGAAGCGCTGAGTGAGGTGAATCGGCTGATGCTGGACTTTCTGGGTAGTGTGTGGACGGCAAAGGCACAGCTAGGTGAAGATTGCACCTTGCAGCAGAACAAAATAAAGGTGGGCAGCGCTTCCGTGGCAGAAGCTGCTTAAGGCAAGAACTTGTAGCCCCGGCCCTGTACTGTGAGAAAGTGTAACGGGCGGGAAGGGTCGCTCTCCAGTTTCTGTCGTAACTTCAGGATGTGGTTGTCCACCGTTCGGGTTCGAGGACAGTACTGGTAACCCCAAACCTCCTTGAGAAGCTCGTCCCGTGAGATCACACGTTCAGCATTCTTGGTCAAGAATTCCAGCATCTTGAACTCCTTTAGAGTGACCGTGATCTTCTCCCCGCAACGGGTGATCTCCGTCTTGAAGAAGTCCACCCTCACATCCGCAAAGACATATACGTCTGCGGCCTCCGGGTTGGAGCGCGACGCACGCCTGATTAACGCACGCAAACGGGCAACAAGTTCGCGTGGGCTGAACGGTATGGTCACGTAATCGTCGGCGCCCAGTTCCAGTAGCAGGACCTTGTCCACGATATCCGAACTCCCGCTAAGAATTACGAGAGGCGAACCTTGAATCACATTTGTAATTGTCTTGCAAAGATCACACCCTGAAGATCCCGCGCGCGGCAGATCGAGGATCACTGCGGCTGGCGCCCGTTGCTGAATTCTTTCCAAACCGCAAACGGCATCAGGGACAACATCCACCGCGTATCCTTCCGAAGAGAAGAGTCGCTGCAGAATCTTACCCAACGCAACATCGTGCTCGATAATCAAAACCCGCTCGACTGAAGGTGGCCGCAGTTCTAGTGTTGGAATGCTCAAGGTCGCTGCCAAAGTGGTAGCTGCCATGCGCTTCTCCTCCTTCTCCGGTTGCCGCTTGATTCACCCGGCAAGCGTCACAGCGTCGCTTACCACGGTGGTCTCGCGGTGTATTTCACTCCCCTCCTAGCGCACCCCGATGGGATGAGGCAACTCTCTCGATAGCGGTGCATTTGGAGCGCTACGGAGTGACTGGCGAACTTCCTTCCGTGCCCTAGCCAGACGGGACATGACTGTTCCTATTGGGATCGACATTACTTCCGCGATCTCCTGGTACGACATTTCTTCCACTTCACAAAGGAGTAGCGTCTCCCGGTAGTGCACCGGCAGATCCTCGATGGCACGCCGCACTCGTTTCGAATCGGAGCGATTCATTAAAATCGTTTCGGGAGTTTCCGTATCAACCGCCAGTTCAGGTCCGTCCGCCTCCAAGTCCATCGCAACCGTCATGCGCCACTCGAGTTTTGCGCGCGAACTCAGGAAGGTGTTTCTCAGGATTTGAAAAATCCATCCGCGGAAGTTTGTGCCCGGCTGAAACGACGCGAAACTGCGAAAAGCCTTGAGGTAAGTCTCTTGTACGAGATCTTCGGCATCGTTCGAATCCTGCACCAGCCAGCGCGCGAAGTTGTAAAGCGAGTCGAACAGGGGCATGGCCAACTCTTCGAAGCCCCCCGACGGTGGATGTTCTTGTGAGGACGAAGCCCCGAATCGGACCAACCTCAGTGACCTAAGTCCAATATTCCCCATATGCCTTCTCCTGAATCAGCTCGAACCCCGGTTGCAGCCCAATTCGAAGTGCAAGTTGTCCGGCGTCAATTAACTGAGGACGGGTGGCGGGACCCTAGATTCGTCAGACGATGCTCCATCTTTGAGCTGTTCGGCCATAAACGGGTTGATGCGCAGAAGTCCGACGCCCCGAATGTGCAGTTCCTTGAGGAGAACAATTCCGGCGGCATCGGCGAATGAAACGTCCGCCAGCTCCAGGGACAATTGCACTTCCTGGGCGAAAGTGTGCACATCGCATGCTCTGCGGAGCTCCTCGACCGAGGAACCCGTTATCCGACCTTCTACCCGAAGGGTCACGGCACTATTTGACGACTCGACAACCGAGACCCTCAGCATCGCGATTCACTTATCTCCTCTGGACGTGATAAAGCAATTGACATGCCCTTCGGAGAATCCGGCCAGGTCTGTGCGATTCCCGGGATCTACCGAGATCACTCGATCTAAGATTTATCTGGAATCAATCGGTTGCGAAGGCTTGCCACCATTTTTTTCGCAGTCCGGCAGTCAGGATGGGCAGGCTGCCGTCTCCTCCAGGGCACTGGCCTGAAAGTTGGAACCACCACATACGGTAATCACGCGCCAGTTGAGGTGGGAGGACTACGATGGGCGGTGACGAGATCCCTTGATGCCGAGCTTATCCATCCGATGGCGAAGCGTGTTTGGATGGAGGTTCAAGATCTTCGCCGCCCCTTTTGGACCATCCACCACTCCACTGGTATGTTGAAGGGCGGCGAGGATATGGTTGCGGTCTACCTCGTCCAGTGTTAATAGCGGTTTTGGAGACTCGAGGTCAGCCTGCGGATGCTCGGGAGCATCCGTCTCAGGAGCCTCCATGCCTTTGGTAGAGGTGGCAATCGGCATAAGGTCGCGGTCCAGCCGGAGGGTTGGACCCACCGACAAGACGACTGCGCGCTCGATGACGTTCTGCAGTTCCCGAATGTTTCCCGGCCAGGGATAGTGCACCAAGTTCTCCATCGATTCCCGTGAAACGCCGTCGATCTTCTTCCCTAACCGCTTGGAGAACCGGGATATGCAGAAAGCCACTAACTGTGGTATGTCGGACCGGCGTTCTCGCAGGGGGGGGAGCTCAATGGGAAAAACGTTGAGGCGATAGAAGAGGTCTGAGCGGAAGCGGCCCGCCTGAACTGCTTCCTGGAGGTTGCGGTTGGTGGCGGCAATGACGCGTACGTCCACACGCAAGGAGCGGCTGCTCCCTACCGGCTCAAACTCATGTTCTTGCAGAACGCGGAGCAGCTTCACCTGCGTCTCCAAGGACAGCTCCCCGATCTCGTCCAGAAAGATCGTGCCACCATGAGCAAGCTCGAAGCGGCCGATGCGCCGCTCGAGAGCCCCCGTGAAGGCCCCCTTCATATGGCCAAACAGTTCGCTCTCCACCAGACCCGCCGAAATGGCGCTACAATTCACGTTCACCAGGGCACGGCCGTTGCGGGCGCTGCGGCTGTGGATGGCGCGCGCCACGAGTTCCTTCCCCGTCCCCGTTTCCCCGTAAATGAGCACCGTTGAATCCGTAGGAGCGACCTGATCGACGGCATGGAGCGCCTTTAGGAGTGCTGGACTATTTCCCACGATCTCCTCGAAGTTGTGCTCCGTGCGCAGTTCCTCCCGGAGATAAACATTTTCCTTCTCCAACCTAGCCTTCAGGCTGTCAATTTCCTCGTAGGACCGCATGTTCTGCATCGCCAATGTGACCTGGTTCGCCACTTCCTGAAAAAAGGCGGCATCCTCATCCGAATACCGATCCTGTCCCCGGCTTACCAAGCTGAGCGTGCCGATACACTTTCCCTGGAAAACCATGGGCACGACGCAGATCGACCGGATACCCTCTGCAACGAGGCGGCGCTCATTGGGATACTGCTGCTCCTTTTCAAGATCGCGGCGCACGAGAGGCGCCAAATGTTCGAACACCCAACTGCCGCAGGTCTCGTCCCGGCTAAACTCCAGTCCCGTCTGAAAGTAGTCCGAGTGCAGCTCTCCCTCCACGGCGAAGAAACGGAATGAGTCTCTCTCCGGCTGATAAAGGGTTATCGCACATCGGTCAAATGGGAAAACGGGATGCAACGCCTCGGAAATAGAGCGCAGGAGAGCTTCCTGGGTCAGATTCGTGATGATGGCATTGTTGATCTGAAGCAGGACTCGGTTCTTCTCTTCACTTTTACGCAGCGCCCCTTCCGCCTGCTTCCGCTGCGTGATGTCCTCGGAGAGCGCCATGATAAATCGCGGCACGCTTTCAGTACCCGGAACCAACGAAACGTTGTTGCTGACCCACCGCAGGGTGCCATCTTTGCGGCGATATTGTTTCTCGACCTGAAACTGTTGTCGCTCTCCCTCCAACAGCTCGTTGATCAACTCCCAGTTGGCGTCGCGGTAATCCTCTTCGGTGATCTCCAGAAAAGTGAACTGGCGGAGTTCCTCTTCGGTGTAGCCCAACATCTTCTCGTAGGCCCGATTCACCGCCAGGAAGCGTCCGTTGAGATCGGTAAGCGCCACCCCGATGGCCGAATTCTCGTACACGGACCGCCACCGCTCCTCGCTCTTCCGCAGCGCCGATTCCGCCTGTTTCCGTTCCGTGATATCGATAAAGGTGATCACCGCGCCCAGAGTTTTGCCTTCGCGAACCACAATATGGGACCAAAATTCCACAGGAAAGCTCGTGCCATCCTTTCTCCAATAAACCTCATCGTCCCGGTGCACGTCCTCGTTTTTTTGGAAGCCAATATAGATGGGACATTCTTCAATGGGATATGGGGTGCCGTCCTTTCGGGTATGGTGTTCCAGCGCATGCATGTTTTTCCCGATTAATTCCGCGGGATCGTCGTATCCGAGTATGCGCGCCGCGGCAAGATTTGAGAAAAGGCAAATGCCTTCCGAGTCGCAGCCACAGATCGCTTCCGCGGCGGAATCGAGAATCAAGCGGATTCGCTCCTCGCTATTGTGCAGAGCGTTTTCCGCTTGCGTTCGCATCGTGCTGTCTTCAGAAAGCGGCATAGTAAGACTGCCCTGTTCCCGTAACACGAAGACCTCGGCGGACGAGATTCAACGTGTATACAAGGTCCAACTTCCTTGGCCGAAAGCCGGAAAGCGATTTTCGACCATAACTCAAAGAACACAAGGGCAAGTGCGATGCCTATCGACACCTCGAAAAACCGGTGAAGTGCAACTGGCGCTGTGAGATCGCGGCAGGAGCATCACGATTGCGAGGGTAATGCTCGCATACCGATAAGCGCGTTGGACTCGCCGGCGTCCAACTTTGAGACGTTTCATTTTAGATGCGACAACCGAGTTCATACTCGCCCATCAATTCCGTTGTCAAGAAAATCTGGAAGCGCTCGCTCGGCGTGACAGCATGCAGCCCAGGCTCAGTTTATTTTCAGCTAGGACTTGGAGGAGAGGTTCATCGCCGCGCCCCCGCCTCGAACCCTCCACTCCGCCTCGAATCGCGCACGGTCATAGAAAGATTTCTGGGTTCCGACACTGGTTGTCGAAAGTGCCGCGTACAGGTTTGCGCGTCGTACTGCTTCGTGTTCCCCGGCCCCCTCCGCCAAAAATACTGCGAAGCTTCCGATAAATGCGTCGCCCGCTCCCGTGCTATCGATGCTTTTCACCGGAAACGGCGGTACGTGTTCCATCGAGGTTCGACCCGCAAGCAGAGATCCTTTGGCTCCTAGCGTGATGATTGCTCGCCGAACGCCGCCAGTCAACAGTTTTGCGGCACTTTTCTTCGCGTCGTCGACACTCTGTACAGGCAAGGCAGTGATGGTCTCGGCCTCAGTCTCGTTGGGAACAAAATAATCAAGATCGGCGAATGCATGCATATCGACCGGCTGGGCAGGAGCGGGATTCAGGATGCAACGGATCCCGTGCTTTCGCGCGAACCCAATTGTGTAATAAACAGTCTCTAACGGAATTTCAAACTGGAGCACGATGCAGTCGGAAGTTCTTAACATCTCAGCTGCGGCATCGACGTCAGCGGGCTTCAACTCGTCATTTGCACCCTTCACCACGAGGATGCGATTTTGTCCGTTGGACTCGACGAAGATGGGAGCGACTCCGCTCGAAACTCCCTCGACCTGCTTTACGTAAGACGTGTCGATACCAATCTTCTTAAAGTTCTCAATCGTAGCCGGTCCGAACAGGTCGCTTCCAACGCGTGCGACCATAAACACGTCCGCTCCGCAGAGGTGCGCGGCTACCGCCTGGTTTGCGCCTTTTCCTCCGAATCCCAGGTCGAATTTCCGGCCAAAACAGGTTTCTCCGGGCATCGGAAATCTATCGGTGAAAGTCGTCAGGTCGATGTTGGCACTGCCAACCACTGCAATTCGAGGTCGCTTCGCCATAAAAGTATTTGAGAACCTTTTGCCCGCCGAGTGTATTTGTAGCTTCTCCTTGTGTCAATCGAGGCAAGTCTCCCGGCGGGAATCGAAATGGTTGCATGCCAAGTCTGCCTCCCCGCAAACCCGATGTTAGGTTGCGAAGCCCGGGACGCGAATTTAGCGCTTACGCTTGTGGTGCAGATGAAAGAAGAGTACAGTTACAAACTTTCTACCGCGCGCTAGCCAAAAGGAGAACAATGTTCACGCCATCGAGTTTGGGGATTGCGCTGTTGATGATGATCACGAGCGCTGTTTGTTGGGGTTCGTGGGCAAATACTTATAAGGGAGTGAAAGGTTATCGCTTCGAACTCTTCTACTGGGATTATGCGGTCGGGATTTTCTTGATTTCCTTGGTCCTGGCTTTCACGATGGGAAGTACCGGGCACGATTCCTCGAGCTTTTTGAATAATGTCCATGCCGCGGATGATTCGAACATTGTGAACGCTCTGATCGGAGGGGGCCTTTTCAACCTTGCCAATCTCTTGCTGGTGGCTGCCATCGATATGGCCGGACTTGCGGTTGCATTTCCAATCTCCATCGGGATTGCGCTCGTAGTTGGAACGGTGTTGAGTTATGCGCTTCAGCCGAAGGGCAATGCGATGTCCCTGGCGCTCGGTGTCGCCTGCGCATTTATAGCTGTTCTGCTCGATGGCAAGGCTTACGGAAGTCTTCGTTCAAGCGGCCGCTCGGTTTCGAGAAAGAGCGTGGTTACATGCGTGGTGTCCGGCGTGCTGATGGGATTGTGGGCTCCGTTCATGACCCACGCAATGACGCGAGGCAATCCACTCGGACCTTACAGCGCAGCCGTATTCCTCACCCTCGGCGCGTTGCTCTCGTGTTTTATCTGGAATATCTATTTCATGAAACATCCACTTGTAGGCGAGCCGGTAAGTTTCAGCGGGCTCTTCAGCGGGCCTATCTCGGGGCACTTACTCGGAATTTTGGGCGGGTGCATTTGGGGCGTAGGGACGGTTTTCAACTTAGTAGCTGCAAACTTTACGGGCGTCGCCATTTCCTACGCCATTGGGCAGTCTGCTCCCATGGTGGCGGCACTATGGGGAATTCTCGCCTGGAAAGAGTTTGAAAACTCCGGCCCGCGGGCTAAAGCCTATCTTGCCTTGATGTTTGTCTTCTACGGTATCGCAATTTTTCTGGTCGCACGCGCCAACGGCTGAGGTGGGCATCCTCTTCTCCGCCATCTATTTCTCCGACATCTATCGCCTTGGGGGACGCGCCGTCGAGAGCGACAGACTTGGAGACATTTCGAGAACCACATGCCTTGCGGGGCCCGGGTCGCCAGCTATCCGGTCGAGCAAGATACGAGCGGCGGTGGCGCCAAGCTGATAGCCCGACTGGGAGACGGATGAAAGCGCGGGATTGGCCTGCTTTCGCCTGGATCGAGATCGTCGAAACCCATATAAGGAAAATATCTTCTGGGCAACGACGGCCAGCCTCACGGATTGCCAGAAGCGACCCCAGCGCAATCATGTCGTTATCCGCGCAAACTGCTGTGGGGCGCGGCATCGGTTTCAGCAGTGTAAGTGTCTTCGAGTGGCCACCCCGCTTGTCAAACGTAGTTTCCTGCACATATCCAGGCCGAAGAGGTAGCTTGGACTCGCGCATCGCGCGCTTAAAACCGTTGAGTCTATCTTTCGCATCCGTCAGATGGAACGGGCCCGTGATGGTGGCTAACTTCTTGTGCCCTAGCCGAATTAAAACAGCGGGTCGCATCGTACGCTCCTTGCTCATTATCTGCCGTGACGCTATCACCTTTCCAGTTAGCGGGAAGCCGGTCCACACACACCACGCCGGCGCCCGCTTTCGCGGTACCTTTCTGCGTGCCGTGAGATCGCTGAAGTTGGAAGGAATGACAATCAGGCCGGCGGGCGAGTAAGCACGTAACTCATTCAGATGGACTAACTCCTTAGAATGGTCATTATCCGTATCGCACACGATAAGACGATAGCCATTCCAAAAAAAGCCATGTCTTCCGCGCCACGAACCACCGTCGGGGAAAAACAATTTGTGACATCGGGGATGATCATCCCTGTCATGTTGGCCTTGTCGCGCCGGAGGCCGCGCGCAAGTTGATTGGGCTGATAGCGGGCCGCCTGCACGGCGTCGAGCACCCGCTTTCGGATCGGCTCCCTGACGCTAGCCGAGTCGTTGAGCACGTGGGAAACCGTCCCGATGGCGACGCGCGCCATTTTGGCATCTCCTTCATGTTGGCCATGGCATCTTCTCCATGTCTATCAACATAGCCTGAAAACGGGAGTCTCCCGGGACAAACGCACATTCCATATACTCGCAATGAAACGTTTCAGAGCAAGCTTTCGCCAAAGACCTCACCGGCTGAGATTGACTCTGCGATGCAACCAGGTGAAACCGATGCCGCGTCACTTCTGCTTGATCACAACTGCCGTTTCGCTTCTATTTTCGGCGCTGAGTTTTCCCCAGAATGCCAAGCTGCCTGCTGACCTCCTCGTCACCGGCATCGTTGTCACCATGGACGCCGACCGCCATATCTACGACGACGGCGCAATCGCCATCCAAGGCGACACCATTCTCGCTGCCGGTCCGCGCGCCGAAGTCGATTCCCGCTACTCCGCCCCTCAAACTCTCGACGCCGGCGGAAAACTCATCCTTCCTGGCTTCATTAACGGCCACACGCACGTTCCCATGACGCTGTTGCGCGGTCTCCACGACGACGTCACCCTCAATGACTGGCTCTACAAATACATCTTTCCAGCCGAGGCGAAAAACGTCACCGAGGACTTCGTCCGTTGGGGAACTCGCCTCGCCGCTGCCGAGCAAATTCGTTCCGGCGTGACAACTTTTGCCGATATGTATTACTTCGAAGATGCCGTCGCCGAAGAGACGAAAAAGGCCGGCATGCGCGGCGTCCTGGGCGAGACGTTCATCGACTTCCCTGCTCCCGATAACAAAACCAATGCAGCCATGCTCGCCTACACCGAGAAATTCCTGCAGAAGTGGCAAGGCGACCCGCTCATCCACGCCTCCGTTGCGCCGCACTCCATCTACACCTGCTCGCAGAAGACGCTGCAGGATGCAGCCGCTCTTGCACGCAAGTATCACGCGCCAATTCTCATACATCTTTCGGAGATGAAAAAAGAGAATGACGACAGCTTCAAGAACAACGGCATGTCACCAACGCAATATCTCGAAAAGATCGGAGTACTTGGGGCAGACGTCGTCGCCGCACACTGTATCTTTGTCGACGAGGTCGACCGCAAAATGCTTGCCGAAAGGCATGTCGGATGCGTGCACAATCCATCTAGCAACATGATGCTTGCCAGCGGAGTCTCGCCCGTCCCCGAAATGCGCGCGACTGGAATCGCGGTGGGACTTGGCACCGACGGGCCCGCAGGCAGCAACAACGATCTCGACCTTATGGAAGAAATTGACCTGGCTGCAAAACTGGCCAAGGTCACCAGGATGACTCCGCTCGCTCTGAACGCCAAAGCCGTTGTCGAAATGGCCACCATCGACGGCGCCCGCGCGCTCCACATGGAAAAAGAAATTGGCTCGCTAGAAAAAGGTAAGAAGGCCGACGTGATCGTCATCAGCCTCGATTCGCCGAACGCTGTCCCTATGTACGACGTTTACGCGCAGATTGCTTATTCGCTGAAAGCTAGCGACGTGGAGACAGTCATCATCGGCGGCCGCGAGGTGATGAAGAATCACAAGCTGCTGACCGTGGACCAAGCCGCTGCCGTCGCGAAAGCACGCCAGTATCGCAAGTCGATCGCAGCGTCGCTGGGGGTGGAGTAAGGAGACGGCGAATGCCCGCCTAAGTAACGACAGAGGAAGATTACTGCAGTCGTCATGTATTGCTAACTCAGAAGATCTCTTCTTCTGCAAGCGGGCAGGGGTTCAGTCCCAGGTCGATCGAAACGAGCGAGGGGAAACCTGGCGTCGCGAGAGACCGGGAGCCTTGCCGCAACCCGCGTTCTGGTATGGGACTGCTGGCGGCACGCGTCGCCCTGGGCGATCAGCACGAATTTACCGGCCTTGACCGAGGTTTCATACTTGACGATGCTGTCCTTCGGAATGCCCAGACTGAACAACCCTGCTCCCAACGCACTCACTCCGCCACCAGAGCTGCGCCTTCCAGGGCGGCGACAATCCAGATGACAACCAGACCGGCGGCGAAGATTGGACCTAGACCGGGGATCAGGAAGAACGCCGACCCGAACAGCAAGCCCCAGAGTCCGCCCCAAAAGGCTCCCGTCTTGTCCCAATACATCATCCGGTCGCCCGTGTTGTAGAAAACAACCCCATTTTCTTCCGAATGATAATCGCTGCCGATGATGGAGAGCTCCTTGACGTCGAACCCACCGTCTTTCAGTTCCTTGACCGTTTTTTCGGCACCAGAATACCGCCCGAACACTGCCGCCACGGAGTTTCAAATTGCTTGACGCTGTCCTACGAGTGATGATTCGTTTCCTTTCAAATGTTGGGTATGAATACAGCGATCTTTGCGAACCGGAGGTCGTTGGCTGTCACCACGAAGGGGGTACGCCCCAAGTCAGTCTTCCCCTCGTGCCCGAGGTTAGCTGATCAATTCTGATCAGTATCGAGAACGAGGTTCGGCGACTCTATAAAAACAGCAAAGGAGACAACGTGGCAAAAACTGCAGTAGGTTTGTTTGTAAATTCAGGGCTGGTGGACGGCGTGGTTCGCGATCTTACGGCCAAAGGATTTCTCCCGAAGGACATTCGTGTTTTAGGAGAGCCCGTCGAGATGCCGGGCAGCGGTCTCATGAGCACTCCACACACCGATTTTGAAGTGGATTTGATTCGGGATCTGACGGCGTTTGGGGTGGTCAAAGCGGACGCAGAAGCCTACGTCGGGGGTGTGCGGCGCGGAGGGGTCATGGTCTTTGCAACCGGTCTTGGAGAAAGGGCAGAGGAAGCGGCCGAGATCATGAACTGGCACGGTGCAGTCGAGATTGAAAAGATCAGCGCGCCACGGCCAGCGCTTCCGAACGCGGAGATCGATGAGGAGATTCCAGTTCGCGATCCTTCGACTCAAATTGGCAGGCTGCGTTCCCCCGGTTCCGGTGCTCGTCTGTTCGTCTGGTAGTTTCTTCGCAAAATGGATCTTTGGGAAATCGCATCCCGAATGGAAAGGAGGTCCGAGAATTATGAAAACTGTCGGAGTGTCTCGAACGATCCGGGAATCACGATTGAGTAAGCAGATCCTAGCCAACGACGATGCTGCGGCCCGTGCGGAAGAGGTGGAAGAGCAGATTGAGGAAGACAACGTGGAGAAGGCAGCAGGTGACAATCGAACCGGCGCTCCGATCCCGTTCATGAGCAGTAAGCAGATCGAGACTGCCGATGATGCTGCGGCCTCCAGGGAAGAAGTCAAAGAGCAAGCGGAGGAGAGACGCATCGACAAGGCGGCTTTTGAAGATGAAATCGGCACGGCGGCAGCCGAAGAGCGCACTCGGCACGGACACACCCATGATTGAGAAAACGCTGGAGCATCCGGGCAAAACTGTACTGACGCCATTGTCGAGCGACAAGATACAAACAGTTACCTCCAGCACGTTTACCCGCGTGGTTCTAGAGGCAGAGGGACCAATCGCGGTTGAGTTCATGTCGTATGGATGCGCGCACTGCCGAGCGATCGAGCCGGTCTTGGAGCAGGTGGCAAAAATGGTGGAACCCCGGGAGAGGGTCTTCAGGGTTATAATAACGTCGCAGTCGAACAGGAACTCGCAGGCAGCTACCAAATCCAGGGCACGCCAACTCTGGTCATGTTTCTTAACCGGGATGAGGTTGGACGAGTCGAAGATCCATCCCCCACCATATCGAGCGTCCTAACAGCGGTGACGCAGCCCTTTGAGTCGTGAACGGAGAACAATTAACCATGCTGCAGAAGCACTCTCAGCCAATTCTCCTGTTCAATGACGAATGCGCTGTCTGCCGGCACATTGGGCACTGGGTGCAAAGGTCGGCGCAGAGCAAATCGGCCGGGACGAGCATCCTCGTACAACCGATTGGCGACGACCCGGTGAGCCTTCGGTCGCTCAATCCTGATCTCGACATCTGGGATGCGTATGAAACGATCCACGTCCTCATGCCCGATGGCTCGATGAGGCTGGGAGGGGAAGCCGTCGCGGAAGTTCTAAGAGATTTATCCAACACCAAATGGTTCGCGTGGAGTTTTGCCACTAGCATATTCGGATTCCGGCCATTTCAAGTCATACTCAACGTGGCTTATGCCGTCCTGGTGGATGTGCGCCCGCTTTTCGGCTGTGAGAGTTGCGGTAAGCCGAGAATGCTGAGATCCATTGAGCGGGTGACTGGATGGGCGAAGAATCGATTCGGCGGAAAGTCTTCATCCGAGCCCACATTTCAGTTCGTTTTCGGCCGCGAGGCGTCCACCAGTGGCGGTCTCGGTGGAGCCGCTTCCGCAATCAAGTCACTCCTAAGGTAACAAAGTTTGGTTCGATTTCCAGCCAGATAAACTCCCAGCTCGCGGGGCGATCTCTTCGGTCCGACTGAGACGAGGAAGCGGTCTATCCGGTGAGCGTTATTGACCAGACTGCGACCTTTCCTTCCTTTAGGCTTCATGGATAGAGATGTGTGTCTCTTATGGAAGACACTTGTGGCCGGCTTGCACGCAAGGAGAAAGGCAAATGCTCCGACTCGCCAATGATCTAAAGGGTTACAAACTGAGCGCCCGCGATGGAGATATCGGTAAGACGGAAGAGTTCTACTTCGATGACCAGAGTTGGGCGGTTCGATATCTCATCGCCGATACCGGTAGCTGGCTGGGCGGCCGGCAGGTCTTGATCTCGCCTTACGCGCTAGACCCGGCTCGCAAGGTTGACCGGGTCATTCCAGTCGATCTGACCAAGCAGCAAATTGAGAACAGTCCATCCTTGGAGACCGATAAACCAGTTTCCCGGCAGTACGAGATTCAGTACTACTCGTTTTATGGTTGGCCGGCATACTGGGGCGGCCCTTACATGTGGGGCGATTTCGCTTACCCTCAGCGACAAGGGCAATGGTCCGCGGCCACTCGTCACAAAGCAGATAATGACCCCCACTTGCGCAGCACGAAGGATGTAACCGGCCGCACGATTCAGGCCCAGGACGGAGAGATCGGCCACGTCTCGGATTTTGTTGTGGATGACATGGATTGGGCGATTCGCTACTTGGTTGTGGATACACGCAACTGGTGGCCGGGTAAAAAAGTTCTGATTTCGACCCAATGGATCGGACGAATCAGCTGGGACGAAGCGAAAGTCTTCATTCACCTCACTCGGGAAGCCGTCAAAGGATCTCCGGAATACAGCGAGGACTCTCTCATAACTCGCGATTACGAAGAGGAATTGCATCGTCACTATCTTCGCGAGAGGTATTGGCATCGTGGGAAGCCCGGCCCGGAACCTAAGGAACTCGTTGGGCATCATTGATTCGGCTCCCGAAATCTACGTGTCCGCCCAAGCCCGGCCTAGCACGAAACGCCCGCGGGAGTGATCGCCGCTGCCAGAGCATGGAGCAGCGATTTGGCCGAGATTCCCGAGCCCGTGGTGCCGAACGTGTCCGCACGGAGAAGAGTTCAACCGCGTGAAAGAACCCTATCGAGTACCACGGTTAGCGATCTGCGGGGCAACGGGCCTGAACCAAGGCCGGCATGGAACTGCAGATGAGAACTGAACCGCCCTTTTCGAATCTTGGCGCCGTCGTTTCTGTGCGCGGAAGCGTAGTCGATGTGCGCTTCGATCGGCACTTGCCGCCAATCTTCTCGGTGCTGCGCGCCGGGGCGAAACAACAGATCGTGGTCGAAGTCATGACCCAGCTGGATGCGTGTCGTATACGCGGAATCGCCTTGACGCCCACGCAAGGCTTGGCCCGAGGAATGCCGGTCGAGGACACGGGCGCCCCGTTGCAAGCGCCGGTCGGCAAGAAGATCATTTCGCGGATGTTCGACGTGTTCGGTCACGCCATCGACCGGCAGCCGGAGCCCGCTAATGTGCAATGGAGAACCGTCCATCGCGCCCCACCGCCACTGTCCGAGCGCTCCACAAAATCCGAGATTTTCGAGACCGGTATCAAGGCCATCGATGTGCTTGTGCCCTTGGAGCGCGGTGGTAAGGCGGGCTTATTCGGGGGCGCCGGCGTGGGCAAGACGGTGCTGCTGACGGAGATGATCCACAACATGATCGGGCATCAGAAAGGCATGAGCATTTTTTGCGGGATTGGAGAACGCTGCCGCGAAGGCGAAGAGCTCTATAGCGCCATGAAAGCGGCTGGCGTTTTGCAGAACATGGTAATGGTCTACGGCCAAATGAATGAACCGCCCGGCAGCCGGTTTCGGGTTGGGGATGTAGCGTTGACCATGGCCGAGTATTTCCGCGATGACGAGCATCGGGACGTTCTCTTGCTGATCGATAATATTTTCCGTTTCATTCAGGCTGGCATGGAAGTATCCGGCTTGATGGGCCAGATGCCGTCGCGCCTCGGCTATCAACCAACGATGAGTACCGAGTTGTCTGGGCTAGAAGAGCGCATCGCCAATACCCACGCTGGAGCCATCACCTCCATCCAGGCGGTGTACGTACCGGCCGACGACTTGACCGACCCGGCGGCGGTGCATGTGTTTTCGCATCTCTCGGCTTCGATCGTGCTCTCGCGCAAGCGGGCGAGCGAAGGACTTTATCCGGCTATTGACCTGCTCCAATCCAGCTCGAAAATGGCGACGCCCGGCATCGTCGGCGATCGGCACTACAAACTGGCACAAGACATCCGCAAGACCCTGGCGCAGTATGAGGCCCTTAAGGATATCGTCGCCATGCTCGGCCTGGAACAGCTTTCTCCGGAAGACCGTAGCGCCGTCGCTCGCGCCCGGCGGCTGGAACGCTTTCTCACACAGCCGTTCTTCACTACGGAGCAGTTCAGTGGAATCAAGGGGAAGCTCGTCAGTCTTAAAGACTCGCTCGATGGCTGCGAACGGATTCTGCGAGACGAGTTTAAAGACTATCCGGAGAGCGCGCTCTACATGATTGGAGCGATTGGCGAAGCGAAACAACCGGAGCCGAAAGCAAAACCTAAGACCGAACCGAAAATGGATTCCAAAACGAAGCCAAAGATCGAAACCCCACCCGAGACGAACCTAGCGCCGAAAGCAGAACCGACAACGGAGCCAGCGAAGGCCCATGAATCTTAAGATCCTGCTTCCGTTCGAGATTTTCGCGGAGAAGACAGGTGTATCGCGCATCGTTGCCGAGACTCGCGAGGGGTCCTTCGGAATCCTGCCCCACCGCCTCGACTGCGCTGCGGCGCTTGCGCCCGGGATCTTGACCTACGAGACAGAAGACGACGGAACCGTTTACCTCGCCGTCGACGAAGGCGTGCTGGTCAAGGCCGGCGCGGATGTGCTCGTCTCCGTGCGCCACGCCATCGGCGGAACGGATCTCGGCCAGCTTCATGAAGCGGTGAAACGTGAGTTTCTGACGCTCGACCAAAGCGAGCGCGACGCTCGCGCTGCGATCGCCAAGATGGAGAGCGGTCTGATCGGCCGGTTCGCGGAGTTTCAACATGAGCGCTGAGATGAAGAGTCAATCCGGGAACGAGGAGACGGAATTCGTGCGGCAGGTGACCGCGAAGGCTGCCCGCAAGCTCAGGGTGCAACGCGAAGGTAAGCAAGCAGTCTGGTTTGGTCTCGGCATGTCCGGACTGATCGGCTGGTCGGTCGCGGTACCGACGCTTCTGGGTACAATGCTCGGCCTTTGGTTGGACCGACGCCATCCCGGCACTCGCTCCTGGACGCTTATGTTGCTGGTCGCCGGATTGTGCATCGGCTGCGCCAATGCCTGGCATTGGGTGGCGGGGCAGGACAAAGCCATGCACGACCCGCCAGCGGGCAAGGACGCGGAGGATATGAATGAGTGAAGCGCTGCCTCTGGTCTCCGCTCTTTTACCGCCGCTGCTGGGTGGTGTTTTGCTCGGTATGTTTTTCTTTGCCGGCCTTTGGTGGACAATTCGCAGGAGCATCTCGTCCAAGCAGCCGGCGGCGTTGTTCTTCTTCAGCCTTTTACTTCGGACCGGTATCGCGCTGGCTGGTTTCTATTTTGTGGCGCGTGGCGATTGGCGCAGGGTGCTGGCTTGTCTGGTTGGATTTATGCTGGCGCGCATCCTGGTGACTCGGCTTACCCGCGTGCCGGTTGCAAAGGCACCGACTGTACCGGAAAAAACGGCGCAGGCCGTCGGTGAAGTATGCCGGTAAATCTCACATCCGATCAGCAGATTCTCTGGCAGCACGGCTTTGTGAAACTCAACGGAACCATCGTCATGACGTGGGCGACGATGATCGTTATGGGGTTGGGCGCAAAGCTGATCACACGCAAGCTTAAGATGGAAGGCGATATTTCACGCTGGCAAGGCGGGCTTGAAATCGTCGTCACTGCAATGGAGGAGCAGATCAAGGAAGTGGGCCTGAACGAGCCCGCAAAGTATCTTTCCTTTCTGGGCACGCTCTTTCTGTTCGTTGCCACGGCCAGCCTCGGTACGGTGATCCCTGGTTATAAGCCCCCGACGGGTTCACTTTCGACCACCGCGGCCCTGGCCCTGTGTGTGTTTGTCGCCGTACCTCTGTTTGGAATCCGGGAGCAGGGATTCGTTGCCTACCTGAAGACCTACACCAAGCCGACCTTCATCATGTTGCCGTTCAATATCATCAGCGAGCTTTCGCGCACACTGGCCCTAGCGGTTCGTTTGTTCGGCAACATGATGAGCGGGGTGATGATTATCGGGATCTTGCTCACGATCACGCCCTTTATCTTTCCAATTTTCATGACCGTACTCGGTCTGCTCACTGGCATGGTGCAAGCCTATATCTTCAGCATTCTGGCCACGGTCTACATCGCGGCCGCCACCCGCACTCCGAAACTGAAGGCGGCCGTTGTCCACAGTAACGTCCAGAGTACCGTTCAAACCAAGCCAGACCCGAACACTTTGAAAGCGCACCATTAAAGTTAGCGATAAGAAGGACTCCTTATGGATAGCGTCACCGTCGTTGCAGTCGTATCAATCGCCACTGCCGGCATTACCACCGGCATCGGTTGTATGTGTCCGGCCCTCGGCGAGGGCCGGGCCGTTGCCACCGCCCTGACCTCTCTGGCACAGCAACCCGACGCCTCGGCCACGATCACCCGTACGTTGTTCGTGGGTCTAGCGATGATCGAATCGTTGGCCATTTACTGTTTTGTTGTCTCCATGATTGTCATTTTCGCAAACCCGTTTTGGAGTCACGTCATCGCCGGAGGGAAGTGAGCCATGCTTATCGACTGGTTCACCGTCGGGGCACAGGTGCTGAACTTCCTCATCCTCGTGTGGTTGTTGAAGCACTTTCTCTACAAGCCTATCCTGAACGCCATCGACGCGCGCGAAAAGCACATCGTCACTGAACTTGCGGATGCCGACGCGAAGAAGAACGAGGCGCAAAAGGAGCGCGACGGCTTTCAAAACAAGAACAAAGTGTTCGATCAACAGCGCGGCGCTCTACTCAGCAACGCGGTGGACGAGGCGAACGTCGAGCGCGCGCGTCTTTTCGCCGAAGCCCACAAAGATGCGGATCATTTACGCGCCGTGCAAGCGGCCGCATTGCGAAATGAACAAAAGAGGCTGGGGAGTACGATTACTAACCTGGCAAAGCAAGAGGTCTTTGGCATCGCGCGAAAGACTCTCGCAGACCTCGCCACAGTCAGTCTCGAAGAACGCATGGGAGAAGTGTTCACGCGCCGCTTGCGCGAAATGGACGGGAAGGCCAAGGCGCTGCTCGGCGCGGCCCTCAAGTCGTCGTCTGAACCGGCTGTCGTGCGGAGCACGTTTGATCTGGGGGCCGCTCAAAGGGCCGCGATTCAGAATGCCCTCAACGAAATCTTCTCGGCGGAAATCCATATCCGGTTCGAAACCTCTCCAGATTTGATCAGCGGGATTGAACTCACCACGAATGGGCAGAAAGTGGCGTGGAGCATCGCCGATTATCTGGCTTCGCTGGAAAAAGGCGTCGATGATCTCCTGAAGCAGAAGGACGAAGCCGCAGCGAAAGCCGAAGTGAAGCCGCAAGCGAAAGGCGGGACCAAGCCGGAAGCTAAACCCGCGCCCAAGGCTGAAGCGAAAGCGGAGGCCACGCCCGAAGCACCTAAGCCCGAAACTGTGAGCGCATGAACATGCAACCTGAGAGCCTTCAACACGATTTTGACAGCGTGTTCGCTGGAATAAGGCAGGTGCGCGAAGCTTTCGCGCCGCGACTCACGCTGCGCGAAGTGGGCGTCGTCACAAATGTCTCCACTGGAATTGCCACGCTTTCAGGCCTTCCCGGCGTAGGGTATGAGGAGCTGGTGAAGTTCCGCGGCGATCTGTTGGGCATCGCATTCAACGTGGATGAGGACGAAATCGGCGTGATCCTGCTCGGCGAATATCAGGATCTGCACGCGGGCGACGAAGTCGAACGTACCGGGCGGGTCATGGACATAGCGGTGGGAGACGGTTTGCTGGGACGTGTGATTGACCCGCTGGGCAGACCGCTGGATGGCAAGGGCCCGGTGGCGGGGGGCGAGCGCCTGCCGGTGGAGCGCCCAGCCCCGCCCATCATGGACCGCGCGCCCGTAGTCATACCTTTGCAGACGGGACTAAAGGTTGTCGATGCGCTCATTCCCATCGGACGTGGGCAGCGCGAATTGATTCTCGGCGATCGACAGACAGGCAAAACGGCCATCGCGATCGACACCATCCTGAACCAGCGCGGGCACAATGTCCTCTGCGTTTATTGTGCGATCGGTCAGCGCGCTTCTGCCGTCGCCAAGGTGGTGGCCAACCTCGGCGAGAAAGGCGCGATGGATTACACCGTAGTGGTCGTCGCCGAAGGCAACGACGCGCCCGGCCTGGTCTATATCACACCCTACGCCGCGACCAGCATCGCCGAATACTTCATGGAAAAGGGCCGCGACGTGCTCATCGTTTATGACGATCTCACGCAGCACGCTCGTGCCTATCGCGAGCTTTCTTTGCTGCTCCGTCGTCCGCCCGGGCGCGAAGCGTTTCCCGGCGACATCTTTTACATTCATTCGCGAATGTTGGAACGCGCGACTCATCTCAGCCAGGAGCGCGGAGGTGGTTCTCTCACCGCGCTCCCCATCATCGAGACCGAGGCGCAGGATATCTCCGCCTACATTCCGACCAATCTCATCTCCATCACGGATGGTCAAATCTATCTTTCGCCCACGCTTTTCGAACTGGGGATCCTGCCCGCGGTCGACGTCGGCAAATCCGTTTCGCGCGTGGGCGGAGCGGCGCAAAGAGCCGCATATCGCGCTGTCGCTGGCAACCTCAAACTCGCCTACTCGCAGTTCGAAGAATTGGAAACGTTCGCGAAGTTCGGCACTCGTCTCGATGAATCCACGCGCAAGATCATCAATCACGGGCAGCGTATTCGAGCTTGCCTCAAACAGCCGGAATCACAGCCGGTCTCGATGATCGAGCAGATCACCGTGCTCCTGGCTTTGACGGCAAACCTTTTTGATACGATGCCTGTCGAAAAGGTGAGCGATGCGGAGCAGGCGATCCAGAAAGCGATCTCGGACATCCCGGCGGACATAGCGGGGCGGCTAACGTCAGCGGACCAATTGAGTGACGCCGACCGGAAGGCAGTTCTGGAAATTGCCACGCGTGCGCTGGCTCCGTTCCAGCCCCCCGCCAAACCGAAACCGGCAGAACCCAAACCCGCAGCCAAAGCTTCGCCATGAGCGGCACATTGGAGGGTCTGGGCCGACAAATCGAGGGCGCGAGAGACCTCGAAGGAGTAGTTCGGTCGATGAAGGCGCTGGCAGCATCCAGCATTGGACAATACGAGAAAGCAGTTCAATCGCTCGACGACTACTATCGCACCGTGGAACTCGCATTGCTTGCGTGTCTCCATCACGCCGGCGCAGTTTCGCTCGCCGCCGGAAAGCGCCCGCCGCACCCGCAGCCGCATGCAGGCAAGATCGGCGCGGTCGTCTTCGGTTCGGACCAGGGCCTTGTCGGCAGGTTTAACGAGGTCATCGTGGAATTCGCCGTGCACCAGCTCAAAACGTTGCCCGCCACAATAACGAAAATCTGGGCGGTGGGCGATCGAGCTCACGCGCTCTTAGCGGACGCCGGTGCGGCTCCGGTCGATTTGCTATCGGTTCCGACTACGGTCAACGCCATCACCCCCCTGATCGGTCAGATCCTCATCGAATGCGATGCGGCTCTCGATCGGGGCGATGTGGAGGAGGTCTATGTCTTCCACAACCACCCGAAATTCGGAGCCGTTTACGAGCCCGTCGGCAAGCGGCTCGTGCCGCTGGATCGAGTCTGGCAACACAAGCTGGCCGCCATGGCATGGCCGGCACAAAACTTGCCGGAGGTGATCGAGGGAGCCAAGTCGGCGCTTCCGGCTTTCGTCCGAGGATACCTCTTTGTTCTGCTTTTTCAGGCCTGCGCCGAATCCCTGGCCAGCGAAAACGCCAGCCGTCTGGCGGCCATGCAACGTGCAGAAAAGAACATCGAAGATATTTTGCAAGACCTGAATCGTACCTTCCGCCGGGTTCGACAGGAATCCATCGATGAAGAGTTGTTCGACGTGATCTCCGGCTTCGAGGCGCTTTCGGGAAACCCGCGCCACACTCGGTCCTGAGCAAAAGTGCAAAGACTCCACACCTCCGCACCACAATCCGCCTAGCCACGGCAGCGTTCGTGTAGATCTTCGAATCACCGACGACGGACTCCTGACGTAAGCTCGGTCTCATGAAACGCTCCCCGCGTGTTTCACCGACGCCAGGCCGCGCAGTGTCGTCTCTAGGCGTTCGTTCTCCATCGCGGTGCTGTATTCGCCACGGCGTGCGGCCCGGTTGCATTTGGCTCGGTGATCGAGAGCTTGCTGTGCCGCCGGAACGTTGGCCTGCTTGCCGCGCCAGATCTCCAGCGCCGGTTGCTGAATGGCGCGGGCAAACGAAAACGCCAGCGCCCAAGGCAGCCGAGACTTGAATCTGACGTTCATGCCATTCAGACGCGCCGAGGCCAGTTCGGGGGATTGTCCGCCCGACAAGAACATAATGCCGGGAACCGCGGCAGGAACGGCCCGTAAGAGACAACTCACCGTAGCGTCGGCCACCTCGTCCACTGTTTCTTGCGTGCTGCAGGTCAATCCCGGCAGCACCATGTTGGGCTTCAGGATCAAACCTTCCAGCTGCACGCGTTGGGAGTAAAGATGGCTGAAAACCGTGCGCAGGACTTCTTCGGTCAACTCGCGGCAGCGCTCCAGAGTATGATCGCCCGCCATGAGCACTTCCGGTTCGACGACGGGAACCAGTCCGGCTTCCTGGCACAATGCTGCATAGCGAGCCAACGCACTGGCGTTGGCCTCGATGCAACCTCGGCTGGGAATTCCGTTTCCCACGGCAATCACCGCGCGCCACTTGGCAAAGCGCGCGCCCATCTGAAAATATTCGGTCAGGCGTTCGCGCAATCCGTCCAGCCCTTCGGTGATTTTCTCACTGGGATGGCCGGCCATGTCCTTGGCTCCGATGTCGACTTTGATGCCGGGAATGATTCCCGCATCGGCGAGTGCTTTCACAAAGGAGATGCCACCTTCCGTCTTCTGCCGGATGGTTTCGTCGTAGAGAATTGCGCCACTGATCGATTCACCCAGACCGGGCGTAGTCACAATCATGTCCCGATAGGCACGCCGAGTCTCCTCGTTCTGAGGAATCCCCCACTGCGCAAATCGTTTGTTGCAGGTCGGATTGCTCTCATCCATCGCGAGCAGTCCTTTGTCGTCGGCGACCATTCTCCCTGCGGCATCGATCAGCGCTTGTGTATTCATCGCCCGTTGCTCCATTTCCAGTTACGGATCTCCGGCATGTCCTGGCCGTGCTTGTCGATGAAATGCTTGTGCTCGATCAGCTTGTCCTGCATCTTCTGCTTCAGGTACGAGCCTTTGGAACCCAGGTCCGGCAGGCGATTCACCACATCCAGCACCAGATGGAAGCGGTCCAGATCGTTCTGCACTCGCATGTCAAAGGGCGTCGTGATCGTGCCCTCCTCGATATAGCCGCGCACATGCAGGTTGCGGTTGCAGCGGCGGTAGGTCAGCCGGTGGACCAGCCACGGGTATCCATGAAAGGCAAAGATGATGTGCTTATCTTTGGTGAACAGCGAATCATAGTCTTTCTCGCTGAGCCCGTGCGGGTGCTCCGTGCACGGTTGCAGCTTCATGAGGTCGACGACATTGACCACCCGGATTTTCAGTTCAGGTAGATGCTGGCGCAGGATGGAAACGGCAGCCAGAATCTCCAGCGTCGGTGTGTCTCCGCAACAGGCCATCACCACGTCCGGTTCGGCGGCGTCCTGGTCGTTGCTGGCCCATTGCCAGATGCCGATTCCTTCTGTGCAATGCACCACCGCTTGGTCCATGGTCAGCCATTGCGGGAGGGCGTGCTTGCCCGCCACTACCACGTTGACGTAATTGCGGCTGCGCAGGCAGTGATCGAAAACCGACAACAGGCAGTTGGCGTCGGCCGGAAGGTACACGCGCACGATATCCGCTTTCTTGTTGATGACATGGTCGAGGAAACCGGGATCCTGGTGCGTGAATCCGTTGTGATCCTGCTGCCAGACGTGCGAGGCCAGCAGATAGTTCAACGACGAAATCTTCCGGCGCCAGGGCAATTCCAGGCAGACCTTCAACCACTTGGCGTGCTGGCTGAACATGGAGTCGATGATGCGAATGAAGGCTTCATAACTGTTGAACAGGCCGTGCCGCCCGGTGAGAAGATAGCCTTCCAACCAACCCTCGCATTGGTTCTCGCTGAGCATCGAATCCAGCACGCGGCCGGCGGGTGCAAGGAATTCATCGTTGCTTACTTCGCGGGCATCCCACTGCCGGCTGGTAACTTCAAACACAGCACCGAGCAGATTCGAGACGGTTTCATCGGGACCGAAAACACGAAAATTGCGCTGCTCCTGATTCATCTTGGCGACATCGCGCAGGAATAAACCCAAAACCTGCGTATCCTGGGCGCTGACCGCACCGGGGAAAGGCACTTTCACCGCATGGACATGAAAATCCGGCATGCGCAGATCGCGCAGCAGAGTGCCGCCGTTGGCATGAGGATTGCTTCCCATGCGGCGGTCGCCCTTCGGGGCCAGCTCAGCCAGTTCCGGAAGCAGCCGCCCATTCTGATCGAACAGCTCTTCGGCCTTGTAGCTTTTCATCCAGCTCTCCAGCAGCTTGACGTGATCGGGATGCTCGGGATCTACGAGCAGCGGGACCTGGTGCGAACGGAACGTGCCCTCGATTTGCAGGCCGTCCACGAATTTCGGCCCCGTCCAACCCTTCGGACTCTTGAGCACAATCATGGGCCAGCGCGGCCGAGTTGTGTCATTGTTATTTCGTGCGTTGGTTTGAAATCTACGAATGTCTGCGATGGCCGCTTCCAGAGTGACCGCCATCCGTTCATGCATCTTTTCCGGTTCATCGCCTTCCACAAAGTAGGGTGTCCAGCCGCAGCCCCGGAGAAATTGTTCCAACTCTTCATGCTCGACGCGGGCCAAAACGGTGGGATTGCTGATCTTGTAGCCGTTAAGGTGCAGGATGGGGAGCACGGCTCCGTCGGTAATGGGGTCGAGAAATTTGTTCGATTGCCAGGAGGTCGCGAGCGAAGCCGTTTCGGCCTCGCCATCGCCAATGACGCAGGCCACGATCAGATCGGGATTGTCGAACGCGGCTCCAAAGGCATGACTGAGCGAGTATCCCAGCTCGCCCCCTTCGTGAATCGATCCGGGCGTCGTGGGCGCAACGTGGCTGGAAATGCCGCCGGGGAAGGAGAACTGCTTGAACAGTTCCTTCATTCCCGCTTCGTCCCGCGTCACGTTCGGATAAACCTCGCTCCACGTGCCCTCAAGGTAGACGTTGCCCACCAGCGCCGCACCGCCGTGGCCGGGACCGGCGATGTAGAACATGTTCAGGTCATATTTCTTAATGACCCGGTTCAAGTGTACGTAGATGAAGTTCTGCCCCGGAACCGTGCCCCAGTGCCCAACCACCAGCGGCTTGACGTCCGACAGCTTCAGCGGTTCCTTCAGCAATGGATTGTTGTAGAGATAAATCTGACCGACCGCTAGATAGTTGGCGGCGCGCCAGTATGCATGCATCCTGTCGAGAAGCTCCGGGGTGAGCGCGTCGGTTGCAGCGGCCGGGTGCGGGATTAATTCCTTCGTGTTCTCCGCTCGTTCCGCAGTGAGTGTGTCGGGCGTCATAGTTCAATCCTCCTTTATTGCAGCCGAGTCCGAGGACTTGGGATATGTGAGTTCATGATTTGAGCTTGGTCCGCCCGTAATCCAACCGACGCCAGCTGGGCGCGCGTGGAGTTGTAATCTGTATGCAGAATGCTTCAAATCCCCAAGCCCTCCGCGATCTGAACGAACATCGGAGTGTTTTCGATATAGACGACGTGCTGCGCTGGCGCCTGGGCGATATCCAGCGCAAGCCGAAAGATGTCGACATCGGGCTTGCGGATGTGAACGAAGCAAGAGGAAATAAAAGTATCGACAAACCGGTCGAGCTTGAACTTGCGAATGCGGTATGCATTTACCTCGCGCGATTCGTTGCTGACCACGGCGACCTTCAGTCCGTAGCGGATCTTGAGTTGCGTGACCAGATCGATCATCCTGGGGTTAGGTTTCGATTGCGCGAACATAAAGCGCCGAAACTGATCCCGGGTGAATGGCCGCTTTTGGTAGAAGACCACCCAACCCAAATATTCCGCGAACGTAAGCTTCCCCTCCTCATGAGTTTCGAAGACCAGGCGGTGCCGCTCTTCCATCTCCGCCCAGGGCAGCTTGAAATTCTTCGCGGCCCGTCTGCGAGCATGATGATCCCAACCGTTAGTGAGCAGGACTCCGCCAACATCAACAAAAATTGTCTTGATACCTTTCGAGCTCTTCATCGGTGGGGAGCGCTTCACTCAAGATGAACGTTTTGCTGAAAAAGCGACGCAAGCGTCGGGTGAGTTGGCAAACGAATCGGCTAGGCCCCCAATGCAGCCTTGCCGACAGGAATCGCGTGGGAGGCTAAGCAGCTAGCGCTGCCCCTTCGTCGGAGTGCAATGAGAATTCAACCGGATGCGTAGTGTGGATGATGTCCCTGGCCTGCGCTACCTCGGCAGCCGTTCCGTGGACGATCACCAGGAACTGATCGGTCTTCAGCGCGGTCTCGTACTTCACAATGCTGTCCTTGGGAATGCCTACGCTGTAGAGGCCAGCTCCCAGAGCGCCCAGCGCACCCACCTCCACGGCGCCTTCTAGCCCTGCCACGATCCATGCCACCACCGGTCCGGCTGCTAAGATTGGGCCGAGCCCCGGAATCAGGAAAATCGCAGAGCCGAACAACAGCCCCCAGAACCCTCCCCAGAACGCTCCCACTTTGCCCCAATACTTCATGCGGTCGCCGGCCGTGTAGTAGCCGACCGCCTGTTCATCCGTGTGATAACCCTTGCCGACGATCGACAGTGCGTGCAGATCAACTCCGCCGCGCTGCAGTTCTTTGATTGCCAGATCGGCATCGCCATGTTGGCGATAGATCGCAACAACTGAATTGCTGGCAGACATTTCGTGATCCTCCTCGAGGATTTGCCTTTTTGCTTCATCCGGCCATCCAGCGAAGTACCGAAATGAAACTGTGACACTGCCCTGTCAGAAAAGCTGGTCTCTATTGCTCACTGTCCGAGGAGAACGCGTGGGAGTGCGTGCGTGTTGATCAACGCAGATCTGGTGATCGTGCGGAGATCCTCTCCACTCTGGGATGGACAATTTAGCAGGGCCGAACTCGCATAATCCGCCAGCATAGTTTTGGGAGGCGGAGCCCTACTGCGAGGCAGTAGTTGGCCTCTCTACCGGTCCCACCATTCACACCCCCGCATTCACGGGCTTTGCTCCACCGACTCTTCCGGATGGCACTTCCGATTGGCCGGGCGCGAGTGAGCACTCTTGCTCAGAACAGCGGCAACGCCGCTGTTAATGTGGGGCTCTCGGGGGAAAGAGAACAAAACGAACGTTCGAAGGAGAACCTCTCGACTCGATGTGGCAACTGCGACCGCAACGGTTTTTAGGCACTGGCGCAGTTTCATTATCGCGGTTCGATAGACAGGAACCGAAAATGCGGTGAATAACTGCCCAGGAGGCAAACAATGTTAACGAACACTACGCATTTGAAGGGCCTTGTGATCCGGGCCACGGATGGCGAGATTGGGACGGTAGACCAAATATATTTCGACGACGAGTCGTGGGCGATCCGTTATCTCACGGTTAAGACCGGCGGCTGGCTGGAGGACCGGAAAATTCTGATCTCACCATTCTCTGTGACGAACGTGGATTGGCCGGCCAAGCGATTGGATGTGGCCCTGACGAAAGAGCAAGTCAAGGACAGCCCCAGCATCGATACCGAGCGCCCCGTTTCCCGACAGTACGAGACCGAGTACCTCGGCTATTACGGTTATCCCAATTATTGGAACGGATCTTACCTGTGGGGGGAAGGCGCTTCTCCCGGCATGACGACTCGGATCGATTCTCCGCAAAAAGTGCTGTCGGAAAGGATCCGGAGAGCGTCGATGGATTCGCATTTACGCAGTACTGGCGCCGTCACCGGCTATCACATCGAGGCTATGGATGGCGAAATCGGCCATGTTGCAGGATTTTTCATGGACGATGAAACCTGGGCTATCCGCTACCTCGAGGTGGCAACGCGCAATTGGTGGCCGGGCAAGAAAGTACTGTTTTCACCCGCGTGGGTTCAAAAGGTCAGTTGGATAAATTCCAAGGTCGATATCGGTCTCTACCGGGATGCGATCCAGACCGCCCCGCTCTTCGTCGATTCCGTGCCGCTCACTCGTGAATATGAAGACCGGCTCTACCGTCACTATGGCCGGCCCCCATATTGGGTGCATGACGACGAACCCAAGCCTGTTTTGTCTCTCAGCACCGCTTAAGTAGGGCCCATGATTTCACTTTTAGGCCTCTGTCCTATCGCAACTTTGAACGTTCCCGCTGGAGACCAGCATGATGAACAACAGCGAACACCCGCATGCGATGGGCGAGGGACATCATAGCCACCCCCAAACTCCTTACTGGAAGCGCGCCCATCATGACTGGCGCTTCTGGTTCGGCCTTATCGCCATGCTTGTGGCCATCGGCATCTACGTCGGAACCAATGACTTGTCGATGGTGCCTTCTGGCCGTCAGAAGCAGATGCCGGCCGGTAGCCGAGTTCCATGAAATTCGTAAACGAGACGTTTGCGCTTGGTCGCTGCGCCTTAGCTGCTCAAGCGCTCATGGCGCATAACGCCTTAGCGGCGATGGATGAGCGTAAGAAACATACTTGATCAAACAATCAGGCAGGAGATCAGCATGGAGATCCAGGTCAATACAGACCATACAATCGAAGGTCACGAGGCACTGGCCGCTCGGATCAGGGGCGTAGTGGAAAACGCCCTGAGCCGAGTGAGCGATCACATCACGCGGGTGGAGGTCCACCTGATCGACGAGAGCGGCCCTAAGAACCGCAAGAATAACAAACGTTGCATGATGGAGGCGCGCCTCGAAGGTCGCCAGCCCCTCACGGCAACCGACGAATCGTCGACTTTGGACCTGGCCGTCGACGGCGCCGCAGATAAGTTGGCTAGATTGATCGAGCACACCCTCGGCAAGTTGCAAGATCAACGGACTCACAGGACTGATCCGCATCCTCACCAGCCGACATTCTCAGACCAGTCATGACCGACACCACCATGAGCCCGGCTGTCGACCACAGCGAAGAAGCATTGGATCAAGCCCTTCTGTATCCCCTGCGATTCGAACCGATCTATCAGTATCGGCTATGGGGCGGCCGGCGTTTCGCCGACTTGCTCCAAGCGCCGCTGCCGAGCGGGTTGGTCGGCGAGGCGTGGCTACTCAGCGACCGCGATGACCATGCCAGCCAAGTCGCCGGCGGACCCCTCAAGGGGCAAACGATCAGCCAACTATTGAGGCAGTATCCCGAACAAATGATGGGAAAGCTGGCCCAGCGCTTTCAGCGATTTCCACTGCTACTGAAGTTTCTCGATGTGCACGAAATGCTCTCGGTCCAAGTGCATCCCACAAAGGCGAACAAGAACCTGCTCCCGGCAGGCGAAACCGCGAAGACGGAAGCATGGGTGGTACTGCAAGCCGGGACGCACAGTCGAATTTATGCGGGCCTGAAGACCGGAACGACCGCGGCCAGCCTGCGGTTGGCGCTGAAAAACAAGACCGTGGAGGACCGGCTCGCTGGGTTTATACCAAAGCCGGGCGACGCGATCTTCTGTAGAGCCGGGACGGTTCACGCCCTGGGCGATGTCGTGGTGTTCGAAATTCAGCAAAATAGCGATGTCACCTTTCGCCTGTATGACTGGGATCACGTGGATCCGAAGACCGGCAAGCCGCGGGCGCTCGACGTCGATAAGGCGATTGCCTGCATCGATTTCGCGAAGGGTCCCGTCGGCGTGGTTGCGCCCGTGGTGGAGACGACGGCAGCGGTGGAGCGCGAGCGACTGTTTGACTGTGAGCATTTCTTGTTATGGCGCTTGCGTGGAATGTCGCCCTTCCCAGTCGGCTCAGTGGACCTACCCCGCGTGCTGGTGTGCCTCCAGGGCGGAGGAGAGATCGAGTACGGTCGCGCTGGTTACGCAGTGGGCAGAGGCGACGTGCTCCTTTTGCCGGCGGCGATTGGAGTCTGCACTTTTCGGCCGCGCACGGAAGTGAACCTGTTGGAAATTGCGCTGCCCGATTGCGCCGCCAAGGCGGAAGACTAAGAGGTGGAAACATTTTGAAAAAGCTAATTGTGTTCGATCTGGATGGAACGCTTGCCGAAAGCAAATCGGCGGTCGATTCCGAAATGTCAGGACTGCTGCATGACCTCCTCGCCATCGTCAAAGTGGGCATCATTTCCGGCGGCGATTGGCCACAGTTTGAAAAACAGGTGGTGTCCAAACTTCCTCAAGACCAACGCCTCACGCAGCTATCGCTGCTTCCGACCTGTGGAACAAAGTTCTATCAGTACGCAGGGGATTGGAAAAAACTATACGAAGAGGATTTCACCGAGAATGAACGAAAAAAGATACTCAGTTCTCTCCAACAAGCACTCGCAGAAGCGGGCTACAAAGTCGCGCAGGTCTGGGGCGAAGTGATCGAAGACCGGGGCAGTCAAATAACATTTTCTGCATTAGGCCAGCAGGCGCCATTGGACGAAAAAAACAAATGGGATTCCGACTATGCCAAGCGGAAAAAGATCAAAGCGATTCTTGACTCTCACATTCCCGAATTTTCGGTTCGCATCGGGGGATCGACGTCGATTGATATCACCAAGCCTGGCATCGACAAGGCATACGGAATCATAAAAATGCGAGACCTGCTGCACGTTTCGTTGAAAGAGATGATTTACATCGGCGATGCGATCTTCCCCGGCGGGAACGACTATCCCGCCAAAGAAGCCGGAGTGGATTGCATTCCGGTCAAGGGTCCCGAGGAAACGAAGCAGGTGATCAAAACCATCATCGCGTGCCTGGCAGATCGCGACCAGGCAGCATGACCTCGATCTCGGATGGGAAGCAGGTGGAAAGGCAATCGATGAGCGACTTTCAGTTGCATCGTTTGGGGATGTTGATGGAGCCGGAGCCGGGGAATCCTCACGAAGTGGAGGGCGTACTGAATCCGGCTGCCGCGCGCGGCCCGGACGGTAACCTTTATATATTCCCTCGTTTGGTGGCGCGGGGCAATTACTCGCGCATTGGCATCGCCCGCGTGCAGTTCAACAAAGCCGGCGATCCCTCCGGCGTCGAGCGCATGGGCATTGCGTTGGAACCGGAGGCTGACTATGAAAAGCGGCCCAACGGCGGCGGTGGCTGCGAGGACCCTCGGGTCACGTTCGTCGAACCGCTGCAGTGTTATGTAATGACTTACACGGCATATTCATCTCGTGGTCCCCGCATCGCCGCGGCAACTTCGAAGGACCTCTACCACTGGCAACGCCTGGGGCTTGTCCCCTTCGCTCCCTATCAGGGCATCGACCTCAGCAACGTCGACGACAAGGATGCCTGCCTGTTTCCAACCGCCATTCCGAATCCCTCCGGCGAACCGGAGTTAGCCATGCTCCACCGGCCTCTATTTCCCGGCACTCGGCCCGAAGAAACCGCGTGTGGTCCGTCTTCCCGCGACTTGAATATAGGGCGCGAAAGTATTTGGATTTCCTATCGTCCTATCTCCATGGAAGCTTTTCAACCAAGTCTCCGAATACAGTTCTCGCATCATCGCTTGGCAACTCCCGTGGCACCCTGGGAGCGGCTCAAAATTGGCTGCGGGACCCCTCCCATCCTGACCCGGCATGGCTGGGTCATCGTCTACCACGGGGTAAGCGAGATCCCAAAACCGAGCAATGAAAGTGCAAACAAGAATGCACACGATCTTTGCTACTCGGCCGGTGTCATGGTGCTCTCGAAGGAACATCCACAGCTGATCCGCTACCGGTCGGCGAAGCCGGTGCTAACCCCGACGTCGCCCGATGAATGTCACGGCGCCGTCGCTCATGTTGTGTTCCCCACCGGCATTGACCGGCGCGACGACCTCGGCTTACCCAATCGCCTCGACGTTTATTACGGGATGGCCGACAGCCGGATCGGAGTTGCGCGTCTTGACATACCCGAAACATTGCCACCGGGCGGCGTAGCCGATTCGCCGGAAGCAAAGGCATAACGCAGAATTCAATTTGTCGCTGGCCTGGGGAGTGCAGCAGCATGGTCGCCTTCGCGCGGATGGTGAACTGGGGCGCCGCTTCGGTCCTCACACAGCGCAGTTGTTCGCACGCATCCTGAACGACCAGCCGCACCCGGAAATGGGCTGCCGCTCCTGCCTGCACATCATTCACTTGGCGCAGCAGTACCCGGCGCAGCGCGTGGAAGCGGCAGCGGAACGCGCACGGTGATCCTGGCGGCGGGCTCACGGCTTTGCAACACGAACATAGAACTCCTCAAAAAGATAAATCGGAAGGTGCCTACCAATGGCATCGCTTTATAAGCCCTTGCTGCCCAAACGAAAGCGGGCCGCTTCTGCACCAGAGGGCTTGGCGGAATTTGCGCCTAGTTGATCGGCAAGCAAGAAAACAAAGAACTAAACTCAGGGTAAGGCTAGCGACTAACCACCTGAAACCGCCCAATGTGTGCGGGCTGGCCCACAAGCTTTGGCCCTACCGTCTGTCTCTGAAGCTATTTTTGGGCCTCACGTTCCAAACGCGCCCGATGCAAGATGCGGATCTGCTTTCTTTTCACTTCAATCATGCCTGCCTTCCTGAGTTCTCCCAGCGCTGCAGTCGCCGATTCCCGATAAACCTGGAGACGCTGCGCAAGTCCCTTGTGCGTGATATCGTGAATGAGATCTCCATCGGCCCTGTCCAGCAGCGAGGTTGGCCAAACCCGGAATCAACTGTTGGAACAAGGTGGCATCCAAGTCCATCAACAGGTTAACGGATCGCCGGCTCACCAGTCGTGGTTCGTTCCAGGGGGCCCGATACCAAGGTATCGCCAATACCATCGTCCAATTGATTCGCCGGAGCACCTCGGGTGTAATCGCTCCATCGCAGCCGATTCGGTCGGATGAGCGACATTGCAAAACCCGTCGGGAGCAAACAATGAGCATCATCGACGAGGCGCTAGAAGCAGATCGCAACTATGCAAAAAGTTACGATCCAACACTGGGGAGGCGTCCGACGCCCAAGATTGCGGTTGTAACCGGCATGGATCCACGGCTCTCAGACCTTTCTGGAATCCTGGGCCTGGCGCGAGCCGATATCGATGTCATTCGAACCGGCGGGCCCGCGGTACGGAGGATGTCCTCGCGGAGCTTATTGTTTTGAACCGTGTGCTCGCAACTACAGAGATGCCGTTCCTCAACCACACCGGCTGCGGGTTCACGACGTTCACAGATGACGAAATCAACGCGAAGTGGAGAGCTTCTACCGGGGATGCGGCGCCGGCTCCAATGCGATTCTTCTCCTATTAGGACCGCGAGGAAAATACACGAAAGCAGCTCAAGAAAGTCCGGTCGCATCCCTGGATTGCCAAAGAGGTTCCGGTGCGCGGCTTTATTTCGACGTGGACGCCGGGAGACTGAGCGAAGTCAAAGCACTTGAACAAGAGCGCTCCGCTTGACGATCGCCGCACAACTAAATGCAGGTCGGTTGGGTACTCCGATCGCCCGCTAGCCAAGTACTTAGAGAAAGGAGAGTAGAGACATGCCGGAAGCAACTTGGAAGCCTCACGAGAAACACGGACGGCTGACGACGCAGAGCGACTTGCCCGACAGCGTCTACGCATTTCCGAAGCAGCGTAAAGAACCACTGACCGACGCGCAACATGTCCGTAATGCGGTCGCGCGTTTCGATCAAGTCATCGACGTTTCCGATGCAGATCGCGCTTTGGCCTTCGCCAACATCGAGAAAGCGGCAAGCTACTACGAAGTGAACCTCGCGGAAACGTCGTGGCACGAACTGGGCATTCATCCTCAAAAGAAAGCGGGGACCCGTTGAAGGCATCGTGAGGTGAGGCTCAACTCGTTTGTGGAACCTCGGCTCACGCCGGTTCGCGTCGAAGGATGATGGTGAGAGTTATGCCGAGAGATAAATCCCTTCGATCCGGTTGGCGATGCGATAGTTGCGGCCAACTAGTGCCAGATCTGCAGGCAGGCTGTGTGGAGTGGCTTGCGGCAGAGGACACCCGGGGAAAACCAAAAGTAAGCGGTTTACGGTTGGTGCACCGTCTTAACACCGGCGCAAGATCGCTAGAGCCATGCCGATGTCGGTACAATCCGCGAGACGAATTCAGAAAAAACCGGAGCATCGTAGAGGGATTAGCGCTTGACCGGTTCGCGGGTCCCGACGGGCTTATGTTGCTGTTTTCGATGATTGCTGAACGGGAACTTCCGCTGCAGGAACTGATCGAACTCGCCAAGCGAGTGCAGATGCCGGGTTACGAAGCAGTGTATGAACTGGTTCATGATGCTGTTAGCGAAGGAGTGATAGCACCTTGCATCTCGTCAGGCTTTTACTTGCAGTGCGAGATCTGGGATGTGCTGAAGTGGGCGAAATGCCGAACTACAGCGAAGACGAGCCATGTTGAGCACCACAAACCGTGCGTCGTTTCGCGCTGAATTGCTTCGAGCTCGGGCTTCGCTCGACTAAGTTTTGTTTGTGAACGTTTTACTACACAGCCTGAGGAGATCAAATATGAAAGCAGTCGTTGTCCACGAATATGGCGGTCCGGAGGTGCTGAAATTCGAAGACTATCCTGATCCAATACCCGGCCCGGGCGAGGTGCTGGTGCGGGTCGCCGCTGCCAGCGTGAATCCGATCGACTACAAACGACGTGCCGGATTAACGAAGGATTTTTACCCCATGAAGTTCCCAGGGCTCATAGGCGTCGATATGGCGGGAACTGTCGTCAAGACTGGGCCGGGAGTGGAGGGCTTTTCCGTCGGCGACCAGGTGTTCGCGATGGCGGACAACACTTACGCCGAACTTTGTGTCGTGAAGGCAGCGGTCTTGGCGAAGGTCCCGAAGGGTCTCGACTTGATCCAGGCGGCGGCGTTGCCACTGGTGACGACGACCGGCAACCAACTCCTTTCTGCTACGGAAATCAAAGCCGGCCAGACGGTTTTGGTCGTAGGTGCCATAGGAAATGTCGGGCGTTCGGCGGTATTCACTGCGAAGCAACGGGGAGCGACCGTGATTGCGGGGGTGTTAAAGAGCCAGATGGATCAGGCGAAGACCATCGGCGCGGATCAGGCCATCGCAACCGACGACGACACCGCGATTGCAAGTCTTGCGACGCTCGATGCGGTGGCGGATACGGTCGGCGGAAGAACCGCCGAGAAACTGATCGCCAAGGTTAAGCCAGGGGGAGTCTACGCATCGGTTGTAGAGCTGCCGCAAAACGCAGCGAAATACCCATCTGTA
>Ga0187847_10000641_pt1 | contig 36704 bp, 37 predicted proteins | sample June2016WEW_4_10_FD_132458 | JGI IMG/M metagenome (GOLD analysis project Ga0187847, IMG submission 132458) | Peatland microbial communities from SPRUCE experiment site at the Marcell Experimental Forest, Minnesota, USA - June2016WEW_4_10 | ecosystem: Environmental > Terrestrial > Soil >...
GACACGGTGCGCAGCTTCAAGGAAATCATTGCCGGCAAGTACGACGATATTCCCGAGCAGGCCTTCTACATGAAGGGCGCAATCGAAGAAGTGCTGGCAGAAGCCGAGAAGCTGAAGGCGAGCGTTTAAAAGCAGATTGCAGATGACAGGTTACAGATGACAGTTCTCCGCATTCGGGTTTTGACTGTAATCTGCCATCTGTAATCTGTAACCTGGCGACTGAAAGGAGCCCATGGCAGACGAAACCAATCAACTCCGTGTCCGGCTGGTGACGCCCGAGCGCACGCTCTTTGAGCATGCGGCGTCCGCGGTGGAGTTGCCGGGAAAATCGGGTTACATGGAAGTGCTCTACGGCGCCGCGCCCCTGCTGGCTGAGTTGGGCGCCGGCGATGTGACCGTGCACGGCGGAACAGACGGCGGGGCTGAGGGTACGTCGCGCTACAACGTAAGCTGGGGATTTGTCGAGGTGCTTCCCGACCGGGTAACGATTCTCGCTACCGACGCACTTAAGCCCGAAGAGATCGACGTGCCCCGCGCGCAGCAGCAACTCGACCGCGGCAACAAGCTGTGGAGCGAAGCCGGCGACAGCGAAGAGAAGTACACCGAGGCGTTGCGAGTCATCGCCGAAGCCGAAGCCAAGCTGGCCACGGCGGCGGAGAAGCATTAGGCATCCGCGAGAACTCTCCCTCCAAGGGGACGGCTGCGAGATTCTCTCCGGCCGTCCCTTCTACTTTCCGATACCCAAACCTCAGTTGCAGCGTCCCAAAGGGCAGTTGTATCTTCGTTTGTGTGCAGTGCAACAAGCGGAGCCCGCTTTGAACTGCGCGGAAGGAAAGCTGGAATGCAGTCTTGGAGTCTAGACCGGCGGCGTGAATTGCCCTTCCGGCTTTTTCTAATCACCCTTTTCGCCATCGCCGTCCTCCCCCGAATGGCCAATGCCGCAACCAAGGTGGCTACCGACGCTGACAAAGGCAACGATATTCAGGTCAAAGTCGGAGACGTGCTCGAAGTTCGGCTGAACGCTAATCCTTCCACCGGATACAAGTGGTCCGTCCATCCCAAATCAACTGCACTCTTGAGACTGAGCGGTGAGACGCAAACTCCTGGGCCGGAACCTGCCGCGGATCGTCCCATGGTGCAAGTGTTCACCTTCGAGGTAAAGAAAAAGGGAGATGGGATTTTGCTGATGCGCTACGCTCCGGCAAAGGAGAAGCCTCAACTGGGTGAAGAGCAATACTCGCTGCACGTGATTATCGATCCATAACCGGATCCATCACTGTTTGAGAATCCAGGATGCGATCTTGTCCAGCGCGATGGGCGACATGGTTTCTTCAATCTGACCATATTCGATCGGCGAGCCGGTTTTTGCGGTCTGGAAGAGATGGTTCAAGCCGGGCAGTTCGTCGACCTCAAAATGGCTGTTGCCTGCGTCCTCAAGCGCCTTTCGAATGGGTGCCAGGTTCTGCGCAGGCGGTACCTGCAGGTCAAGCGAGCCGTTGAGCACCAGCACCGGAATCGTCAGCTTGCGTAGCGCAGTCGCGGGATCGTAGGTGATGAAGAAGCGGAACCAGGGTGACGTGGCGGCTTTGATCTGCACCGCGATCTGCGCATCGGGCATCCCCTCGGCTGCGAGCTTCACACCCAGCAGGTGTTCCAGAGCCTTCGGATCCTTTTCGGTTTCAACCGCTGTGAGCGTCTCGCGCTCCTTTTCAGCGTCCGCATCGGCCGTTTCCTTGCTTGCACCGTTGGCCATTTCGATCAGGCGTAGTTGCTCGGGGATGACCTGGTCTCCCCGCACACCGGAGCCGGCCATCATGACCACGAATGCGACGCTGGGGTCCGCAACCGCCTCCATGGGCGCGACGATGCCGCCTTCGCTGTGGCCGATGAGTCCGATTTTGTGCGCATCGACCTCGGAGCGGGTCTTGAGAAAGGTCACGCCAGCTTCCGCGTCGGTGGCAAAATCCGCGGTTGTGGCGTTCGCCAGGTCGCCTGTGGACTTGCTCACCCCGCGCTTGTCGGCGCGCAGAACAACGATTCCCTTGCGGGTAAGGTAGTCCGATAAAACGAGAAAGGGCTTATGGCCCAGCATGCTTTCGTCGCGGTCGTTTGGCCCCGAACCGGTGATCAGCAGTACGGCGGGAAACGGGCCTTTACCGTTGGGAATGGCCAACGTGGCCGCGAGCGTGTTGCCCGCGGCCTTGTTGATGTAGGTGACTTCTTCTTCACGATACGGATACGGTTTGACGGGGTTCTGCGGGCGGCGCCGCTCCAGTTCAGACTGGTCCTTGACCCGCTTGACCACCAGCGGCAAGGGATTCCCCATCTGCGTGAATGTTCCGTCGATGGTGCCCAGGTCCGGCGCGATCTTGCCTTCAAAGACTCCGCCAATGGTCTTGATCTCGATGGTGAGCGTGCTGCCACTTCGTTTGACAGACGTTGCGTCAATCCACTTGGGGCTTTGGTCCGGGCTCTGCATTTGCGCGGTGAGCCCGTCCGCGGTGTTCACAATTTTGAAGAGAATGCGCAGCTTGATGGAGCCTGCATCCAGCGTGCCCAGCCACGTGCCGTCAATTTCTGTCGCCGCGGCTGGCTTGGGTGCAGGCTTTTCCGCAAATGTGCCACGCTTGAAGTTCAGCTCCAGCGGTTGGCCCTGCGACCAGGTGCCGGCGATTCCAGAGGCGTCCTTGTTCACCGTGCCTTCATAGGTGCCGTGAACAGCATCGACGACAAGCGAAAGTTTGGAATCCTTGAGCGTGACCGAGGTGACTGGGATTCCGTTGGCGCCCTGGTCCACGCTGTCGAGGGTTGCCGAGAGCGTTCCGTCTTTGGCGGCAGTGATGTGCAGGGCGAGCCGAAGCTCGACGCCTGCGTTAAGAGTCCCTTGCCAATCTCCCGCGATTTGCGATTGCGCCATGCAGAAGGGCGTGATTGCCAATGCCGCAATCATACCGGCTGCCATTCTTTTTGCGAATGACGAGTTCATCGTGCTCCTTATCCGCGAGTAAGCCGGTCTCCCAACTCCCCGCGGCGTTCCAGCTGTTTGTAGTAGACGAGTGAGTAGACAATAGATGCTGCCGAGGCGGCCAGCAGAAGCCACACAGCACCCATGTAGGGACCAACAATGGTGAATACCAAGCCCAGCAGCCCGGCCGCCACCATGGCACGTCCCGCGAACCGGTGAGTAGCATTCCACACGCGTTCGCTGGCCAGGGTCCACGGCGTTCTGACTCCGATAAAGAAGTTACGCCGAACCTTGCCCATCAGGTTCCCCATGAGGGCAATAAAAATGGAGAGTCCGCCACAGATTGCCCGTCCCGGATCGATTGGGTGGCTGAGGGCCGCCCAAAGCGTGACGCCATAAGCATAGACGCAGAGGCAGAACACGATCGCCATCAGCTGCCGGTAGGTCGATTGGAAGGCTTCGACATCGAAACGCTTCGGCGAGAGCCAGGGTAGCAGCCACGTGAGCAGCATCATTCCGGCCATCAATCCCGGGCCAATGAGAAACATCTCCGATGGCGGACCGAAGCCGTCGGCGCGGCCGTGGATATCCCAATGGACAGGGATTCTGCCGGGAAGGCGGCGATAGACAACCACTGTGGTAGCCAAAACGGCGGCGATGGACAGGATTTCAAAGATGAAGATTTTGCGGGTCATGGTTTTTTCGCTCCCGGTGCGTTGCCGTCGCCGATCAGGTCCATAGCCCATGCCATCAGGTCCTGGACAACGGTGGTATTCAGCGCGTACCAGATCTGCTGGCCCTCGCGGCGGCTGGCAACCAAGTCCGCCTCCTTGAGCACGGCAAAGTGGTGAGACATGGAAGGTTTGGTCATGTCGAACTTTTCCGCCAGGTCGCCCGCGGTCCGCTCTCCCTTGCGCAGCAGGGCGAGGATCTCTCGCCGGGTGGGATCTGCGAGCGCCTTGAATGCTTCGTTGCTGCTCATTGATTTATTAGACCGCTTTCTAATTAGACTATTGTCTAAATATATGCGCCAAAACTTATTCTGTCAAGAGTGGGATTTCGAGCCACGCTGCGCAGTTCGCCCGCACCTGTCAAAATGGATAGGAAGGGCATACAATTCTGGATTGATATGGCAAACGTAAAGGAAGAGATTTTCGAGATTGCCTGCCCCGATTGCGGAGCTATGCTGAGGGTCGACGCTGCCACGGGGGTGGTGGTGAGTCACACTTCGGCTCCGCGGAAACGTATGTTTGAAGACCTGGAAACGGCTGCCCAGGCGATGCGCGCGCAAGACGAGCGCAAAGAATCCATCTTCCGCCAGTCAGTAGACGCGGAAAGGAACAAGGCCGATCTGCTGGAGAAGAAATTTGCAGAGGCATTGCGCAAGGCCAAGGACGCGCCTGAAGGCAAACCACTGAGGGAGTTCGACCTGGACTGAAAGACGGACGGCTGCATCTAACTATTTCGTTGCGCATAGTCTTCGCGGCGAGTAATTTGAACCGAGACGCTTTTTACCGTACCCTCTCCCCCTGGAGACCACGGCCAACGCACAAGGAGAGACAATGGTGGTTGTACCGCTCACTCAACCGACGAAAAACCTTGACGCTGCCTCGCACGCCTCGGGGATAGAAGTTGCGGACTGGACCCGCGTTGCGGCGGCAGGCGCGATTGTGACGGGCGGCTTGCTGCTCCTGGTTGGGTGGCGTCGCGCCGGTATGCTGACAGCAGCCGCGGGCACAGTGCTGACAATGCTGGATCAGCAGGAGACCATTCGCTCCTGGTGGTCGGTGATTCCCGGCTATATCGACGACGTTCAGCGGGTGCTGAACCAGGTGGAGAGCACCGTGGACGATATCGAAGCCAAGCGCGAGAGCCTGCGCGACATTCTCTCCAAGCATGCCCCGGCGGAACAGCCCTTCGGCAATTCCTAGATTCCCAACTGAAGACGCCCTGCCGCGCTGATGCGATGGGGCGTCCATTTAGGATCCCAAACCAGGTCAACTTTCACGCTGCTGATGTCGGGAATACCGGCCAGCCGGTTGTGTACCTGCTCGAAAATAAGCCCGCTTGCAGGGCATTGCGGTGTGGTCAGTGTCATGGTGACCTTGACCCATTGCCGCGGCCAGGCCGGCTTGGAGTCCGGGTCGGGGCCGGTTTCGACCTTGTAGATCAAGCCCAAATCCACAAGATTCAACTTCACTTCCGGGTCGAAGCAGTCGCGAAGAGCGGTCAGGATATCGGATTCAGAAAGCATGTTCGGCTTTTAACTCCTGGCGATGAACTGCAAATTGGCATCCCTTGTCCGAGAGAGTCCATCACCAGTCATTCGTTACGCCCGCCGAATGCCTTCGCAACGCCGGGATAGAAGGCCAGACAGCAAACAACGAAAAAGTCGATCAGGAAGACGGAAAGAAGCGTCTGCTTGTTCCATTCGTACATTATGACGCTCTTTCCGAAGAATAGACCGTTGAGCGATATGCCACCATCTGCCCAGCACAGTAGCGTCGTGTAAATCAGAGTTTCACGTGCCCAGTTCCTTAGGTTCCACAGTGCCCAGCCGAAGATAATGAACCCCATCGCGAATATAGGGAACAGCAAGAGAAATGGATTTTCAATCAACTGCTTGACGAACGGATCGCCAGAGGAATTGCCAATGGCGGCCTAGGATGAATGTGCCTGCCAAGCTCTCCAGAAGATAAGAAAGAGAAACCCTGCCTTGAAGAATTGAAAAAGGGCCACCAGAGTGATTGGATATGGTCGAGTCCCTAGCGTTGAATCCGCGCGCACGACGGCTTTCACTTTCACGTCCCCCTTGAGACCGGCACTCTGCACGTCAGCAGTAGTTAGTTCTTCCGTTCCACCAGGTAACGGGCTACGGACTTCAATCCATCAGCCCGGCTGCCGTAGGGCTCAAGCGCGGCAAAGGCTTCGTCGATGAGCCTGGCGGCGTCGCTCCGGCTCTGCTCAATGCCGAAGACCGCCGGCCATGTGGCTTTCTCGGTGGCCAGATCCTTGCCTGCGGTCTTGCCCAGGTGCGCTGAGTCCACCGTCATGTCGAGCACGTCGTCCACAATCTGGAAGGCCAACCCCGCCTTGCGGCCGAAGAGGTCCAGGCGGGCGACGTCTTCCGCATTGGCTCCCGCATAGACGCCTCCTGCAACCACGCTCACCCGGATCAGCGCACCCGTCTTCGCCCGATGGATGGCTTCGACAAGTTCCCTGGTGGGCTTGTGATGCTCGCTTTCGAGGTCCAGCACCTGTCCGCCGATCATGCCTTCAACCGTCCCAATGGCGTTGGCAATGAGCCCAATGATCTGGACGACAGCCGCAGGCGGGGCGTCAAGGCCGGCAAGCACCTCGAAAGCGCGGGTCTGCAGGGCGTCTCCGGCCAGAATGGCGATGGCCTCTCCAAATGCCACGTGACAGGTGGGCTTGCCGCGGCGCAGGTCGTCGTTGTCCAGCGCCGGCAGGTCGTCATGGATGAGCGAATACGTGTGGAGCATCTCGATGGCTGCTCCCAGCCGTTCAATTCCCGCGGGGACGCCGCCGGCAATGGTCGCCGCAGCTTGGATAGCCAGCACGGGCCTGAGACGCTTGCCCCCGGCAAATGTGGAGTGGCGCATGGCCCCGTGAATCGAGGCAGGGACTGTTTCAACGCTGGGCAGGAGCTCTTCAAGCGCGCGGTCGGTCAACTCCGCGCCATCCTGGATCAGCGATTTCACGTCTGAGGGCATCCCCTCCATCATAAATGAGGGCGTGCAAGCCTTCGACTGAGCAAACACAGGCCTGTGATTGAGAGAGCCGCGAATGCGCTGAGCCACCGGCCTGCAAATACATCGGATGTGATGCTCCAGTCTGCTCTTAGTTGCACAAGTCCCGGCGGCACGGGGACAGCCATCAGGCCGTCGTCGCGAGTGGACATGGCGGTAACGAGACTGCCGTTCACCTGGACTCGCCACGCCGGGTAACTCCGCAAGCGCAGGATGAGGAAGCCGGGATGCGGGATAAGGGCGGACAGAGTCAGGTGCTCGGGTTGCGGCACATTAGAAACACCGAGCGGCGACACGGCGAACGTGGCCTCGCAAGTGCCCTGCGCGGCGTCCCAAGCGGGGTTGCCGCTGTCGGTCTGCTCACCGGGGGGAATGGTGGCCAGAATAGCGGACGGATCGCTGACAAGGCAGGCGAAGGGCAGGCCTGTCGCGACCATGGTGTTGTCCGCACCCGGCGGGGCATACTCGTCTGTCCCGGTAAAGCCCGCGCCGGAACCATAGGCAGCGAACATGGGCCGCACGGCGTCTTCGTCGTCGCAGACCTGGAAAAAGACTCGGCCTGAGAAAACCGTGAATGCTAAGAAAATCCCCCCGCAGACAGAGACGACAGCGATGCGCGGCCAACGACGAGCTGAGTTTCCGGGCCAGACGGCCAACGCGGCGAAGATGGCCATCGGTGCCTCAAGCACCACCAGCCAGCGCCAGGGAAACTGCAGAAACCTGAGTTTGGGCAACAGGTTCCATACGGGAAGCGAGATGGGCAACTGGAGCAGGAGAACGGCGACCGGGATCAGCGCGAGAGGAATCCAGAAGCGGTCTACGTTAATCCGGAACGGCGTCGATTCCCTTCCCGCCAATTCGCTTGCAGACTTCCGCCCGCGCAGCCAACTCACCAGAATCCCGGCGAGAGCAATCCCGATCATGACGGAGGCTATGATGGAAACCTTCCTGAGTTCCACGTCGTGGTCGCTCAGCAAGGGGTTGGCATGGCGGGCAAAGAGCCAGCTATTCTCGATCATCTCGCCGGGATCGCCGGTGGCCTGACGGACGTCAATCCAGCGCTGTTCCCAAATGGCCGGGACCAGGTAGATGGCGGCCAAGCCGATTCCTAGCGCCGCTGCAATGGCGGCGCGCGCCGCGGGTATCCACGATCGGTCGAGGATGGAGACGGCCAGTGCTACGGCAGCGAGAAGATAGCTGGCCATGATGCCCACGGGGACGTTGCTGAGCCACGCACCCGCGACAACCAATGCCAGCATGAGAGTGGAACCATCGAAGATGCGATGCATTGCGGGTTCTGAAGCGTCGCGATCGCGCAGGATGAAGAGCAGAAGCAGGGGAATCCAGAAGCCGCCGGAGAGTTCGCCGAAGGCCGAGCGCTCGTAGACACAGAAGAGAGCATATCCGGAAAAGATGGCAGCGCAGCCAGCGAGCGTCGCAGCGCCTTCCGGGAGCATTTGGCGGGCCAGAGCGCGCGTCGCCAGGCCCGTCCCCGCCAGCAGCACCCATGTCAGCGCGATAGCGACCAGGTTCCATGGCAGCAGCAGGCCCAGCGCTGCACCCAGCATCCAGGTGAGCGGAGGGTAGAAGACGAAGCGCGGCTCGCCCGCGCCGTAATTGGCACTCGGCGACCAGTGCGGATAAGGGATGCCGTGTCGCCAGCTATTGAGGCAGTCGAACCAGGAAACCAGATGGAAGTCGAAGTCATGCCCGCAGGAGTTCCCGCGGATGAGTTGCGGGGCGACGGCGACGACGGCGGCAAGAAGAATTACGGCCGGGCCGACAAGTCGCTGCCAGCATTCTTCTATTCCCTGTTCCCTGCTCCCTGGTCCCTGTTCATTCATGGCAGCAGGCGCAGGGTGTGGCTGGTCTGCGCGGCTACGGCTGCGGAGCTGAAGGGGAAGGCGAACGTCGTTCCGCCGTAGTAATCGGCCCACTGGTCGCGATAGTAAGGGCTGTAGGGATCGCCGCTTTCGCCCAGAACAATGTCCTCCGTGGATCCGTCAATGTTGCTCCAGTCCATGGTGAATCGCTGCGACGGTCCAAATGCTCGGCCCACCTGCTTTACCGTGGTGCCGTCACCGCTCAGCGGCTGAGCACCGGTTCCGGCCATGCGGCTCACAAAGGGGAGGAACTGCGAAAGCGGATGCTCGATATCCACGACGTGCCAGCTTCCGTACGTCCACTGAGACACATCGGAGGGCGCTTTGCCCTTCTTCATGCCGTCACGCACCGCCTGCGTCAGCAGCGCATCCCAGTTCTTGAATCCCGGCGGAAGCCAGTCGGGATAGGCGTGCATAATGATCTCTTCTTCGGCGAAATCCGATTCGGCCCATTGGTAGTCCGGTGCCAGTTTGCCAAGCTTCGGCCCAAGAATTAGAGGCCAAAGCGCATAGCGCGTCTGGGTAACGACACTGGCGGCAGCGGAAGTGGTTGCCAGCCGCCCATCCCAACTGCGCATCAGGTCGGCGGCTTTGCGCAGGCGGTCATCCGCGCCGGGCGTGTGGTCAATGGCGTAGGCAAACCGGTGCCCCAGCTCCTGATCCACTTCGCTGTACACATCGATTTGAGTGGTGAGCATGTCCTTCGGCATCAATTTGTCGCGGCCCTGCAGAGACTTGTAGATCCGCTCAACGCGGTAGGGGTCCTGCCACTCCAGGGTCAGCGGGTAAGGCGACTTGTCCGTTGTGACCCGGGAGTTAGCCGTGGCCAGAAAACCGGAAAGCGGATCGACCGAGTTGGGCAGGTCGTCAAAGGGAATGTAACCAGTCCACTCGTGTTTGGCATCTCCAATTGGCACGCCCACCAGGCCTCCGGGGCGCAGCGGGACTTCGCCAATCGCGTGGTAAGCAATGTGACCCTGATCGTCGGAATAGACCAAATTCTGCGCGGGCCAGCACCACAGGCGCAGCGCGGCTGAAAACTCATCCCAGTTTGCCGCGACGTTCATGGGGTAAAGCGGGAGCGTATTCAAAGATGGGTCGTAGAGCGTCCATTTAAGAGCGACAGGGCCCTCTCCCTTGCTCATCAGGGCATTCACCAGCGGGCCATGCCCAGTGGATTGAACGTCGAAATGCACGTCCCGCCCTCCGCGAACATGGATGAGCTCGTGGTCCACATCCAGTGGCTTCCAGCTTCCGTCCGCAGCCTGATAATTTCCATTCCCGTCCAGCTTCTCCACATAGAGGTCCTGCACATCGGCGAACAGGGCGGTAAAACCCCAGGCAACATGCTCATTGTGGCCGGCGATGATAAAGGGCATGCCCGGCAGCGTCACGCCTGCTGCATGAAACCCCGGCGCACTCAAATCCGCCATGAACCAGATGTTCGGCTCCGTGAGGCCGAGGTGCATATCGTTCGACAGCAGCGGCTTGCCGCTCGCCGTGTGGCTGCCCGCTATGACCCAGTTGTTGGAGCCGGAAGCGCAACCCGCACAGACCTTCAGCCCGAGAAAAGCCCGCAACGACTCCGGGATATCGTCTGAAGCTTTCTCATTGGATCCTGGCTCATTCGGCGAGGCGCTGGCCTGGGTGCTTTCGTCATCATCATCCGCGGTGTAGGGCGGTGCGGGGTGGGGCAGGCTCCAGTCGATCACTGTTCCAGTGGGCGGCCGGTCACGCCACGAGCCAACCGGGTATAGATCCGCCTCGAGCTTTTTGTTGTGCAGCGCCGCTGAAATTTTCTCGCGGGAAAACTTCGCATACGCATGCATATCAAGCTCTTCCACCATCATCAGCGCAATGCTCAGCGAGTCGGCGCCAGTCCACGGTTGAGGACGATAGAACAGCAGCTTGAATTCGGCTGGAAGGTTGTCCGGGTGTTGTTGAATGAACAGGTTGACACCCCGCGCATAGTCATCCAGGCGGGTGCGGTCCGCCGCGGGCAAGCTTGAGTAGAAACGGCGCGCGGTGTTGCGAAACTGCAGTGTTCGCTGAGTTTTATCGTGCCGCAGCAGCGAGGGTCCGAGAAGCTCAGACAGCTCCCCGTTGGCATTGCGGCGGAATGCGTCCATCTGCCACAGGCGGTCCTGCGCCGTGACATAGCCCTGCGCGAAGAACAGATCGTCCTGGTTGGCAGCGTCAATGTGCGGTACGCCATGGGCATCGCGGCGGACCGTTACCGGCGCGGAAAGGCCGGCAAGGTGCAGATCGCCATCGAGAACCGGCAGTGCCGCGTACTCGGCTGAGCGCAGCGAGAGAACGCCTGCGATTGCGGCAATCAGCAGGAGCGCCAGCAACCCACCCGCAGACCACAGCAAAATACGCGGCCAGCGGTGTTTGCGCCGGGAAGACGGCGAGGCCAGTGCGGAGGATGAAGCAAGAGCGTCAGAGTGGGCCATCGGTCCTAAACAGGATACCGCGCATGGGGCGCGGAAATGATTATGGCCCCGGCGTGAAGAAATCGTTGCGATGGTGGCCGGCATAATCCGCCGTCAGACGGCAACTTTTGAGCTTTCCGTTTTCATGAAGTTCGACGGGGACATCGTGGCCCACGATAGCGTGAAAGAATCCGCCGCCGCCGCAGGGCACACCTTGCACCACCTGGTCTTCAGCGAGGAAGCAGAGCTGGAATTTGCCGCTCGGATAGAGGTCGGTCATCGCGCCTTCCCCCGGCCCCAGAGGGCCCCCGCCTGAGCAGTCCATGCCGAGCAAAAGCGTGTCCTGTGCCAGCATGGCGTACTCCGGCCGCCCGTCTGGCAGCAGGTTGACGATGGATCCTTTGGGAATGTTGATTTCACCGATTGTGGTTTCGCGCGAAACAAAGCAGCGCTGCAAGTGACCGTCCGCATAGAACCAGGCGAAATCGTTGGCGCAGGGATAGCCCTGAATCTCGATTGGTTGATGGAGCATTTTACGTGTGGTCTGAGGGGTCGCGCCTGGCGCCTGGAAACAGGGCAGGCTGCACAACAAAAGGGCGAAAACGAAGGTCTTTCTCATGGTTCCTTCCTCCGGTGTTTCTTATTCAACATTCGATTCGGTTATTGAGCTGTGAGGTCATCTATCTCCGCCCGAAAGCGCCAGCAATCCGAGACCGACAGCGATGATGATGGCCCGATCGACGCCGCTTAATCCCAGGCCATGCTCTCTCCCGGAATACCCGCTGACCGATGAATCTCCCGGATCGAAGCACCGCAGATGAAGCTCGACTGGATTTCCGGAGACCATCTCTGTGACCCGGATTTCCATCTCCGCCGCTCGATGTTTGAATTTCAATCCGCGCTTAACATGGTCAACTACGCCAACTACCGGCACACCCGCGTGGACTACAGGCACACCTCCGACGACAACATCCTTGTTGACCACAAACTGAACAACGACACCTTCCTTTCCCCCGCCAAACGTTGTGGGCCCCGGAGGCAGTAGTTCAATATTCGTGTCGCCAGGCAAGGTGACATATTGTTTTGTCGGTTCTATTTGGGACGCCGGTGGCGGAGCAGAAGTTGAGACCGGCTGTATATCCTGCTGCGCAACCAGCATCGGACCCAGGCAGAGACAAAGCGCGGACTGAAGCAGTTTTCGCATCACGAAGATCTCCTTAAAACCGCCGAGCAGGCGGAAAGAAAGGCGGTATTCCCATAGGCGCAGGCCTCCATCGAAACCAATCCACTCGCGATCCCGGCTTGCGATAGATCAAATGGCCGGGGCTGTTTTCGACCAGAGGTACGATGAGGGGCGTTGATATCCCCCAGGCAACGAGCGCAGAAATGCCCGCCAGGTTCAAATCAAAGGAGCTGCCCCCCTGCCGCCCGCCACCCACAAATGCAAGCGTCGTAACAACTCCGGTTGCAATCGCGATATCCCGCCCAGGATGCCGTTGCCTGATCTCAAGAATTTCGTCTCGGGTAAATTCGTAATCTTCCCCGCTTGGTCGCCCGCGCAGATAGCTGCAGGCAAGGCTGACTTCAGAAGGGACAGTTACGGTGCACCGATAGGTCTCGCCTGAACTCGTGGTCACAGCGATCTTGTCTCCTTGTGAAAAAGCGCGAACGCGATTCCAACCGGACCGATCGCCCCTGGTCGGCTGCGGGTTGTCGGGCAATGTCTGTGAGTTTGCGCAATCCCCCGCCGTTGCCGGCATCTGCTGCGCTGCGAGAAACGGGCAGAGAACGAAAACGAATGCGCATTGAATCAGATTGCGGATCATGACGATTCTCTTTCGTGTGTTTGCGGGCGTTTGTACCAGTTCAGAAGCCTTGATCACTGCCTGCCGAAAGCGCTGCAAGGCGGCCCGCGGAGAGCGCCTTCACGATCTGCTCGGCCATGGGGCCGGAAGCGACGACACCATCGAAGGCCCTCACCCGGCCCGAGGCGAGAACGATGCCAGTTGCCTTATCGGTTAGAACGTAGGTGTGGATATGGGTAAGGACTAGCCTGTCGACCTTAAGCTCCAGATCGGCGCCCACCGTATTGTCGACGATGTTTAGACCCAGCTTCTCCCAGTCCTTTTGCTTCAGCAGAGCCCGGTCCAGGGTGCTGACGGTCAGATAGGCTGTGTCCGAACTGATGAACATCGTCCGCGCCTTTTTGATAGCCAGATTGCGCTCTGAGGCGGCGCTCGGTTGCAGTACATCGGCCGCCGGTTGCCCGGTCAGAGCAGACCGTGAGGGGTCGGAGGTTGATCCAACTTGCGTTGGCTGCTGCGCCGTGAGCAACGGGCAGAGGATGAAGAAAAGAAGCATTGCAAAACGGTTCATCGCAACTCCTTGAGTGGCATTACAAGAACCGATGTTAGGTTCGAAGCGCACAAAGGAGGCAGGCGAATGGGACAGTTTCGCAGGTGTCACAAGAGGCGGGCCTAGCCGTAGCTTTAAGCGGAAGCGACTTCTTCGCCGCCTGAAAGCGTAGCTTCCATCGCACGCAGCGGCGCAAGCGACTCCGCGTCCAACAGCGTAAAACGCATGGGAAAAACGCCGGCCGGCAATTCGAGCTCGGTGACCGAATCGCAGACAACACCTGAGGTCGCATTCAGCCCGCGCTTCCAGCCGGGGCTGGTTGGATCGCAGACCAGAAGGCTCTCCGGAGGAAGTCCCGCGGCAACCAGCATGGTGCGCCCAATCCGCTGAAACTCGGCCCAGCGAGAGGCGATACCGATCAGGTCTCCGCTGTGCTCCGGAAGATAGCGAGTGAGATACTGCTGCAGTTCAGGCGCCACCGGGTGCACCTGCAGGGTGGTCAGCTCTATCCCCAAGGGCAGCAGCTTACGCACCATCGCGGCTTTGCTGGGCAACACCACAGGCATGGAGCCGTGCAGCGCCTCGGCCAGGCCACATTCTTCCGGAGGGCAGCCTGCGATGGGCAGCGCCAGGGCCCTCGACATTTCGTGGATGACGATGCTACGCAGTGCCGGATCCGGTTCAATGACCAGCCAGCGCGAGGGAGGCTCCAAAGAAAGCCAGCGATGCAGGCGGGCGCGAAGCAAGGTTTCCGATGCGCCCTGTTTGCGCGCCCTGGCCACCAGGTCACCGATGAGCTTATCCACCACAAATTCCGCGGCGATCTTCGGCGGCAGCGGGCCCGTGGGCTGATTCGCGCGCACGTACACGCCGCTGCCATGGCGGAATTCAACCCAGCCATCGCTCTCCAATTCTCGATACGCAGCGCTCGCCGTATTCGCATGGATGCTGAAGCGGCGCGCCAGATCGCGCGTGCTCGGCAGCCGATGCCCGGGCAGCAGTTCCTTGCACAGAATGGCCAGCACCACCTGGGTGGTTAACTGCTCGCGCAGAGAGACTTCGCCGGTACGATTGAGCCAGAGCCGCATGGTCTACCCTGCTGCCGGCTCGACTATCGGAGCCGACTGAGCCGCATGCTTGCCGCGGCCGTAGAGAACCAGAATTGCTAGCAGAAGGAGCAGCACGACGGGAACGACCAGCAGACTCCCTTCAGGGCCATCGGTGCCGCCGCTCCACAGCGTAGCGCCAGAGGGAGTGGCCGTTAGGTAGTGGCCCACCGCCACGTTGCCGCTGTCGGCCGCGCCATAGAAATAGGTTTCTCCCCAGTCCCACGCCGCGTGGCACCCGATGGCCCACCATGCCGAGCCGGTGGCCCACACACTGACGCAAAACACAAATCCGATCAGTGCAGCGGCAAAGATGCCGATCCAGTTCTCCCCGTTATTGTTGGTGTGGATGAATCCGAAAAGCGTAGAAGTGACCCACGCCGCCTGCCAGAAGCTCGAGCCCGAAACCTTTCTCAACTGCAACAGAAGGCATGGAAGCAGGCCAAGTGCAGCAACAATGTAAACGCCCCATATGCCGTTGCCCCTGCCTCTCCACAGCAAGTCCAGGCAGACGGTCCCGATGACAGCCAGCGCCCACCAGAAGTTCAAGCCGCGGGTCAGCGTGAACTGCAGATAGCATCGGAAGCTGCCCTCCTCGACCAGGCCGACGGTGAGAAAGGCCAGTGCCCACAGCACGCCCGCCTTGAAAACCGCCGCGCCGCTCAGGGCAACCGGCCCAAAGTGCAGCCATCCGCCCCAGGACAGTACTCCGACCAGCACCGAAATTGCTGCGAACCCCACTGCCAGGCCGGTGATGAAGTGAAAGGCGGGACGCGGACCTTTCAGGTTGTAATCCAGAATGCTCCGCTTCTCGAGAAGCGCCACAATCCCAACGGCCGCGAGTATTGCGAGGAGAGGAATCGATTCGACAATCAAGGCCATGCCGGGCGAAAACGAGACCTTGGCGAGTCCTGGATCAATCCCAAGAGCGAGTGTTCCCAGTATCGGAGAAAATGCGCGGTAGAAGATGTAGAAAATCAACACCGACCAGCCAGCCCGCAGTCCCCGCGGCCCAAGCAGGATCCCGAGAAGTGCACGAATTTCCCAGGGTTGGGATTCTCCGGCAACCGGTCCGGGCGCGAAAGTGGGTTCCAGGGACGCCTCGGGCGTCGGCGCATCCGATGGTAAAGGCTGTATTTCCGGCTCCACGGAGCCTCCTTGAAAACACACAAATATCCTGTGTGCTGAATTGTAATCGGAATGGTCTCTAGTTGAATCGCATATTCTTATTTGGAACTTATTGCATGGTTTGAAACAGATTCGATAGCGGACGCATGTGAATCCGCTTGATCGTTCAAGCTTGAGATCGATCGGCGTCGGCTCCTTTCGTAACAGTACCTTCGTACCATTTAGCTTAGAGATCAAACGTTTTAGGATAGGTGTTGCAAATTGCACCAGTAAGGCTCAGGGGCCTGAAACATTCCGATTGAAAAGAGCGGTTCGGAGGGCATCGCCGTAATACCGTATCGCATCTCATCACTCAAGCTGTAACTCCACATGAAACACCAGGGAGTTATCGAAATCAGCGCAGCAGATTCATCTTTCCTAATTCATTCTTGTGCGTGCTTTCCCTATATTCTTCCTGCCTGCCGGAGTTGAACACCTACCAAGGCCGCAACTCGCGGTTGTAATAACTTTTGATATACGAAGCATCTCTTCCACAGCGGCATCATACTTTGACTGCTATTCCATAGTTAGCGATGTGCGGGGCTAAGTGATGCAGAGGAGAACCTTCGTGAAAAATCGGTCTGTATTCAAAATGCTGGCAGTCACGTTCGCAATTGGCCTGGCCTTCTTCGGGATGCCTTCTCGGGCAGCGGCCCAGTCTGAATGCTCCCAGACAGTCGGCACAACCTACGTAGATGCCCTCGACGGCGGTTTGTACAACTTTCAAATGAACGAGTACGACTCCAGTCTGCAGGAGTGCGTGGACATCAGCGGCCTGGGATTCACCACCACCACGGCCAACTTCTCCAATTCCACCGACGGCTCGCCTGCCACCTACACATCCCTTTACAGAGGATGTCACTGGGGAGACTGCACCACCTCCAACCCGTTCCCCATTGAGGAGAGCAATATCGCCTCGGCAACCACCAGCGTTTCCATAACCCAGCCCTCCGGCTCCGCTAACGACGCCGCGTACGACATCTGGTTCAACCAGACATCCACCACCTCCGGACAGCCAAACGGAACGGAGATCATGATCTGGCTCAATCATCAGGGCTCCATCCAGCCCTTCGGCTCGCAGGTGGCAACGGCCACCATCGATGGCTCCAGTTGGGAAGTGTGGACCGGTAACCAGACCTCATGGAAGATCGTTTCTTATGTCGCATCCACTCCCGTCAACTCGGTGAGCAACTTGAATCTCCTGCCCTTCTTTGCCGATTCGGTATCGCGCGGAAGCCTGGAGACCTCCTGGTGGCTGATCGATGTCGAGTACGGTTTTGAAATCTGGACCGGTGGAGACGGACTGGCCATGAGCGGATTCTCGGTCAGCGCAGCGGCGGGTGGCGGAAGCGGCGGCTCATGCACTACTGTCCCCTCGGCGCCCAGCGGGCTCACCGGGACCGCGGCTTCCTCCAGCGCCATCAACCTCAGCTGGACCGCGGATACGGCTCCCGCCAACTGCACCATCAGTTCCTACAATGTGTTCCGCAGTACGACCAGCGGCTTCACTCCATCCTCAAGCAACAGGATCGCCAGCGGCGTAACAGCTACCAGCTATGCTGACACTGGCCTTGCCGCTTCCACCACCTACTACTACGTCATTCAAGCGGTCGATGCGGCGGGCACTTCGGCTTCATCGGCGCAAGCCAGCGCCACCACGCAGGCAGCCGGAGGCGGCGGCGGCTCCGCATGCACCGTCGACTACACAATTTCGCCACAAGGTTCGAGCGCCTTCGGAGGCGCCGTCACCATCAAGAACGGAGGGAGCACAACCCTGAGCAACTGGTCGCTGACCTGGACCTTCGCCAATGGGCAGACAATCGCCAGTTCCTGGAACGGAACCGTATCGCAGAGCGGCGCCAAAGTCACTGTGAGCGAACAGTCCGGCCAAACATGGGAGAACATTCCCGCGGGCGGAAGCTACTCCGGATTCGGCTTCAACGGAACCTGGAACGGCACCACCAACGCCATTCCGACGAACTTCGAGCTGAACGGAACGGCGTGCACCATCAACTAACGGGAACAGTTGCGCATAGTTGGACCTCAAAAAAACCTGCGGGGCAAGCCTTCTGGCCTGCCTCGCAGGTTTTACCTTTGCTCGCTCTTACTGGTCGCGCAGGGCCTCCATGGGATCGATGCGCGCAGCTCGCCTGGCTGGGAGCCAACTGGCCAGCAAAGCGATCAGGACAATGGTCGTCGTGATGCCCGCAAAGACAACGGGATCGTCCGGCCGCACTCCCCGCAGCAGGTTGCTCACCAGGCGCGCCAGAGCATAAGCCACACCCAAGCCAATGCAGACCCCGGTGCCTGTAAGCCACGATGCGCGACTCAGAATCATGCGCAGCACGTCTTCCCTTCGCGCTCCCAGGGCCAGCCGCACGCCAATCTCGCGCGTCCGTTCACCCACCAGGTTAGCCATAACGCCGAAAATGCCGACAGCGGCAAGAAGCAGGGCGATAAGTCCATCGAGGCTCAACGAACCAGCAGCGTACATCAGGCCGGTGAGGTTGTCGCGGATCAACTGTGCGTAGGTTTCTACCGTGTTCAGCGGCAGAGCCTGGTCAAGCCCGGCCAGGGCCTTGCGAGCAGCGGGCGCCAGGGCCAGCGGATTACCCTCAGTGGTGATGGCGTATTCGGTACCGCTGGGCGGAACTTGCAGCGCGTCCATGTAAACCGCTGCGTGCGGCATCGGGTCCCAGAGCGAATAGCTGGTCTCTTTTGCCACTCCAACGATAGTCAGCCATGGGTCGTTTTTGCCGGAGCTGTGGCCGCCCATGCGAATGCGATGGCCGACCGGGTTCTCGCCAGGAAAATACTGAGTGACAAAGCGCTCACTCACGACGGCAACCGGTGTTGTTCCCAGTGAATCGCCTTGGGTGAATCCGCGACCGCTGACAACAGGAATGCGCAATGCGGCAAAGTAGCCTGCGGTTACCGGCAGATTCAGTGCGCTTTGGAACTTACCCGGAACGGTGGGGCGATTCTCGATATCCACATCGCGCAGCCAGCCGTTATCGTCGTAGGGCAACGCGGAGACCAACTCGGCGTGGGTGACGCCAGGCAATGCGCGCAGGCGGGCGAGACTGTCCGCGTAAAACTGCTCTTGCTTTTGAGGCGTGTCATAGCGCGCCACGGGCAGGGCCACGTTGAAAGTGAGCATCTTGTCAGGTTGGTAAAAGTCGGCGGCATGCAGCCAGGCATTCATGCCCTTCGACATGAGAGCCGCCCCGATGACGAGCGCGACGGCCAGGGCAATCTGAGCCACGGCGAAGATATTTCTCAGCCTGTGCGTTCCGCCGGAGCCGATGGAGGAACGCGAGCCGGCTTTCAGTTGGTCCACGAGATTCACACGCAACGCCTCGGCAGCGGGAATCATCCCGGCAATCAACCCTGCCAGGGCCGCCAGCACAAATGAAAACGCAAGAACACGCCCGTTGAGGCTGGTATTCGTCCAACCTGCCATGTACCGCGCAACTCGTTCAGGCATGGAGACGAGCAGGTATTGGCCGTAGATTGCCGCGATGACTATGCCACCAAGCGCGCCGATCATGCTCAGCAAAATGTTCTCAGTGAGCAACTGCCTCAGTACACGGCTGCGACTCGCGCCCAGCGCGGTGCGCATGGCGATCTCAGGCCGGCGGACGATACCGCGCGCCAGTTGAAGGTTGGCAATGTTGGCGCAGACCACCAGCAGGACAAAGAGCGTACCGCCCAGGACCATCCGGTAGTAAAGATTCGTATAGGGGCCGTTGATGTCATCAAGCAGCGGCTCAACGTGAACTGACCAGCCCGTGTTGGTAGCGGGATAGGCTTGTGTCAGGTGCTCGGCCAGCGTGTTCATCTCGGCCTGCGCCTGTTTCACAGCAACGCCGTCGCGCAAGCGTGCGGTCACCAGGTATTCGTGCGTGCCGCGATTGGCAAGCTGCGCGGGAGTGGGCGCCAGGGGCAGGTAGATATCCGCTGTCGACGGGTATTGCATCGCCTTCGGCATCACACCCACGATCGAGTATGTGCGCCCGTCCAGTTCGATAGTCCGGCCCAGGACGGCGGGGTCCGTGGCAAAATTCCGCTGCCAGAGACCATAACTCAATACGGCCACGGAGTCCCGGCCAGGATGGCTCTCCTCTTCGCTATAAACACGGCCAAGCTGCGGAGTGGCGCGCAACACGGTGAAGAAGTTTGCCGAGGTCAGAGCAGCCTCAACATGGGCCGCATCGCCATTGCCGGTCAGCGTCATATCAGCCTGGGTACGGACGGCCAGCGATTCAAACGAAGAGCTTTGGTGCACCCAGTCCTCGTAGTTAGCCAGCGAAACGGGCTCATAGAATCCGTCGGCGCGACGGTGCGCCTGTTGCTCGGCTACCGTGACCACACGGTCGAGTTGCGGCACGGCCAGCGGATGCAGAACCACTGCGTCCATGTTGCTGAAAAGCGCCGTGTTGATGCCGATGCCGATGGCCAGGCTCAGCACGGCAGTAATCGTAAATCCCGGCGACTTCCACAAATGGCGGACAGCGTAACTCAGGTCCTGCAGCAAATCCTCGAACAGGCTGTGCATGAAATCCTCCGAGAAGAATTGCGATGGAATGATGGAACTTAATCTAGTCGCAATCGAGAGGCCAAACAAGGAATTCAGCAAAGCGTTGATTCCAGAAGACCTGGGTAGAACAGGACGGCAGGCACGTGGTTTACCCTGTTCGGAATCGCGAACAGACGTCCGCAATCGGACATACATTGCCCTCCGAAGAGCCGATAAATCATTGCGCATCTTGACACAAACGGCCAAGCCCTTGATGCTTAACAGTTCCGGTGAATACATTTTTCCCGGCATGGGGGTTCAGGCTTTGCAGGTTCGCGTCTTCTATCACGACAAATGCTTTGACGGTGCTTGCTCAGCTTCCCTGTTCACGCGTTTCCACCGTGAGTGCGTTGCCCAGGGGGCCAGCTATGAGTATCACGGCCTGGTGCATCGCGCCGGGGCGCTCTTTGACGAGACCGAATTCACCGGCGACGAAAACGCCATCGTCGACTTCAAATACTCGTCTTCGCCGCGCATCACCTGGTGGTTCGATCACCACTTGTCGGCGTTTCTTACGCCGCAGGACCACCAGAGCTTCCTGGATTGCCAGAAGGACCCCATCTGCGGCGCGCACAAGTTCTTTGACCCGAACTACACTTCCTGCACCAGCTTTCTCGCCCACATTGCGTCCACCCGATTCGGATTCAACACCACACCGGTGGCCGAGCTGATCCATTGGGCCGACATTGTGGACGGCGCTCTTTATGAAAGCCCGGAGTCGGCGGTGGAGATGGCCGCTCCCGCGATGAAGCTGACGCTCATCATCGAGTCCACGCAGGACCCCCTGTTCATTCCGAGGCTCATTCCGCTGCTTACCGAGATGCCGCTGCAGCAAGTTCTGAGCCAGCCCTTCGTTGCGGATTTGCTGCCGCCGCTGCTGGAACGCCACCAGCAGGCACTGGAGTTGATTCGCAGCCGCTCGGAAGAGCGCGATGGGACTATCTTCTTCGACATTACGGACTATCCGCTGGAGGGGTTCAACAAGTTCATCCCCTACTACCTGCATCCCAAGGCCACTTATTCCATCGGCCTGTCGAAGTCCAGCTTCCGCACCAAGGTAGCCGTCGGGTCGAATCCATGGGCCAAGGCGGACCCGGCGAAGATGGTGAATCTTGCAGCGATCTGCGAGCGCTATGGCGGCGGCGGCCATGCGCGCGTCGGCGCTATCAGCTTCCCGCCTGACCAGGCGGACCGGGCGCGCGTAGCCGCGGCGGAAATTGTGGCTGAACTGAGGGCTAAGAACCCGCTGGGATGAAGTCCTTGGTGCGAATTCCCGGCGCCGAGATCGCTTTTACATTTCTCCATTTTGGGCTACAATGTAGCTCAGAAGTGCCTTCATGCCCGCTAACGCTGTAGTTCGTGCCAGGATCGATTCACGTGTGAAGGAAGAAGCGACGGCAATCTACGCCGCCGCCGGCCTCACACTCTCAGATGCCTTCCGGATGATGTTGATGCGGACTGTGGCCGAACGAGCACTTCCTTTCGACCCCCTCATACCGAACGCTGAAACCGTGGAAGCCATGAAGGCCGCACGCAGGGGCAAGTTGGTCAAGGTAGGCAGTGTCGAGAATCTTCCGGCCGACCTTCATGCGGACGATTAGCCGGACCAATCGCTTCAAGGAAGGATTACAAGCGAGAGGCAAGAGGCCAATACCGGGCAACTTTGGATGTGGATTGATTGGCAGTCGTCTCACTCCTTGCCGCGGACCATCCGCTGCCGGAAAAACTCCGCGATCACTCGTTCACCGGGGAGTGGGCTGACCACCGCGACTGCCACATCAAACCGGATCTGGTGCTCATCTACCGCGTACCGGACGCGGAATCCTTGGAGCTTGTCAGGCTGGGATCGCACAGCGAGTTGAGCATATGATCAATTGCGCCCGGCCGGCTCCCCGATCTAGACCTTCGCGTGCATGCTCGGCCATTCGGCCCGTCGGTGTTCGAGGAATGCGCTCACGCCCTCCTTGAAGTCCTCGGTTGAGCGCTGCTGGGCGTTTGCCTCTACGCCATCCTCAAGTTCTTCGTCCAGCCGGCGCTTGGCGTGCTTGGCCAGTAACCGCTTCACCGCCTGCATTGCCTGCGGGCTGTTCAGCAGCAGCATCTGGGCCAATGCATTGGCCGATGGAATGAGATCGTCGTGCTCGACGATTTGAGTAACAAGACCGAGGTTGAGCGCTTCCCCCGCTTTCAGAATCTTGCCGGAAAGCAGCAGTTCGCGCGTACGCAGCTCGCCAACCTGGCGAATCAGAAACGAAGCCACGATGGCCGGGACAAAACCCACGCGCACTTCCGTATAACCGAATTTGGCCTCAGGCACCGCGAGCGTAAAGTCCGGAATGGTTGCCAGAGCCATTCCGCCGGCAATCGCCGGACCGTTCACCGCGGCAATAATCGGCTTGGGGAAGTCATACAACGTGCGCAACACATGCGCCATATTCTCCGAGTCGCGGCGATGCTCGGCGGGGGTGCGGGCCTTCATGGTTTCCAGGTGCTCCATGTCCAGTCCGGAGCAGAAGGAAGGGCCAGCGCCGGTCAGGATGACCACGCCGCAGTCGCAGGTCTCCGCCTCGTGCAGAGCTTGGGTCAGCTCCTCAATAAGCCCCGGACTCAACGCATTCCGTTTTTCAGGCCGGTTCAGGGTGATGGTCTTAACGCCATTTGCGGATTGGGTCAGTACGTAGTTGAAACGGGTCATGGGAATCTCCTCGCGCAGTGGGCCGCGGTATCAAAAATCGCAGTGCTATCGTAGCGCATTCTTCGCTTGCGAGGTGGGTGATTTGGATCACTTTTGAAGGCCGGGGAAGTCTTCGCAACCACCATGCGGTACGCACTGAACTTTGACGCATCTGAGGCGCACAAGTCAAGGCGCAGCGATGCGCGGCCTGTAGGCGTGGCAGTTCGGGCAATCCCGTGTTCGAGAAATTCGGCCGTTGTGCAGGTGCAGTGCCAGCCCACTCTATTTCATGTATATGCTCAGCATGGTCAGGATGAACCAACCGGCGGCATGGAGAATCAATGCGGGAGCAAAGGCAACAAGGACGGGGGCGCGTCGGGTCAGGCCAACGTAGCCCAGGATGCCGTCAATCGGAAACTGAATCACGAGAATGATCTGCGGAAGCATGGCGGTCAATTGATCGTTCAGGCCAAGGTCGCGCCGGCCCGCCAGCACCACAAATGGAAAAACGATCCACATCATCCAGTGCGGGGCCCAAAGCAGGTCGCTGTACAGGTAAGGCGCCACAAAAGCAAGAATCAGGCCTCCCGCAAGCGGCCAGCAAACCTCGAGAAATGGAGGTGGGGTGTCCTTTTCCCGCTGCACCGTCGGATATTGCAGCCCCGCGCGGCGCTTGCGCTGAGACTGGCTCTGCCGCGGCATGGGTGTTTGCTCATCGGGCATTTTGGGCACAATCCTGTCTTTCAAGAGTCTATAGCGGTTTTGGCTGAATGGTAGAAAGATGGTTGCACACCGATACAAGCCGCGCAACCACACTTATGTGGCACACTGCACTTCCAAATCAGTTTCAGATCGAAAGTCCTGGCCGCCGAATGACACAGTCAAAGCGATGCCCGTCAACCCTCGAACAGGTCCTTGAGCAAGCCTTCGATAGCGCTGTTCAGCCCGTGGACGCCGTGGTCGTGCATGTAGCGGAGAGCCGCTTCTTGTACGGGATTTGGCGGCATCATCCTGACTTGAGCGGACAGGTACATCCGTACCGATCCCGGCGCAGGTGGCTTCGATGGATTCTTGAACATGTCAGACAATAGCTCACCCTTTTTCATCTGCTCGCGCGTTCCCGAGAGAAGCTCCGGCTGGTTCCCAAGCTGCCACAAAATGTTCAGCACCTCGAGAGCCCGGCAGCCATTCGCAACCTTCCCGTCCAGCCCTAGAGCGTAAATGTTCGGAACCGTCCAGATATTCTGATTCCCGCGCACCCACGAAAGCTGCGAGCCAACGTAGGAACTGTCGCGCACCGCGTGGATCTCAGCCGCCGTGACATACGACTCTTGCGGTGCGCCAATCTTCTCCAGATAATCGTTCCACGCAGCGGCTACATGCTCTTCGGGGATGAGCGCGCCAGGATCGGCGGCCGACTCGTACTCAGCGCGAGCAATGCGCTTGCGGATGGACCACGTCGCCCACCTGGGCGGAAGCTCTTTGGAGAATTCATCGGCGGTGAGATCGACGAGCTTGCGCGCATCGTCAAGCGATTGTATATGGCCGGCGAGATCGTTGATCGCGTTGGCATTCGCGATCATGCGCCGCCGCATCTCAGTTGCCTGCCGCAAAACTTCGGGGCTCGGCAAGTGAACGCTGCCGCGGTTCGTTCCCTGTGGAACTTGCGGATTCGGCACCTGCGCGGAAAGAAAGCAGATGGGCAGAAGCGCAGCCGCGATGCGCCAGAGTTTTCCATTCATAGCCGGAAGTCCTCCGCTAAGAAGCGGGACCCGCGAATACCACGTGGAAATTGTACCGCGATGAAGCCGAGTTCGAGCTGTTCATGTTCGGTAAAGTGAGGGCAGGTGGCCCACTCACCACGGGTTCAGGAACCTGGCAATAAAGCCGCGAAGAATGGGGCACAGACTTGCCTCTCATGCGGGGCGTTCCATCGAGCTGGAGGGCTTCACGCCGGCCAGAGAGTGTAAATCAAGCAATTCGACCCGGTCACGCCCATTGTGTTTGGCGACGTAGAGGGCGCGATCGGCAGCATGAATGAGCTCGTCGGGGCTTGAATCCTCCTCTGCGTTCCAGGTGGCAGCGCCAATGCTGAGGGTGGTAGCGTAGGAGGCCCCGGCGGCGACATCCTTTGCGATCGCAGAGCGGATGCGGCTGGCGACGGTGGATGCGCCCCGAGAGCCGGTTTCCGGCAGCAGGACGGCGAACTCGTCTCCGCCATGGCGCGCGATGAGGTCGGCGGGACGGATGAGAGATGCACTCAATACACGCGCGATGTGGCAGAGGCATTCATCTCCGGCTGGGTGGCCGTAGGCATCGTTGATGAGCTTGAAATGGTCTACGTCGATCAGCAGCAGGGAGAGCGGCTGACGGGAGCGCCGGGCGCGTTCGCACTCCATCGAGAAAAACTGGTCAAACCCGCGGCGGTTTGAGACTCCGGTAAGGCCGTCGAGAAGCGCGATTTCGGTGAGGCGGCTGTTTGATTGCTCTAGCTCAGCCTGGGCGGTTTCTATCCTGCTTTGCAGCCGCGCTGCTCGAAGGCTGTATAGGATGAAGGCGCCGAAGATGAAGCCGAAGGCGACAGCGAAGTTGCGCATGGCAACGATAGTGCTGAGTCCGATAAGCGCGAGCGAGAGGAAAACAGGGCGGGTGTTTTCGATGAGGCGGACAAGCGTGCGACGGCTGGCTCGGCGTGCCGGGGATGTGTCGGCAAGCGGCGCGAAGATGGCGCCGAGGGCGAGCGCCGCGGAGGGGATGTCATTCAGCGCGTCCATGCCGTTGGTGAGGCTGTATTTGCCAACGTAATGGTTATAAATACCGGAGGTCACGGCGTAGAGCGAGGTGTAAAGCAGCAGGAAGCGGAAGTAATAGCGGTCGGATGCGTGGCGCGTGCCCAGGAATAACCGCAACGCGGCCAGAAGCACCACGACCAGGTACTCCGTGTCGTAGACATATTCAAGAGGCGCGTACGGCATGGCCTGTGCAGGCTGACCGGTGAAAGGGAGTGCCCCGAACAGGACGGTGTACGCAAGGCAACTGCAGGCAGCGGCCTGAAAACTGTCGAGCAGGAAAGTGAAACGGTCGAAGACTCCTTCGTCCGGTAGCGAAATAGAGAGGAGGATCGGAACGAAAGCAGAAAAGAAGAAGAAGTCGCCGATGGAAGCGACCGCGGGCACAGCCTTTAGGAAGATCTCCGCAGGTGCTTCAATGAGTGCGGCGACGAAGATGAATAAGAGCGAAGCGGCAGCGAGACGCCAATGCGTCCGGATGAAAGGAGGGCAGTGAAAAGCGCGCCAGAGGCAAGCTATGGTGGCCAGCAGAGCCCACAAGCTCCACAGCAGATAGGAGATGATGAATCCGGCGTTTGGGAAAAAAGTGTTGAGGAGAGCATGGACACAAATAACCCCTGCGCTTATGGAAATGAGCTTATAGGGTCTTGTAAGCCATGAATACCTCAATCGAGGACTCCAGGGAAGAAAACGAGCAAGCCGGACGAGCGTTGACTTAGAGTACCAGAATGAGAATTGACTTCGTCAGGGGTGCCACATTGCGGAAAGCCGCATGATATGCATATCGTCTGAATATGCTTGTTATCCTCAGCGGTCTTCCAGGAACCGGAAAGACAACGATTGCGCGTGAACTGGCTCGGCAACTGAACGCTGTACATGTGCGGATCGATTCCATCGAGCAGGCCCTAAGAGACTCTGGATCGTTGCCAGGGCCGATGAACGACGCTGGTTACCGGGTAGGATATGCCATTGCTGAGGACAATCTTCTTGTTGGACGAACAGTCATTGCCGATTCAGTCAATCCAATTCTGCTTACACGCGACCATTGGCTTTCCGTCGCCAAGGCTGCTCACCAGGAAGCTCTGGAAGTTGAAATCAAGTGCTCTGATATGGCTGAACACCAACACAGGGTAGAAACCAGAGCGCCAGATATTTCAGGCCATCGCGTGCCGACATGGCAGGAAGTAATCACAAGAGAGTACCATCGCTGGAACCGGCAACATCTTGTGATCGACACTTCAACCCAAACCATTGCACGAGCGGTCGCTAATATCGTCGATGAGATCGATGCCATGATTCGAGACAGCAGATAACCGCCTGCTCCCTTTCATCTGCCAGAATGAAGCCCTCTTGAGATTCTCGAAAAGGCTCTTCTGTCCAACACGAAGGGGAGTTATCATGACGTTATTCAAGGTCATCAGATCTGGGCTCAAAAAGTGGATCGCGCGGGAAGAATCCGCCCTGTACGCACCGGCGCGGAAACCGGGAAGAGGCACACGATGAACTTACTGTTATGGGTCCTGCAAGTCCTCGCCGCGCTCCTGTACTTATCGTCGGGCGTCATGAAGGTCTTCATGTTCGACAAGGTAAGTCAGGACGTCCCGTCCTTTGGCGCCTTGCCGCGGAAAGCCTGGATGATCTTGGGCATCGTAGAGCTCGTGTGCATGGTCGGGCTCATCGTCCCCGACGCGTTCCATTGGCAGCCGCACCTGACGATCCTGGCTGCCACGGTCCTGGCGGTCGAGAGCCTCGTGTTCGTCGGGGTGCATGTCAAATACCGCGAGGTCGCGCCCACAATCCTGAGCGCCGTGCTGGGCATCCTCATGGCGTTCATCGCGTATGGACGGATCGTTCTGCACCCGATCTTCTGACCGGCGGGCCATCTAACAAAAGGTAAGTCTCGGAACAAACTGCGAAGACAGGCGGCCCATTCATCACGGTATCAGAAACCGTGCTCCGTTCTAGAACTATGCCCCGTTCCTCGCAGCCTTATCGCGATGATCGGGTCTTCGGGCATCGGTGAGCGATCCACCTGCCGGAGGATAGACCTTGAATCTGTACTAACCGGGAGTACAATTCGGCTGTCTTAGGATTCGAGAATGGATCATCCAATGAAATCGTTCCGTTTCTCTCCTGCGATCTTATGCCTTGTGGTTCTGCTTGACGCCGGTTGTGGCGGAAACCCGAATCGCACATCTCCATCTCCAGCCGCTTGTGTGGCTTCATCCAGGCCGGAATTTTCTTATGTCCTCACCGGCTACGCGGTTTCAATGTTCACCGTCAACTCCTGCACCGGTCAGTTCACGGCCACGACGCCTGCGTCCGTTGCAACCGGGTATGCTCCGCCGCAAAGCAATGCGGAGCAGATGGTCGTCGACCCGCTCGGGCGATTTGCCTACGTCGCCAACCTCGTCTCCAACGCGTCCGATCTCTCCACCATCTCGATGTACACCATCAACTCAACCACCGGAGTTCTCACCCCGACGACACCCGCCACTGTACACACCGGATGGTTTCCCCAGGGAATCGCAATCGACCCGCTCGGACGATTCGTCTACACGGCCAACACCGATGACAGTACGGTCTCCATGTTCACCATCAACCAAACCACGGGCGTCCTGACTCCGACGACGCCGGCCTCCGTGTCAACGTTGATCCCCAACGAACTCCTTTCGCAGCCCGGCTTCTTGACCGTCGATTCCACAGGCAAGTTCCTCTACGTATCCGCCCTCGACAGCGACGGTGCTACGGTCTCCATGTACGCCATCGATCAGACCACTGGATTTCTCACACCCACCTCGCCCGCCACGGTCATTACCGGTGGGATCCCGTTTCAGGTCGTAGTCTCTCCCAACGGCCAGTTCGCGTACGTGGTGAATAACTTTAACTTCGTCGGCACCCCGGATGGTGTTTTCCAGTACACAGTAAACTCCACTACCGGCGTCCTGACGCCGAATAATCCTGCCGCCATCGGTACAGGTGAAGAGCCCACTGGAATAGCCATCGATCCGACCAGCAAGTTTGCCTACGTGGTGAATCGGGAAGACGACACCGTCTCGATGTTCACCATCGACCCCGGCACCGGCAACCTCACGCCGAATCCAAGCGCAGCCAACCCGTCGGCCACCATCGCAACAGGAACGGAGCCTTTCCGCATCGACTTCGACCCAACCGGAAAATTCGTCTACGTCACCAATGAAGGTAGCGGCGTTTCCATCTACACCGTCAACAGTGATGGAACCCTGACCAACGCAGGAGCGACCGGGCTTACAGGAGGAGCCTTATCCACGGCCTTCACAGTGGTAAGCCAGTAGGCAGGCGCCCCACCTGCCAACGAGCGAAATCTCTCAAGTTGGAATTCAGCTGTTCCGCATAGGCCAAAATTTTGTGCTTAGAATCCTACTTCCGTCGGATGCATCAACTCATTGCTCCGGTATAGGGTTCGCATCGGCACTCGAATTCGTAGTTTGCCTCAGACGAAAGCCGCTCTGCCGCATCCTTTCGGTCCTCGTGCGAACCCCCATCCACAAGGAGTGAATACAAGGTGACAATCGATAGGCGTTCCAAACAGATTCATTTTTCGCGGCGATCCCTGCTCAAAGGAGCAGGCGCAACCGTGGGCGCGTTAGCTGCTGGCTCTCTGCTGAAAGGCTCACTCGGCTCCATCCTTAACCCCTCCCCGGTCAAGGCGTCAACCTTCTGGAAAGGCGCCGACATTAGCTGGGCGCAGCAGATGGCCGCCAACGGCTATTTCTGGAAGAACAGCAGCGGCGTGAGCGCAGCCACTGGTTCCACTGCGAACCAGCAGATCACATATCTGCTTAACATCTTGAAAGGGTACGGCGTCAATGCCATCCGGCTGCGGACGTGGGTCAATCCCTCCACCGATCCTGTCAATGGCTGCTGCAATCAGGCGGACACCATCGCCATGGCAGTCCTTTGCCAGAGCGCCGGCCTACCCGTCGACATCGATTTCCACTTCGGCGATACCTGGAACAGCGTCGGCGTACAGAACCCTCCCGCAGCGTGGGCCGACTTGACTTACAGCGAGATGGAGACCACCCTTGGCAGCTATGTGAACGGCTTCATGACCGCGATGAAATCCGCCGGAGTAACTCCCGGCTGGGTGCAACTCGGCAACGAGATCAACTCCGGCATCTGCCACCCAATCGGAGGGCTTAACTTCCCTTCCCAGATGACCGGCTTGCTGATGGCCGGGTACAACAATGTCAAGGATGTCTTCCCCAACGTCCCGTGCATTATCCACCTGGCTCAACCTCAGGACAGTGGCATCGAACCGTTCTTCAACGCCTATGTCCAGTATGGTGGCAAATGGGATATCACGGGCTTCTCCTCCTATGGCTCAGGGAGCGAAGTTGCCGGCATCGTGACTGATATGGCCAACTACCAGAAAATGTACAACCATCCGGTGATGCAGGTTGAGTTCGGCGGCCCGGAGAACAATCCATCGGGTACTCAGTCTTCTCTCGAGGGCTACATAAGCGGGGTCAATGACTTTGGCGGCATGGGAGTCTTTTATTGGGAGCCGGAAGTCTACGCTCCATTCGATACCTACGGCTCCGGCGCATGGCAAACCAACGGAGAACCGACTGCTGCGCTCAATGGCTTCTCGGATAATACGGGTACAGTGATTACTCCGTTTATCCAGGTGGGCGCAGGAAGCTGGCAACAAACCGCCACCGCAACAGTCAGTTCCACCGGCACTGCGGTAAATCTTGGTCCGCAGCCGGTCAGCGGCGGATCGTGGAGCTGGACCGGTCCCAACGGGTACACGTCCACGTCGCGTCAAATCAACAACGTCCCATTGACAACATCAACAGAGGGCTACTGCCTGTTTGTGGCCACTTACACCAACAGCAACGGAGTGAAAAGTACGCAGCCGTTTACCATCTACGTGTCCTAATGCAGGTTGCCTACTAGTCCCGGAATCCGGAACTGTGCCCCGTTCATCGCGACCTTATCGCGATGAGCGGGTCTTCGGACAAGGCCGCTCCCCGAGCTACAGCCCCAAATCCCCAGCCCGTTTCCGCATCGCCTCAATGCAAAACGCAATGTGCGCATCCAGATCCACGCCCAGCTCCTCGGCCCCCTGTATCACATCCGCCCGATTGACTCCCCGCGCGAAGGCTTTGTCCTTCATCTTCTTCCGAACCCCGGCAACCTCCACATCCGCAATCGCCTTGCTCGGCTTTACCAGCGCGCAGGCAGTCAGGAATCCCGCCAGCTCATCGCACGCAAACAACACCTTGTCCAGATGCGCCACCCGCGGCACGCCCGAATACTGCGCATGCCCAAGGATCGCCGTCCGCAACTCAACCGGCCATCCCAGCCTCTCCAACTCGCGCACGCCGACAAACGGATGCTCCTCCGGTGTCGGGTGGCGCTCGTAATCAAAGTCGTGCAACAGCGCGGTCGTCGAATAGAGCTCCACCATGGCCGCGCGCTCAGAGCCAGCCAGCCCCAGCCGGTCGGCTTCCGCCTCTCCGCAGGCCGCCACGCACGCTTCCACGGCCAGCGCGTGCTTGCGCAGACTCTCGCTCTGCGTCCATTCCGTCAGCAGTTGCCAGGCCTCGGCGCGCCCGTGGCCATTCCGGGCCAATTGATCGTTATCGGTCACGATTGCTTCCTCCCCCATCAATCATTCTGTCCGCTGCACAAATATTCTTTCAATAGTGATCAATTTGGTTCGTCTTTCTTCGGGTTTTTCAGCGTATGATGGGTGAATTGTAGGTTTGACCCTAAGTTTTCACTTGACAATTATGGTTCACTTCCCCGAGAGTAACAAAAGTCGCGGTGTTGAAAAGCACCCCGGAGAGTCCGCTCTGGCACTCCGCACACAGCCTATGGCAACCACCCTCGTGAGCGTGGAAACACGTGAGGTCGTGCGCTGCGATTTCTGCAGCCTGGTGCAGTACCGAACCATCAACTCCCTTTGCAGAAAATGTCACAGGCCCCTCGATATCGAGGAGCCCGCGCCCGCGCTTCCTCAACTGGTAACCAGCAGCCCCATTGCTCCGCCGGCTTCTGCCGAGGCGGGATTGCAGGTTGCGGGCCAGGTGCGTGAGATCCGCAAGGCTCGCCACTTGAGCCAGCGCCAGCTGGCTGGGCGCATGCAGGTGCCACGGACCTACATCTCCAAGATCGAAAACGGCAAGGCGATCCCGACTCTGGGTTCACTGGAGCGGCTGGCGTCAGCTCTCCAGGTGGACGTTTGCCAATTGGTTCGGGATTCCCGCAGCCGCCGCGACGACGAAGTTGCAGCAGTACTCGCAGACCCGTTTGTTGCCGAGATTGCCGCGTTGCTTCCGCGCCTCGACTCCCTGCACCGCACGTTGTTCTATGGTGCCGTGCGCGATGCAGCAACAGGCCGCCGCCGGACCGCATAGGAGAAAGTATTACGTGTGGTAGGCCGGGGATTTATCTCCGGCGTCAAGCCTATATAAATGACGTGGGCTTCAGCCCCGGCGGCATGCGCTTTGCATCAGGGCACGACTTTACAGGATGCGGAAAAACTCATTGCAGGCAGGCTTTGTAACAAGGGCATGGCTTCAGCCGGGCCGCAAGAAGCCAATAGAATGAGTTGGGCTTTAGCCCCTGCTAAAGTTCGCTGGCTCGTTTCGATCCCGCACCTGGGCTCTTTCACCAGCCTGTTCACAGCGCCCCAAAAAACTCATCCAGAGCTTTGACAAGCATCAGGGCACGACTTCAGTCGTGCCGATAAAGCCCATAAAAAAGACGTGGGCTTCAGCCTCTGCGGGATGCACCCCTCTATTTACGATACATTTGTCCAAAGTCCCGGAGCTTCTTTCGCATGCCACCCCCTCCTTCCGCCCGTCTCACATTTCGAACCTGGACTGACAGCGACACCGTGCTCGCCGAAGCCTTGTGGTGCGACCCGGAAGTCACTCACTTCTTCGGCGGCGCCATGACCAAAGAGCAAGTGCGCAACCGGCTCCATCTGGAACGTGAACGTCAGAACACCCTCGGCATGCAATACTGGCCAATGTTTTTGCGTCACACGGGCCAGTTCGCGGGGTGTGCCGGCTTGCGTCCTTGGCAGATGGATCCAAACACAATCGAGGTGGGCGTCAACCTCATGCGATCTGCCTGGGGCCTGCGCCTGGGCGAGGAGTCTTTGCGCGCCGTGCTCGCCTATGGATTCGACACCCTGAGCCTGCCGCTGATTGTCGCCGGACATGGATTAGGGCACCACAACTCGCAAACGCTGCTTGAGCGCGTGGGTTTTGCCTATACGCACAACATCCTGTGGGGACCGAAAGCGATTGAAGTTTGCATGTATGCCATCGATGCGGAAACGTGGCGTTCGAAAGGACCACAGCAGAGCGGCTGAGCGTGACCAGGAAAGATGCGTCATGCGCCAGTTGATCCTGAATTGCGCAAGCATTCTCTCAGAATGTCCGCCAAAGGCTTAAGCCTTTCAGGCTCATTGTCCAAAATCCAATTCGTCAATTCCACTGAGTGTAGCGTCTTCTCGAAGCTGACCCGGCACTCGGTGAACTCGTTAAAGACATCCCTCAATAGCCGAGCGGCATCAATGAAATCGCGGTTTCCTTTGAGCGCGGGCAGTCCCTTGCAAGAATATTTGGCATCCTTAAACAGCTCTTCCAGTCGGGCCTTGACCTCGTCTGCGTCAAGGGGGACTGTACGCCCCTTATCGAAGCGATTAATCACGGATGCGATCGCGACCGAGCTGAGGAGATAGTTTTCGTAGCACCGCCGGCCAATCGTTCGGAGGAGGCCGTCGCTCTTTTTGGTAAGCTCCTTTAGCTTGTCATCCGACCTGCACTCTCCATCAAAAAGGAAACCTATGGTCGGGGGTAGCAAACTGCTTGAGTTGCTTAAGCTCCCGTAAATCTCGAAGACTCTCTCCGCGTCCTTACCTTCTAGGTCGCCCGTCTTTCGCACGGCAAGGACCGCGGTGGCAGCGAGACTGCGGGGGTGAAGCTTACGTAAGATCTTTGGGAAACATTCTTCTTCGGTTGGTCCTTCAACCCAAAGAATGTTGTCCGCACCATAAACGTCTGCGAGTCGGGCGCCAAGCTCGTTAAGGAGCGTAGCGCGGTGTTCCGCATCATCTAACGAAATGCTACTGATCGCTGAGCTCTCCCCCGCTCCAAAACAAAGCGCCTGGTTCACCGCGCCGGTCGAGATCATGGTGGGCGAATGTGTTGCGATTATCAGCTGGTGCTTCTGAAACTCGCTTAAAACCTCCATTAGCTTTCTTGCCGCGCCGGGATGTAGAAAGCTTTGCGGCTCGTCGATCAAGATCGTCCTGGATGTCGTAGAGGTGTAGAGCACGTAGAGGATCGCGAGTACATGCCCTACCCCCGTGCCGCAGTCAACCAATGGAATCGCGAGGTCGTCTCTTCCCGACTCTGGGCCGATAAACCACACCGAGATCTCGTTGTTAGGTGTGCGGGCGCGGACATTCACCCACTTGACTTGAGGCAATACACGCGAAACGATTTCGTTGTACTCGCGGAATTTCTTCGGATTCGACTGGAGGCAGTTCAAGACCTCTGGAAGGTTGCTCGCATCTGTTTTGAGCGTTGTGCTGTCTCCGTAACCAGACGTGCCGGCGCAAAATCTCTCGGGCGAGAACCGATAGATACGCGAGGCTATTGACTGTACGTCCAAGGCACTGATTTCCCGGGAGCTCCATTCCCTATTGACAACCTGCGGCGTCCAGTCCCGTCCGATTTTGACCTTGTAGTAAAGGGTCTCAGCATTCGTGCGGGTCGCTTTCGGGATACTTGCAAGGTCCAGGAATGTGCAGGTTTCAAATGTCTGCCCGTTCCCGCGGACCTCAAGGGAAAACCGGATCCTTAGCGCACCCTGATCCATGAACCAGCGTAGGAACTTCACTTCATCGAGAGGCGCAATCTGATACATATTGGCTGGGGTGGAGATATCTATACTTTGCAAAAACGGCGTCCCCGGCCTAGGTCCGGGTACCGCTAAGACTTTGCCGCTTTGAGCAATCTCGACGAGCTCCTCTGGCAGTACTCTGCAAGTCACTTTGATCGAAGAAGATTCAAATTCTGCTGCTGTCCTGCTTAAACTCCGATGGGGATTGAGTCCGAACCGCAGCGAGAGCGCTTCTAATGCAGCGGTCTTCCCTGAACCGTTGGGGCCAGTCAGAACGACCATGCCGGGGCAGAGCGAGATAGGGCCGCTTTCTTCAAAACACTTGTAGTTCGAAATCTCGAAATTCTCGATGAACATTGTTGCCCCACCCAGCCAGCGCATTCCCGCGATGCCGTTCGCATTCATCCTAAATGGCAGGCGGCCTCGGTCCCGACAAACTGATACTCCAGCGAGGGCGCACCCGGTTCCTTGCCGTTGGGGACCTAGGATAGCCACCGACCTCGAATGCCGGAAACCAATCACGACCCGACCCTTCCAAAAAACGCGCTCGTAGCCGGGAACGCTTCGGGATGGACGCCAAAACGCCCTCCCGAGACTGGGAATGGAATTCCGGCTGGCCAACCCGCAAGCCGGAAATTACCGGTCTATCCCTGCGGACTCAAACCGAGCCACCCTCGGCCCTTCCGGGTCATTGCAGCCGATGGGCGCTTGTGCTACGGTCGATTCTGGTGCATCCGGGCTCCTGTCGCGGGGAGGACTTTGCGGTGTGGCAGCGCGTTCGCTGCATATCGACTGATATCCCCGATCGGAAAAGGACGGCGATGGATGCTCTCCGGGCGCCAGCCGGGAAGCTCCAGGCGAATTGAAGAGGCGGTTCTTTGTATCCATCCGGCACGTTGCGCATCCATGAACTCACCGCTGAAGAGCGCGCTGTCTATGCCACCCTCAAGGCCGACAGTCTGCCAGCGCACGTAGCCATCATCATGGACGGAAATGGACGCTGGGCAGGCCATCGCTCGCTAAAGCGCTTTCTGGGTCACCAGCAGGGGGCCAAAAGCGTTCAACTGGTCACTGAAACGGCATCGCGCATCGGTCTTCCATGGCTCACCCTCTACGCCTTTTCTCTTGAGAACAATCTCCGCCGTCCCAAGGCTGAAGTCAGTTTCCTCATGCGCCTGCTCAGAACCTACCTTGAGAACAATGTGCAGCGCATGAACGATAACAACGTGAGAATCCGCTACATCGGGCGCACCCACGAACTGCCGCCCGATGTCCAGGACAAGATGCAGTGGGCCGCGGAAGCCACGGCACACAACACAGGCACTACCCTCACGCTGGCCCTGAACTACGGCGCCCGCTCGGAGATGATCGATGCATTCCGGGCGCTGACGGCAGAAATGAAGCTGAAGCACATCGGCCCCGACCGCATCACCGAGGAAGACATTCACCGTCACCTCTACACGGCGCACATGCCTGACCCCGATCTGCTCATCCGCACCTCCGGCGAGATGCGTATTTCCAATTTCCTGTTGTGGCAGATTGCCTACACGGAAATCTTTGTGACCGAACGTCTATGGCCGGACTTCCGCGGAATCAATCTGTTGGAAGCCATCGCCGACTTCCAGCGCCGGGAACGCCGTTACGGAGGCCTTGGTGAAGGCTCCGGCGCGGTGGAAGAAGAGCCAGAGCGTATCAAGATCGCCGCAAGCTAAAAGCCCCCACAGGGAACGCAATCGCGGCGAACTGAAAGCTCCCGGAGGGAGTGTCCGATAATAGCCCAGCATGAAATGCTGGGTGAGCTCGAAGCGCAGAACCGGCGCCCCGGAGGGCCGCAGCGAGCCATTCCCCGCCAAGGAATCCGTGCGCAATTGCACAGGAAACAAAATCAAAATAACTAATTCATTACCAATACCTTACGCCAATAAATCCTGCAAAATCAGCGCATTTTCCAAAAAAGTGTTCTGAAGTGACCCCCAAAAGTGAGACATTTTAAAATGAGCGCATTTGCAGGGAATGGAGAACTGCAGATGGGGAAGAGAAGATCGGGTTGGCGTCCTGAGTGGTTCCGGTC